>Ga0208694_1000601_pt1 | contig 52270 bp, 48 predicted proteins | sample AD_UKC078_MetaG_FD_184442 | JGI IMG/M metagenome (GOLD analysis project Ga0208694, IMG submission 184442) | Active sludge microbial communities of municipal wastewater-treating anaerobic digesters from USA - AD_UKC078_MetaG (SPAdes) (version 2) | ecosystem: Engineered > Bioreactor > Anaerobic >...
AGGTGAACTTTCCAATATGGCTTTGAAGTTTTTCGATTCTCCAAAAAATGAAAAGTTAACTTTTACATTGTTAAAATCTGATATTGATCCTTTGTTATATGGAACCCGTTTACCTCCATTGCGACCAGGTCTCCACTCTGTCTGCAAATCACCACTGTATTTACCGATAAAAACCGCATCTGAACCAGAACTATGAATCAGACTAAAATCTTCAATGACATTTCTGCAGTCCATAAATGCGGTAGGTAAATATAAAGGAACTTGCCAGCTATCCTCTATACCGGCATATTTTAGTCTGCCTATATTTACTTCTTTAGGAGTTTTAGTTAATGACATGTTTTCATCCTAAAACTATCGTCTAGGGAAACTATCACCGTGGTGGCCACCAACAATTGCAAGCTGTTTGCACTAAATTGCGCCATCACCGCTTGTTTTTCGGCGGGTTTCATGCGGCCATGGATTAAACCGATGTTTAACTCGGGGAATGCTTGTTGCATTAGCGCATAGGTGTCATTGGCAGTTGCAAGTTGCAGTGCTTCAGATTCTTCAATTAACGGACACACCCAATAAGCTTGGCTGCCCGCCAGACATGCCTCACGTACACGTTGCAAAATCTCGTCGCGACGCGCATCTGAAACCAGTTTGGTGACAATTGGCGTGCGTCCGGGCGGCAATTCGTCAATCACCGAAACATCTAAATCAGCGTAATAGCTCATGGAAAGTGTGCGGGGAATCGGTGTAGCGGACATCATCAACTGGTGCGGTTCTGGTTCGCCTTTTTTGCGTAGGGCTAACCGTTGCTGCACACCAAAGCGGTGCTGCTCATCAATAATCGCTAAGCCTAATTTTTTAAAATGTACGGTCTCTTGAAACAACGCATGCGTTCCCACTACAAACTGCGCACTACCGGCCGCTATGGATTGCAGTGAGGCCTCTCGCTCTTTTTTGCTTTGGCTGCCTGTGAGCCACGCAATTTGAATATTTAGCGGGGTGAGCCAGCCCAGCATTTTTTGGTAATGCTGCTCAGCTAAAATTTCAGTCGGTGCCATGAGTGCCACTTGCCAGCCGTTTTCAATGGCTTGTAACGCAGCCATGCAGGCCACTATGGTTTTACCACTGCCGACATCCCCTTGCAACAAACGTTGCATCGGATGAGGCTCGGTTAAATCTCGCTCAATTTCAATCGCCACTTTTTGTTGGGCTTGCGTGAGCGCAAAGGGCAAACTTTTTAATAGGGCAGAAACCATTTTTTTCGAGGGCGCAAACGCCGGCGCATTCACACTTCGGCGGCGCGCGTAGTGTTTACGCATGGAAAGTTGTTGTGCGAGCAGCTCATCAAACGCGAGTCGCCGCCATGCCGGGGTAGATTTATTTTCTAAACGCAGCAAATCGGCATCGGCTGGTGGTTGATGCAACATCTTTAAACTTGCTGCAAAACTAGGAAAATCAAAGGGTTCATACACGCTGGCTGGCAGGGTTTCTTGCAAGGTATCGTGCGCAAAGGCTGAGTGGATAGCCTTGCGTAAGCTCGCTTGAGTTAAGCCCGCCACAGTGGGGTAAATTGGCGTTAATGTATCGGCTACAACTGTTTTTTCACTCGCGGCTTTACAGGTAGGATGCACCATTTCATAGCCAAAATAGCCATGGCGCACCTCGCCATAAGCACGTATGCGGTTCCCCTCTTTTAACGTGGCAATCTGGCTGGGATAAAAATGTAAAAAACGCAGCGTAAGTTGCCCGCTTGCGTCTTCTAATCGGGCTATCAGGGCTTTGCGGGGTTTATATGCCACTTCCGCATTCACGATGATGCCCTCAACTAATGAAGCCTCACCGATGCGCAAGTCTCTCACTGCGGTGATATGGGTTTCGTCAATGTAGCGTAGCGGCAAATGCAATAGCAATGCCTGCAAATGGCTGATGCCAAGCTTATTTAAACTAGCCAGCAGCGGTTTGCTAAACGATTTGAGCGTTGAAAGTGCTGTCATATAAACAGTAATCGCCGGTTAATGCATTACTGTACGTGGCTCAGCTGGCGTTTATTGTGAAACCTGCTGTGTGCCATTTGCCGTTGAATTGCCTTTGGCGCGGTTGATACGAACCACATTGGGTACTTTGCGTAAGGCCCGCATGAGCTCTGCCAGATGCACGCGGTCGCGCACCTGCACGGTAAAGTTAAGCCCCGTATATACGCTGTTGTCAGACTCCTCCATGCTCACATTATCAATATTTGAGCCAGCCTCGGCAATAATGGCGGCAATCATCGCCAGCATGCCGGGTTTATTCTCTGCAACCAGCTTCAGATTTACTTTAAACAAACGCTTGCTGTCTGAATCCCATTCAACATCCAGCCATTTTTCCGGGTCCAAGCTAAATTTTCTAATGGCAGGGCAATCATGCGTATGAATGATTAACCCTTTGTCTTTATTTATAAAACCAAGAATCGGGTCACCGGGAATAGGTCGGCAGCACGCGGCAAATTGCACGCTCATGCCCTCAGAACCGCGAATGGTAATGGTATTAAGCGGCTTTTTACTACTTTTGCCGAATATTTTACCAAAAAGCTTGCTCACCACCCCTTCAGTGGCGTCCGCAGACTGTTTTTCATCAATGGCCAGCAACTGATGCGCCACCATCACACTCTGCCGCTTGCCTAAGCCAATGTCGGTCAGAATTTCTTGTTTATTTTTTACACTGTAATCACGAATGAGCTTATCCCATTGTTTTTCTTTTACGGCAGAAGGTTCCACATGCATGGCGCGCAAGGCTTGATTCAACATGCGTTCGCCAATGTGGGTCGACTCTTCTGACTGCATGGTTTTAAGATAATGCCGAATATGCGAACGCGCTTTGCCCGTTTTGACGTAATTCAACCAAGCCGCATTCGGTTTAGATAGTGCTGCGGTGATAATTTCCACATGGTCGCCATTTCTTAATTCTGTGCGTAGAGGCGCTAATTCTTGGTTGATTTTGACGGCCACACAACTATTGCCTACATCGGTATGCACCGCATAAGCAAAATCTACTGCCGTTGAGCCACGTGGCAGGGCCAAAATATTACCTTTGGGCGTAAATACATAAACTTCATCTGGAAAAAGATCAACCTTGATATGCTCTAAGAACTCAAGAGAATCAACGCTTTCCGTTTGAATTTCCAACAGGCGCTGCAACCATTGATGCGTTTGTTGTTGCAGTGCGGTGAGCTCCGCATCACTCGATTTATATAACCAATGCGCCGCTACGCCTGCGTTAGCCACATTATGCATGTCATTGCTACGAATTTGCACTTCAATCGGCGTACCGAACGGGCCAAATAACGTTGTATGTAATGACTGGTAGCCATTGGCTTTGGGAATGGCGATATAGTCCTTGAACTTACCCGGAATTGGCTTGAAAAGCCCGTGCAGTGCACCCAGTGTTAAATAGCAGGTCGGCAAATCTTTCACCACCACGCGAAAACCGTAAATATCATAAATTTGCGAAAATGAATTGGTTTTACCCGCCATCTTTTTATAGATGCTATACAGATGTTTTTCTCGGCCAGTAACTTCAGCTTCAATGCCAGCTTCTTTGAGTTTATTTTGTATGCTTTCCAGAATTTTGCTAATCACTTCTTTGCGATTACCGCGCGCGGCTTTAATCACCTGCGTTAGCACACGGTAGCGCATAGGATAAAGCGCTTTAAAGCTTAAATCTTCAAGCTCTTGATAGATTAAATTTAAACCAAGGCGATTAGCAATGGGCGCATAAATTTCTAAGGTTTCTTTGGCAATGCGCTTACGCGATTCAGGCTTCATGGCGGTCAGCGTTTGCATGTTATGCAGTCTGTCAGCCAGTTTTACTAAAATCACCCGGACATCCTGGCTCATGGCCAGCAACATTTTTCTAAAGTTTTCGGCCTGCGCCTGACTCGCACTTTGAAATTCAATTTTATCGAGTTTGGTCACCCCATCGACTAATTCAGCAACTTGTGCGCCGAATTTTTCTTTAATTTCTTGGGCTGTAATTGCGGTATCTTCCACCACATCATGTAGCAATGCCGCAAGAATGGTCGGCACATCCATGTGCAAATCAGCCAAAATACAAGCTACAGACACGGGATGCGTGATATAAGGCTCGCCCGTTTTACGCACCACGCCATCATGCGCGGCAAAAGCAAAGCGATAAGCCTCGCGGACTAGGGCCACGTCCTGAGGCTTGAGGTATTGTTTAAGGAGTAAGCTGAGTGCTGAATCTTCGCTATCTGCTGGCAGCAAAGGCGCTTGTGAAAGTATGGCTAAAGCGGATTTTTCTAAATCTGCTTTGGATGAATCCGCCTGAGAATGTTTTGCGGTTCTGGGCATAACATGTTCACCGCGCGTTTAACAATTAGCGCGGCAGTAAAATCTCGACGCCTACTTTACCAGCGGCGATTTCACGCAATGCAATAACCGTAGTTTTATCGCGCAAGCCTTGTGTGTTGATGAGTGGCTCAGCCCCATTATGTAATTGACGCGCACGGTAAGCGGCCACTAACGTTAACTGAAAACGGTTTGGAATTTGGTCTAAGCAATCATCTACTGTAATACGTGCCATGGTGTTTCCTAATGAATAATTAAATAATTTTGAATGTGCTATGTCAGTGATTGAATCAGGCTAGCGTAACGCTGCAACTGTGCAATGCCCCTAAGCCGTTGTGCGCGAATAATTGCGCTAATGTCTTGAAGTGCTACGTCAAAATCATCGTTGATTGTAACATAATCAAACGCACTTACATGCCGCATTTCCTCGCGGGCGGCAGCCACCCGTTTAGCAATGACCTCAGCACTATCTTGCGCCCGCCCGGTCAGCCTGCGTTCTAGCGCCTCAATTGAAGGCGGCAAAATAAAAATGCTCGTTGCTTGCGGATACAAACGGCGGACTTGCTCTGCACCTTGCCAGTCGATTTCCAGCACGAGGTCATAACCTGCTTTTAGTGGCCCTTCCACCGCCGCCTGCGATGTGCCGTAACGTGCATCATGCACTTGTGCGCTCTCTAAAAACTGCGCTTCGCCCAGCATGCTTAAAAACGTTGCGTCATCAACAAAATGATAGTCCACGCCATCTATTTCACTTGCTCTAGGCTTGCGCGTGGTATGCGAAATAGACAATTTTAATTGCGAATCTTTTGCTAGTAGCGCCTTAATCAGGCTGGTTTTACCCGCACCTGATGCCGCTGTTATGATAAATAAATTACCTGTTGTCATCGTGAATTCTTTTGCACTTTTGTATTTTAAAATCATACCATTTTTACCGAGGTTTTTGATGCACGAAACTTCCACCGCAGCGCAAAAGAGGCGCTTAAAAAAACCACTCTTCATTACACATTTCTCCCGAGAAAAAATTGATGCTCTACAAGCCTTTATTTATAAAGCTTGCAGAGCATCAAAAAAGGTTTGTATTTAAAATCCTCACAATTTGTGCGAATGTATTTTGTTTTTTTATATGCAATCGGTTTATTTTTTATCATTTTCACGCTCGTAAATTTGCGTGTGAATCACACGCCAACACGGTAATAAACCCAATAACACCCGCTTAATCAAGTAATTGAATTGTTGCTTAACTCGGTATGATGGCGTCTAATATGGGTAATCTCTCAAAATTCAAACAACAAATTGACTGCAAACGAAACCGTTAAATCATGGATAAGAAATTAACGCCCTTAGAACTGGCACGCCAGACGTTGATTCAGCTTTCTAAAAGCCAAAGCCCGCCCACGCCCGAAAACTATCGCCGTGTATATGATGAAATTGCCGGAATTAAATCCGTTGATAACGCAGAAGTGCTCGGCAAATCTTTAGAAAAGGTATTAACGGAACTCGGTAAAGACAGGCCCAAGTACCTCGCTACCTCACAAAAAATTGCCACGTTCATTAAAAAGCGTGACGCTGAGAGCCTTGAAGACCAGTTACGTAAACTCTTGCCCACCAGCGCCAATGAGACCGATGGTGTGAATTGGCCCTCGCTTTTGCGCTATTTGCTGAAACAGCTCGATGTGAACCACACAGGCATCACCTTGAACCGTAAAAAAGAGGGGCTCAATCGCGTTATTATCAACTTTGCCAATGACCCTAGCCAACTAGGAGAGAAAATTCAGGCACTCATCACCTCATGGGGTGAGGGGCAGCCATCAACAACTGCCAGCAGCGCGACAGGAACCCAGGCTCAATCAACAACAGATATTGAAACCGCCACGGCAACTCAAAAAAATCCGCCGCCACAAACATCTGCAGCACTAACCGATGGTGAGCAAGCACTCACTATTGCCTGGAGAGACCTACTCACAAGAGCTATCAAGCTTGTTGTTTTGCCGCAATTTTCAGATATACCCGCCGCCTCGAATAAAATCGAGAATGTCATTCGACTCGCCCAAGCTGCCAATACGGTTGAAGAGGTCAATGCATTAGGTGAAACACTGAAATCGTTCATTTTGCGTGCCGAGATGCGTAACGATGCACAACACCGCATGCAGGAGTCTTTGGTGCAAATGTTGCGTTTGCTCGTTTCCAGTATGGGTGAACTGACGATTGAAGATAAATGGCTACATGGTCAAATTGCAATTGTGCAGGATATTATTTCTAAACCGCTGGACATTGACGCTGTTTATAATGCTGAAAGTAGCTTAAAAGAACTCATCTATAAGCAATCAAACATCAAACCAGGCCTTGTTGCCGCTAAAGAAACACTCAAGGGCATGATGAGCAGCTTTGTTAGCGGGTTGGCAGATATTTCAAGAAGCACTGGCACCTATCAAGCCAAAATCAATCAGTATCAAGCGCAAATTTCAGAAACCGAAGACATCACCCAACTGAATACCATTTTGCAAAATTTGGTGGGAGATATTCGTGAAATGAACGCAGATGCGCAAAATTCACACAATGCCTTTGAAGAAACACAGAAAAAAGTTGAAGAAGCTGAAAAGCAAATCAATGAATTGTCCGCTAAGCTCGATTACATTAGCGAAGTTGCCCACCAAGACTTTTTAACCGGTGCACTTAATCGAAGAGGCATGGATGATGCAATTGAACGAGAATTTGAACGTGCCGACCGCCACAATACGCCCATCTCGCTCGCCATGCTCGATATTGATCATTTCAAAAAAATCAACGATACGATGGGTCACTCCACGGGCGATACGGCACTCGCACATCTGGCCAAAGTGGTTAAAAGCATCCTTCGCAGCACTGATGTACTGGCGCGTTATGGTGGTGAAGAATTTGTCATCTTGCTGCCAGGCTCAAAACAAAATGATGCTGTGAATGTGGTTACAGGGATACAGCGCGACCTTACCAAAAACTTCTTTCTACACAACAATGAACGCGTGCTGATTACCTTTAGTGCCGGCGTTGCCGAAAGACTGACTGGTGAGAACATTGATTCTGTCTTGCCTAGGGCTGATGCGGCACTCTACATCGCCAAGCAGTCTGGCAGAAATCGTGTGGTTGGCGCTGAGATTTCGACCACCTAAAAACTGGTTAGTTAGATTAACAATGGTGTTAACACCAATCAGGGCTCGGCAACGAGGAGAATACTTTTTTCAGTCCATCACTCCATCCCCTTCTTATTTCTGCATAATAAGGGTCGCTTTCAGTAATGCGCTCTTTGCAGTCTGCATGCAGACTATTGGTTCGATAAAGCAGCATATCAATCGGTGCGGCTACAGAAACATTACTGCGAATAGTTGAATCGAACGAAATCAACAGGCACTTTACTGCATCCATCATCTCAGTATCATACTTCACCACGCGGTCAATTATGGGTTTGCCGTATTTAGTTTCACCAATTTGAAAATAAGGTGTTTCACTACATGTTTCTATAAAGTTTCCTGCAGCATACACATTGAAAAGCCTCGGCTTTTCACCTTTGATTTGCCCACCTAACAGGATGCTCGCATTAAAATCAATATTGTGATTCTTTAGAAACTCTGCATCGCGCTCGAAAGCAGCGCGCAACTCAGCACCAACTAAACCCGCAACCTCAAATAAACTATCGGCATTGTATAGGTGCCTTGTGCCGTCTTTATTGTTTTCGATTAATGCTTTTAAATGCCCGACTACCGATTGCGTGATTGCTAAGTTTCCAGCTGTCATCAATACAATGACTCTGTCATCTTTAACCTCAAATATATGCATTTTTGGTGAAATAGCGACTTGGTCCACACCCGCATTGGTTCTTGTATCAGAGGCAAACACCAAACCTTGTTCCAGTAGCAACCCTACGCAGTAAGTCATAACGTACTCTTAAAATATGTCTAAATGCGAATCATATCATTTAGCGCTTTAACCTAATTAAGTTTTAGTTTCTATCTTTTATGTCCTGACGATGACGCGTAATCACTTCTTGCGAGGCCAAAATAATTTCTCTCAAAAAACAAAGCAGGCCAAAAATAAGTGAAAACATCGCAGCAATAAATGTAATCAACACAAAACCAGATAATCGTATGTTAATGGCAACACCAATAAACATTGAGGCAATTGCTAACGATACACATAACCCCGCAAAAATAAATAAACCTACCGACCACCGCATCCAAGTGGTTCTTTCGGCGATTATATCTAGCTCCTCTAGATAGCTCTTTCGCTGTTCTGTGCTTAAAACGTTGAGCGTTCTAGCACGATCGACAGCCCTGCCAAGTCTATTCACAAGAACGCTCAGGATAGAGCCTATCCCTGTCAGCAAAAAAACCGGTGCAACTGCATCACGAATTGCCGTTGAAACATCGTGGATGTCTGTAGGAGAACTAATTATCATAGAGCCAACCCACTACTGCTGCATCTGTTGTGCTTGTCGCATCAATTCTGCATGTTGTGCTAACTCTATTGAGTCAATTTGACGCTGCTGGCTAATCGGCACACCTGCTTGGTTCACAATCACACTACTTGCCATACCTTCTACGCCACCTCCGGTGCGCATACCGCTTACAGGGCTAGCGCTTCGGTAATCTAAGCCTGTTGCCAAGCGAACGTGCATCTCACCAGCCAAACAACTGTTAGACACATCAAAACTTTGCCAGCCGCCATTTGTGAGATATACATCTGCCCATGCGTGAGTTTGCATTAAACTTCCATCAGCAGTAAATAAATAGCCGCTGACATAGCGTGCCGGCAATCCAATACTTCTACAGCAAGCGATAAAAATATGTGCATGATCCTGACAAACGCCTTGTCCTAACCTAAATGCCTCAATCGCTGAAGTAGTCACTTGCGTTGCGCCAGTTAGATAAGTTACCCGCGATAACAAAGCATGCATCATCTCTTCTAGCGCGGCAGACTGTGCATAAACATCTGCTTTAAAAGGTTGCGCAAAGGCACAAATAGCGTCGTCGCTCATGGTGAGTGGTGTCTCGCGCAAATAAATAGATTGCGGCAGATTTTGGTGCTGAGATGTCACTTCTAATCCAGTCTCCACGTCACCCATCGCTATAATTAAAATTTCTTGATGTGGTTTATCTACTACTAATGTATGGGTGCTATTGCCATAGGCATCTTCAGTTGGGTGCAAGGCACCAGCCACTTTAATTTCCCAGCGTTTAACATGCTGACCAAAGCCATTTTGAGGCGTTAGACGTAATTGCTGTATCGTGTAATTGACCATGTCACTATACACATAGCGGGTGTGATGTTCGATGCTAAGTAACATGCTAAGTCGCAATACTGAAAAAGGTTTTATGCACTTCTGCACCAAGTTTATTATTACTTTTTACAAAGTCATCCAAAAACTCGTGTAACCCGTGTTGAAAAATATCATGCATTTTGCCAAAGCGTAATTTTGCATGTAACTCTCCAGCCATCCTTCTGCATTCGGTAGGTCGACTACCTGACAACTGGTCCAGAATTGGCGTTATTTCATCAAAGCAGGCATGTAAAGAGCGTGGCATATCTCGTCTTAATACCAGCAGTTCAGCTACTCGCCAAGGTTCTATCGTATCGCTGTAAATTTTTTGATATGCCTGGAATGCCGATACCGAGCGCAAAACCGCACTCCACTCATAATAATCAACTGCTCCGCCTACTTCTTCTTGCTCTGGTAATAATAAGTGATATTTAACGTCTAGAAGGCGTGCGGTATTATCGGCGCGCTCGATAAAAGTCCCTAACCGCACAAAGCTAAAGGCATCATCACGTAACATGGTGCCAAAACAAACTCCTCTGAATAGATGCGAACGTGCCTTTACCCAGTCACAAAATTCTCGTAATCCATTTTTAGCCAAATCCTGCCCAATAAACTGTCCAAATTCTAACCATAATGCGTTTATGTTTTCCCATGTCTCCGTCGTCATGGCAACACGAACCGCATGGGCGTTTTCTCTTGCACTACGAAGGGCACGGTAAATACTGGACGGATTATTGATATCTAACGCCAAATATTGAATGATTTGGGCGGCAGTAAAATCTTCATGATCACGTTCATAGGCCTCTAAATTTCCTGATATTTCTAATGCGGGCAACCACAACGCTGCTTCGCTCTCTGCCGCGTTTGGCACTAATGACATGTTGTATGTCACATCTAGCACTCGTGCCATGTTTTCAGCACGCTCTATATATCGTGCCATCCAATATAAATGATCAGCTGTTCTACTTAACACAATGCCGCCTCTTCTATCCTAGTTTCAACTAAACCGCTAATATCTGGCTTTTCCGAGGACGTTTCTTCAAGCTGATCTTGCAACACCCAAGTATCTTTGGTTCCGCCTCCCTGGGATGAGTTCACCACAAGTGATCCTTCTTTCATCGCCACCCGGCATAGCGCCCCGGGGACCAAGGTGACTGTCTTTCCAGAAAGTACGAATGGTCGCAAATCCACATGACGAGGGGCTATACCGGCCTCAACCAATGTTGGGCATGTAGAAAGCGCCAGTGTAGGCTGTGCTATATAGTTGGACGGTTTTGAAACGATGCGCAAACGAAACTCCTCTAACTCTTGTTTGCTTGCCGCCGGCCCCACCAACATTCCATAGCCCCCAGATCCCTGCACCTCTTTCACCACCAACTCTTCAAGATGCGCTAATGTATAGGCCAAATCTTCATTTTTACTTAATTCATAGGTGGGAACGTTTTCAAGAATTGGCGTTTCATCTAAATAAAACTTAATCATCTCGGGTACATGAATATAGGTAGACTTGTCATCAGCAACCCCTGTACCTACAGCATTAGCTAATGTCACGCCACCATTTCGATAAACCGACAGCAGCCCCGGAACACCAAGCATAGAATCAGCCTTAAACACCAACGGATCCAAATAATCATCATCTATGCGTCTGTAAATGACGTCTACTCGCTGAGGCCCTTGCGTAGTTCGCATATACACTGAATTATTACGCACGAACAAATCTGTACCTTCCACTAATTCCACACCCATTTGTTGCGCCAAAAAGGCATGTTCAAAATAGGCGCTGTTATGTGCGCCCGGTGATAAGACCACAACGGTTGGATCCTGTACCCCTGCTTGGGCAACAGAGCGTAAATTTTTAAGCAATACTTGTGGATAGTGATCTACTGGTGCGATTGAATAACGGCGAAATAATTCGGGAAATAGCCGCATCATCATTTTGCGGTCTTCGAGCATGTAAGATACGCCAGAAGGTGTACGCAGATTATCTTCCAAAACATAAAACTGCGATTCGCTCGTTCGCACCAAATCAATACCCGCAATATGTGCGTAAATTTGCTGTGGTACATCTACCCCAAACATCTCTGGGCGATATTGTGAATGCGCCAAAACCGTTGCCGGAACAATACCTGCCTTGATGATTTCTTGCTTATGATAGATGTCATGCAAGAACATATTCAGTGCACGAACGCGCTGAATAGCGCCACTTGATAAGTGTGACCACTCATTTGGCGCCAAAATACGTGGAACGATATCAAATGGAATTAATCGCTCAACACCATCTTGCTCGCCATATACGTTAAAAGTGATCCCCACACGACGAAATAAAAGCTCTGCTTCTTGGCGTTTACTGTCTAGCAAATCACGTGGAATTTCTTTTAGCCACTTTTGATAGGCCAAATAAATCTCGCGAACGTTGATTTCTTTTGCATTTGCAACATCGAGTTGCATTTCATCAAAAAAGTTGAACTCTGTTTTTTGCATGATAATTAGTCTTCCTATGTTAGAAAGACTCAAGCAAAGCGCATGCCAGAAATTAATTCAAATAAATCAATAAGTTAAAATATTAAAAAATTTTAACTCCATTCAGCGCCCCATATAAGTGCAATTATATTGGGGTAAACCTAATTCATGCACCAACATTAATATTTTAAAGTTGCTTTATTCAATATTCTGAATCTGTTCGCGCATCTGCTCTATGAGCACCTTGAGTTCCATCGATACTTGTGACGTTTGCGTTGATACGGATTTTGAGCCCAGTGTATTGGCTTCACGATTGAGTTCTTGCATTAAAAAATCAAGTCGTTTACCGGCGGGTGCGTCACTATTCAAAATGCGCTTGATTTCTGACACATGCGCGGTTAACCGACTGAGCTCTTCGTCAACATCAATACGCTGTGTAAACAACACCAGTTCTTGCGCTATGCGCTCTGGATCAATGCTTTTTAAAGTTTCCTGCAATTTATTTTCAAGTTTGGTCTGATATTCTTTAGCAAGTGTTGGCAATAGGGGTTTTACCTTTTCAACCAACATTTCCATTTGATGGATGCGATCTAGAATCAACATTTTAAGTTTGTCGCCCTCACGCGCTCGCGAGGCTTTTAAGTCACGCAAACCTTGCTGCACTAATTGCTTGATATCTTCTAGTAATAAATCCTGGTCAACGCCTTGGGTGAGCACAACTCCTGGCCAGCGAAGAATATCTGCCATACTTAGCTCACGGCTAGACGGAAAGTAGGCTTTGGCCTGTAATTGCATCGCTGCCAGTTGCTGCATCACTGTGCCATCTAGCGCTGTTTCCTGATTCAATTGCGGCCGCTGAATTAAATTTACTTTGCACTCTACTTTGCCTCGGTTTAATTGCGCACTGATTAACTCGCGTATCGTTGGTTCAAACCCTCTTAAATTTTCATCTAATTTAAAATGTAAATCTAAATAACGGCTATTCACAGCCCGCAGTTCCAGCAACAATGTCGCATTGTGAATCGGTTTCTCGAGTGCCGCAAAGCCCGTCATACTGTAAGTCATGCATCAATTCCTAAAAAAATTAAATAAAATTTGCATCATGGTATCAAATCGCAATGATTTCATGCCAAAATAATAGCAAATAACTTTAATTACAATCAATTACGCGTTATATTGCTGAATGTACTCTAAGTTTAATGGAATATATTACCCAATTTAGCGTTAAAACATTTTTATTCAAACCCATTTTTAAAAAACGATAACTCAGTGTCTTCAACTAAAAATTTAGCCTTACCTAATGGCTACCAGCTTCAAGATTATAAAATTGATAAAGTCTTAAGTTCTGGAGGCTTTAGCTTTGTCTATTTGGCGCATGATAATGACAATAATCTTGTTGCCATTAAAGAGTATTTACCTACTTCAATTGCATTGCGAAGCGGTGGCGCAACGGTTATGCCCAACCCTGATGATGCAGCTCTATTTAGGCATGGTTTGAAATGCTTTTTTGATGAAGGGTTATCGCTAGCAAAAATTGATCATCGAAATATCGTGCGCGTCATTAATTTTTTTCGTGCCAATGAAACCGTATACATGGTCATGCAGTATGAGCAAGGTAAGTCACTGCAGGATTACATATTAGGGCAAACTGAATTAGTTTCAGAGATTTTTATTCGGCAGGTATTTAGCCAGCTTGCGAAAGGTTTGCGTGAAGTGCATGCGCAAAAACTATTACATTTAGATATTAAACCAGCCAACATTTATATTAGGTTAGATGAGTCGCCCGTATTGCTTGATTTTGGTTCTGCCAGACAAGCTCTTAACGAAAATCTGGCGAAATCATCACCCAGCTATACGCCAGGATTTGCACCACCTGAACAATATTTTGATCGTAACTTCTTAGGGCCATGGAGCGATATCTACAGCATTGGCGCTACCATGTATTCCTGTTTGACGCGCACTTCGCCTGCTGCAGCTAATTTACGCGTAAAAAACGACCTGCTTGTTCCCGCGGTAAAACTGGGGTTGTCAAATTACTCCCAAAGTCTACTAGAAATCATTGATCAGTGCTTGAGCCTAGATTATTTAAAGCGGCCGCAAAGTGTGTTTTCTTTGCAAAAATCACTACTCAAATCCATGCCCACACCTAAGAAAAAAAGTCGATTTGATAAAATTGTTGAAGTGCTGAAGAGTCCGGTCTCTGACGTACTCAATACCCCTATTAACATCAAAAAATCTCAATGAAATTTACTATTTTTCAAAATAGCCTGCAAGGGCCTCGCCAGTACAACCAAGACAGACTGGCCTATTCTTACAGCAAAGATGCCTTGCTACTTGTGGTGGCTGACGGTATGGGTGGGCACCGGCACGGTGAGATGGCCGCGCAATTAGCAGTCACCACCATGACTGAAGCTTTTCAGCGTTTGGCCTTACCTACCCTTTCTAGCCCCGCTAAGTTTTTAATTGACCATATCCAGCAAATTCACGACATGATCGACCAACTCACGCAAGAACGTGAGATGCTTGAATCACCCCGCACGACCATTGTGGCAGCCATCGTGCAGCGCGGTATGCTCTATTGCGCCCATGTGGGGGACTCCAGACTGTACCATTTTCGTAACAATCACTTACTCTATCGTACGGAAGATCACTCTGTTGTTCAGTCGCTCTATAACAAAGGAATCATTAATAAAAGTGAGATGACCACGCATCCATATCGCCACAAAGTATATAGTTGCCTAGGGGGTGATACGCCACCTAAAATCGACCTCTCGGATCGTCAAGAATTGGCTGAAGGTGATACCATTTTGCTTTGCACAGATGGCGTTTGGGGTGCATTAACCGATGATGAAATCAAAGTCATGCTATATGGTCCTTCCATTACTGATAATGTTACCGCACTACTGAATAAAGCAGAACTAGTTAGCCAAGAGCATGGTGACAATATGAGTGCAATTGGTCTACAGTGGGGCGATAAACTCAGCGACCCATTTGCCGTATCCACGATTACAATGGCGATGGGCGCCACGACTACCATCATGAACCCAGTTAAACGTAACATTTTAGGTAGTGACGATACTTTTACTGATGATTTTTCAGATGACGACATTGAAAATACCATCAATGAAATACAACGGGCGCTTCAAAAGAACAAGCTGACCTCACAAGATAAATAACATCAGACTAAGACCTAGCTAAGCCAAGTGGCTTTTTAATCATAATCAGGATTCAATCATGCAGGCTAAACCAAGCAATTTAGAAAACCATCGGCCAAGTGCCCGTGCCAGCAATCAATTACGTAATATTGAAATCATTCGCAAATATACCAAGCACGCTGAAGGCTCTGTTCTAATCAAATTTGGTGACACGCACGTCCTCTGCACTGCCAGTGTAGATGAAAAAGTGCCGGGCTTTTTAAAAGGTAAGGGTCAGGGCTGGGTGACCGCAGAATATGGCATGCTACCTCGCTCGACTGGTAGCCGTATGGATAGAGAGGCGGCAAAAGGTAAACAGTCAGGCCGCACCCAAGAAATTCAGCGTTTAATTGGCCGCTCATTACGGGCAATTATTGATTTAGAAAAATTGGGTGAACGCAGCATACAAATAGATTGCGATGTGATTCAAGCAGATGGCGGCACGAGAACAGCCAGTATCACTGGCGCTTATGTTGCTTTGGCTGATGCAGTTAACCACCTAATTAAAACGGGTAAGCTACAAAATAGCCCGCTAAAACAGGCAGTAGCGGCTATTTCAGTTGGTGTTTACAAAGGTCAACCTGTACTTGATTTGGATTATATTGAAGATTCTGACTGTGATACGGATATGAATGTGGTGATGACTGCAGATGGCGGCTTTGTGGAGATACAAGGAACGGCGGAAGGCGAACCGTTTGACCGTGGTGCGATGAATGCCATGCTCGATTTAGCTGCACACGGTATTGGGCAACTCATGATGAAGCAACAAGAGGCACTAAGTGTTTAAAAAGCTGGTTATCGCCACGGGGAATCTTGGCAAGCTACGAGAAATTCAGCATATTCTTGGTGGGCTTGAAATAGAAATTATTCCGCAGTCAGCGCTAAACGTGCCGGAGTGTGAAGAGCCATTCTGCACGTTTATAGAAAATGCGCTTGCCAAAGCGCGTCATGCCAGTAAACACACAGGGCTACCCGCATTGGCTGATGACTCAGGTTTATGCGTTGATGCGCTACTAGGGGCACCTGGTGTGATTTCAGCCAGATATGCCGGGGAGCCAAAATCGGACGAACGTAATAACCAAAAACTTCTCAAAGTGCTGGGCACTGAGAGCAATAGGCATGCGCACTTTTACTGTGTTATGGTATTAGTGCGTCATGAACATGACCCTGAACCTATTATTGCTGAAGGTCAATGGTATGGTGAAATTCTCAATGAATATCGGGGCACAGATGGTTTTGGTTATGATCCGCTATTTTTGGACGCAAAAACAGGTAAAACGGTTGCCGAACTACCACTAGAAATCAAAAGCCGTATCAGCCACCGCGGTCACGCCATGGCAAAATTGTTACAAAAGCTTGAGAGGCTAAGTCATGACTAAGTCCAATCACTCTATTTGGCCAAAGTGGCTCCGCGATGATGGCAGTGTTGTTTCGTGCACCGAAAAAGTTAAAGTGATGACAGAAAATTTTGACGAGATTAAGCAAATAGCCCAAGACGCATTAGAGGATGGATTGCTGATGGAGGTCTCAGAACAGCAAATGCGCGAAGCACTGCATCAACTCGTAGAGTCGCTAGTTAACCCATACAAAAGGTAACCTACTATAAAAAAATTGATAGAAATCAAAGCGGATACCTCGTTTAATCAAACGCGTCAAAGCATCATTCCGCTAGTAGGTAAGCAAACCATTTCAGGGCTCACCGATCCACCGCCACTATCACTATATATTCATATTCCTTGGTGCGTGCAAAAGTGCCCGTATTGTGATTTTAATTCGCATGAAAGTCGTCATCATCATGGCGAGATTCCCGAAAGTACTTATGTGGATGCACTGATTGCGGATTTAGAGCAAGCGACCCCTAAGGTCTGGGGCAGAAAAATTAAAAGTGTGTTTTTTGGCGGGGGTACGCCAAGCTTATTTAAGCCAGCATCTATAGATAGGATATTAAGTCAGGTACGTGCACTCACACCGCTGGAATACGATGCCGAAATTACGCTTGAAGCCAATCCTGGCACCGTAGATTCAGCCAATTTTATTGGTTACAAACAAGCGGGTGTGAATCGATTGTCATTGGGCATTCAAAGTTTTAATGCAAGCCACCTTAACGCTTTAGGGCGCATTCACACAGAAAAGCAGGCAATTCAAGCAGCAGAGCTAGCACTCACTACCTTTGAGCGTGTTAATTTTGATGTGATGTACGGATTACCGAATCAAACTATGCAGCATGCTCTTGAAGATGCCAAACAGGCGATTGCACTCAATGCAGATCATCTATCTTTTTACCATCTGACATTAGAACCCAACACGCCTTTCTACCACTCGCCTCCCAAGTTACCTAATGACGACATCTGTGCTGAAATGCAAATAGAAATAGAAAATTTATTGGCAAAACACGGATACGAACATTACGAAACTTCCGCATTTTCTAAGCCCGGTAAACAAGCAAGGCACAACTTGAATTACTGGCAGTTTGGAGATTACTTAGGCATCGGGGCGGGGGCGCATAGCAAATTAAGTTATCACGACAAAATTACGCGAGAAACTCGCCCCAAACATCCAAAAGCTTACATGGAACAAGCGCTACAAGGAAAAGCTACAGAGAGCGTTTGGAATATATCTGATTGCGAACTAGGATTCGAATTTATGATGAATGCGCTGCGTTTAACGGATGGTGTTCCGGTAAACCTATTTCAGATGCGGACGGGCCTACACATTAACACGTTAGAAACTAGCATTTCTCAGGCACAAAACAAAAAATTAATTGAGATAAAAAACGGCTATATAAAACCCACACTTTTGGGACAGCGCTTTTTAAATGAACTACTTACTTTATTTATCACAAACTAAAATTTGTTCGATTTTTGGTACGCCCTAATCAACAAATTCTAATTTCTCTCTTACATCAAGCATGTTTCTCAATAATATTATTTCTTTAAAAACTTCCAAGCTGAACCCAGACCGTTCATTATTTCTATTATCAAGCAATAACTCGTCAAGATAGCTTTTGGTTTGGGATATTCTTTGTGCTTCTTTCTCACAATTCGCCCACAATTGGGTCATTTTTGCTGAAATGTGTGTAAAAGCTTCTAAGCTACTGTTAATCGCAGAGGGCAATGTCGTACTGTCCCAACTAGGCATGACAACGTTGAAATTTTCATGCAGTAGTTTTGCATATTGCATAAATTCGGCTTTTTGATTGGTTTTACGATAAATATCCATGAGCAAAAGCCAATGCTGTAAGGTTGCCTTAGGCGCAGCTGAGATTTGTGCTTTTAGCAATTTTATTGCCTCATCCTCACGTTGTATCGCCAAAAAGATTTTTGCTTGCTCGAGTGCTTGAGCAGCGTCATCTTCAAAATGCGGTATACCTACGTCACTTAAATCCGTCACTATCATTGAGCCAGAATACTCGCTCTTTGCCACAGGTTCCAGTGGAAAATCCGAAGCAAAAATAGTAGGCGTTCGTTTTGTTTTTAAGAAACTATTGTCGTTAAATAACTCAGCTCTGATATTACCATAACTGCGCTTTGCTCTTAAATATACATTGCGGGGATTTAAGAAATTTTTTTGTTGCTGATTAAAAAATGCTAGCGCAAGGAACAAGCTTAAGACGAAAAGTACCGTCAGAATTGGCTGTAGCAAATACTTGGCAGCTTTAGGACTAGCATTGGTTACTGGGCTTGTAGGATGGCCCCATGCCGTTGATTCAATCGATGACTCACCTGTAGAAGCTGAAGAAGATTCGTGTACCGACTGAACTTCCACTTGTGCGAATAGGCGCATTAGCTCTATCTTTAAACTTGCGAAAGCCTCCAACAATGTTAGTAGTTTAGCATTTAGCTTAATCAACTCTTCTTTCAAAGATGTATTTCTAATCAGTAAATAATCAAAAGCCTTTTGCTGCGTTGCGTTAGGCCCTAGCGTCTCTTGGCTGAAGTGATTCTTTGACTGCTTAGCAACTAGATTAGAACGATTGCCTTTGGATTTCGTACTGCCTGTTCCTAAAAATTTAATATTAGGAATAACAATGACCGTCAGCTGATGCGCGCGTTCCGATGGATTTAAATCTGGCTGAATGTGACGACTTAATTCTAGAGACTTTGCAATAAATCTCTGTTGCATCTGTTTACTGTTTGGGTATAGTAGTCGTGCAAGGTCGCTTAAACTCTCACCCGCTAACAATGACCAAGGTGTAGAAGTACTTTCAGGGATGTATTCTGTAGTGTTTGAGTAGCCATCTTCATACAAAAATTCTTCAGCGGAAGCATAGATTGAAAATACTAGGCTAGCTAAAAAAATAATAATATTGATACGAAGTAAATGGGTATTGAGTTTCATTAAACCAGCTTAATCACTTTAACTTTTTGCTCGAGAACAAAAGCTCAAGCAAAGACTATATTTATAATGTGATTAATTGTATTGTTTACAATGAAACTATCAATGACCCGTTTGGGCTTGTACTACTTCCTTGCGCGAGCTATAGCCGCCTTCACTTGGAAAGGTGCCGTGCCGCCAATATGATTGCGGCTATTCAGTGAGCCTTCGAGCGTCAAAACCGAAAAGACATCTTCAGCAATTTCAGGTGCAAACTGCTGTAAGGTTGCTAATGGTAAGTTGCTTAATTCCAAACGCTGATCAACCGCATAGCGCACAGCCAAGGCAACTGCTTCATGCGCATCTCTAAAAGGCATTCCTTTTTTGGTGAGATAATCCGCTAAATCAGTGGCTGTTGCAAAGCCCTCGCTTGCAGCTTGGCGCATATTTTCTTTGTTTACCGTAAAGCCAGCTTTGATGACTACACCATTCTCAATCACCGGAAGACGTAGCATGTCAGCATAAATTTCAAGTGTGACTAACAAAGTATCTGCTGTATCAAATAAAGGCTCTTTGTCTTCTTGATTATCTTTGTTGTAGGCCAAGGGCTGGGCTTTCATCAAGGTCAGCAACGCGGTTAAGTGGCCGTAAACACGGCCTGTTTTACCGCGAACCAGCTCTGGCACATCGGGGTTTTTCTTTTGCGGCATGATTGATGAACCCGTGCAAAACCTGTCCGCAATGTCGATAAACGCAAAACGTGGCGAACTCCATAATATTAGCTCTTCTGAGAAACGAGATAAATGCATCATGACCATTGAAGAGGCGAATGTAAACTCAATGGCAAAATCACGGTCGGAAACTGCGTCGAGCGAGTTTTCACAAACACCATCAAAACCCAATTTTTCTGCTACACGCTCTCGATTGATAGGATAGCTTGTCCCTGCCAAAGCTGCCGCGCCCAAAGGCAAACGATTGATGCGCTTATAACAGTCCTGAAAACGTGCAACATCACGTTTAAGCATTTCAACATACGCCATTAGATGATGTCCGAACGTAATTGGTTGGGCTACCTGCAAATGCGTAAACCCGGGCATGACTGTGTCAAAGTGCGCTTCTGCCAAATCTAATAAACTTGCTTGTAAGCGCGATAAGCCTTCGATGACTTGCAAAGTCACATCCCGCAGCCACAGACGCACATCGGTTGCCACTTGGTCATTTCTGCTTCTGCCTGTGTGTAAGCGCTTGCCTGCGTCGCCTATTTTATCCGTCAGGCGTTTTTCTATATTAAGATGCACATCTTCTAAATTCAGTTGCCAGTCAAACTTACCGGCATTGATTTCTTCTTTGATGTCTAACAAACCTGCTTCAATTGCCGTGCAATCTTCATGTGAAATGATGCCCTGCTCACTTAACATTTGGGCATGGGCAATCGACCCCTGAATATCATACATAGCCAGTCGATAGTCAAAGCCCACGGAGGCAGTGTATTTTTTTACCAACTCAGCCACAGGCTCATTAAAACGACCCGACCAGCTTGTATCTTTTTTATTCAATGCGCTTAACTTTTGTGTCACTTTAACTTTCTCGTTTAGAATTAATCTATTATGATAAGTATAATGCAAAACGTAAAAGCTTCGATGCCACTCTTATTAAAATCGCAAATTTGCCATTCAATTTCGGCGATGTGTTTGGCAGGTTTAAAAAAAAGCGCCAATAAAAAATTACACGCCCGTCTTCGAATTAAGAACCGTCAATACAGCTTATATTCTGTGCTATGAGAAAATCCAGCCGTCTGCCAAATTTACACAATTTGGGCGTAAATTTACGGATACTCATCATCGTCAATGCAGTAATAACACTGACAGCAATCGTTCAAAGCGACCATTTTCAAGGTTTTTACGTCGTTATCACGACGATTTCATCCGTCGCACAGCCATTATTGTTACTTTGCCTATTAATCCTGTATGGTAGCTATTCGTTACTCGCCAAATTGCGCTATTGGCAAGGCCTGTTAGGTATTTTCATCATCGTTTTACTTGTGTGTAGCGGCTTTTATGATTTGATTTCACATCTGCTGATTTATACTAACTTACCCTCTCGGCTAAGGTTGCTGTTTTTTGCTTCAATCATCACGGCAATTTGTCTTTACTATTTTTATCTGCATCAACATGCTTATTCACCCGCGGTCATTGAGGCAAGATTACAAGCCTTGCAAGCACGCATCAGACCGCATTTTTTATTTAATTGTATCAACGCGGTGTTGTCGCTGATTCGCACGCAGCCCAAACAAGCTGAAACTGCACTGGAAGATATGGCCGATTTGTTTCGCGTGTTAATGGCAGATAACCGCGACCTCGTGCCATTGGGCCAAGAAATAGCCCTATGCCGACAATATTTAGCACTGGAAAAATTGCGTCTTGATGAGCGCCTGAATGTGCAATGGAAAATTGACAATATGCCGCCAGATGCCATGATTCCACCTTTAATATTGCAGCCGCTGATAGAGAATGCGGTTTACCATGGCATAGAACCGCTAGAAAAAGGTGGCACTATCACCATTCAAATTTACACAAGCCGCAAAGAGATTCATTTAGTATTGAGCAACCCCTATAATGAAACCAGCTTGCGCCACATTGGCAACAAAATGGCACTAAAAAACATTAAAGAGCGCCTGACGTTGCATTTTGACTTGGAAGCCTCATTGAAGAGTACGCAATCAAATGGCGAATATCATGTACATATTACATTGCCGTACAAAGAGGTATGACTGCGATGATAAAACTGTTAATAGCCGATGATGAAGCACCAGCCCGAAAGCGCCTGCGTGAACTGCTTAGCGACATCCATGAAATCAATATTGTCGCAGACGCTAAAAATGGTCAGGAAGCACTGAATTTTGCCAATGAAAATTTACCCGATATTGTGTTATTAGATATTCGAATGCCCATCATGGATGGCATCGAAACCGCACAGCATCTTCAAAAGCTGGCCAAGCCGCCAGCAGTCATTTTCACAACCGCTTATGACGCTTATGCCTTGCAGGCTTTCGACCTCAATGCGGTCGATTATTTGTTAAAACCCATACGCCTTGAGCGCCTGCAAAGCGCCATTCAAAAAGCACGGGCATTAATGCCTCAACAGCTTGAGGCATTGGCGCCTCTAAGCCCGCAAAGAACCCATTTAAGCATCAGCGAACGCGGGCGTATTTTACTTATTCCTGTGGCTGAAGTTATTTATTTTCGTGCCGAATTAAAATACATCACCGTCAGAACTGCCGAAAAAGAATACTTGCTTGAAGAGTCCCTCAATCATCTGGAACAAGAATTCGGTAAAATTTTTATTCGATTGCATCGAAATTGCTTGGTCGCTCAGGCTTTTATTTTAGGCTATGAAAAACGCCATGTAAGCCACGATGCAGAGGGCCTTCTCAGTAGCGAAAAGCAATGGGTTGCGCTACTCAAAAACATTCCAGATACGGTAACGGTAAGCCGTCGCCAACAACACCTTATTCGTACCAATTGACGACTGAGGGTTGTGCTAAAATGCCGCATTATCGCTAATAAAAACTTTTCTTCATGACGACTAAAACCAACAGACCACTCGGCAAACTCGTGATTGCCTCACGTGAAAGTCCGCTTGCCATGTGGCAGGCACTACATATTCAGAGCCGCTTACAGGCGCTATACCCCGAAACCGTTGTTGAAATTTTAGGCATGACCACAACTGGCGATCAAATTTTAGATACGCCACTTGCTCGCGTGGGGGGAAAAGGTCTTTTTGTAAAAGAATTAGAGACCGCACTTGCAGATGGGCGTGCAGATTTAGCTGTGCATAGCATGAAAGATGTTCCGATGAATCTGCCTGAAGGCTTTTTGATGGCAGCCACTGGTGAGCGTGAAGACCCGCGTGATGCGTTTGTATCAAATGATTTTGCCAGCCTTGAAGCATTGCCGGCGGGCAGCATCGTGGGCACCTCGAGCTTGCGCAGGCAAAGCCAGCTGCAGGCGCGCTTTCCAGACTTAAAAATTGAGTCGCTACGCGGCAATTTGCAAACGCGTTTGCGTAAGCTCGATGAAGGCCAATATGCGGCCATTATTTTAGCTGCTGCCGGGCTTATTCGTTTGGGCTTACAGGCACGCATTCGTAGTGTGATTTCACCTGAACTCAGCATTCCTGCGGTTGGTCAAGGTGCTTTGGGCATTGAAATTAACGCGGCCAGAATGGATTTATTAGCTATTCTTGCACCACTCAATCATGTGGATTCAGAAGTATGTGTTAAAGCGGAACGCGCAATGAGCCGCGCTTTGGCAGGCAGTTGTACTGTTCCGCTTGGTGCTTATGCCACTTGTCATGCTGATACAATTGAAATCACGGGCTTTGTAGCCAGTGTGGATGGCAAACAAATGTTGATTGAAAAAGCAGCGGGTCATCGAAGTCAGGCTGAGGCGTTAGGCCAGCAATTAGCGAATCAGCTGTTAGCCAGTGGCGCGGGTGAAATTCTAGCCGCATTAGATGGCCACAAGTAACCAAATCTATTTTCTATAAAAATGACAACTCTGGCTTTAGCTGGCTTACATGTGGTGGTTACCAGACCGCTTGGTCAAGCCGAGAGCCTCTGTGAAGCGATACGACACCATGGCGGGTTTGCAACCGCTTTTCCATTGCTTGCCATTTCGCCTTTGGATGATTATCGCGCTTTTGATCAGGCCATTACAGCGCTTGAACATGCTGACTGGGCAATTTTTATTAGTACCAACGCGGTAGATAGCGCCATGCACCGCATACTCGCCAAGTATGGCAATGTGCCAGAAGGTGTTAAGTTTGCGGCCATTGGCCATCAAACGGCCAAAGAGCTGGCACGCTTTGGTGTACATCAGGTACTGACGCCGCATACGCGTTTTGATAGTGAAACTTTGCTCGCTCTTGGTGAAATGCATGATGTGGCTAACCAAACCGTGCTTATTTTTAGAGGTGTTGGTGGACGAGAACTGTTGGCAGATACCCTTAAAGCACGTGGTGCCCATGTTATTTTTGCTGAAAGCTACCGTCGGGTTAATCCACAAAGTAATGCCGATTTGCTCCATCACTTATGGCAACGCCAAAAGCTAGATGCTATGGTGGTCACCAGCAGTGAAGCAATGCGCAACCTGCTTGATTTAGCTGGCAAATCAGAGTGGCTACGTCACGTGACCCTTTGTGTGAATCACGCTAGAATAGCCGAGTTGCCGCTACAATTTGGTTTAAAAGTGCTGGTTGCAGATGCGCCAGGGGACGATGCGATTATTCAACAATTGGTGCAGTTGGTAAAACCTCATGGTAAATGAACATCAAGACAATCTAGCAGATAGACGTCGGCCGTCGTTGCTATCCAACACTGCGCTCATTTTGGTCATTATCGCTTTGCTGACGCTCGGATGGCAATGGATTACCACGCAACAAAAATTCAGTGCCGTAGAAAAGACTTTAAGCCAGCGACTAGAAGATTACCAAGCACTTAACCAGCAAAGTCTTGCATTAGCCAAACAGGCCGAAGAGCGCAGTACGCAAGCCAATGCCCGCACGGTTTTGCTAGAGGAAAAAATCGCTGAATCGCGTGATCAGCAAGAGGTGTTGCAAACCCTCTACAACCAACTGGCAGAAAACCGTGAGGCCACGGCAGTGGCCGAAGTAGAACAGTTACTCACGATTGCCAACCAACAATTACAACTGGCTGGCAATATTAAAGCCGCGCTTTTGGCACTTGAGGCCGCCGATAAACGTTTGCAGCCACTCGCCTTGCCGCGCGCTTCACAATTACGTCAAACGCTGGCGCTCGAAATTGAAAATCTGCGAAAATTGCCACAAGTGGACGTGAGCAATATCAGTTTGCAATTGGAGGGCTTAAGCCAGCTAAGTGCTACACTGCCGTTAATCAGCGAACGCCAGCCTACCCTCAACGCAAGCCTTGCCGAACTTGAAGCGCCCCAGCCCACAGACCTGAATGCCGTTGAAAAAGTGGTGCTGCCCATTTGGCGCGATATTAAAAACCTTGTCACCGTTGAGCGCATTGATAAACCTGAGCCGCCTTTACTACCGGCGGATAATGCCCGCTATTTGCGTGAAAACATCAAATTGCGGCTGTTAACGGCGCGCATCGCACTGCTGCAGCGCGACGAAGCCACGTACAAAGCCGATTTAACCGCCGTGGTAGACTGGCTGAATCTTTATTACGACGGCAAACACCCAAAAACCAGACAAGCTATTGCGAAACTTAAAGAGCTTTCTAACAGCGACATTAACATAGAATTACCGCAATTGAATGAGAGCCTCGCCGCGGTCAATCGTTATAAACAAACGCTAGAAGACCATGATTAGGCGCAAAATTTTTTGGTGGCTACTGATGTTTACCTTACTGGTATGCGTGGTGTGGTTTGCCAGCAACAATGAAGGCTACGTACTGATTGTGCGCCCGCCTTACCGCTTACAGTTTTCTTTCAATTTTTTGCTGATATTAATGGTGCTGGGCTTTTTGGCCATGCATTATTGTTTACGGTTTTTACATTTTTTACGGCGCTTTCCCGCAGTTCGGCGCAGTAAGCAAGAAGCTCAACGCTTGGAGGCCAGCAATGCTGCCCTTTTGCAAGGCATGCACGCGCTAGCGGAGGGTGATTTTGAGAGCGCTGAAATTGCAGTCAAACACGCGCATGATTTAATTCAAAATGCTGACCATGAAAAACTAATCGCCGCGCTGGCGGCTGAAAAAAATAAACAAAGCACGCTGTTTAACTAAGTTCAAATAAGCTGATTTTTGTTTAATCTTCCCCCGAGAAAAAAATAATGCTCTGTAAGCCTTTATTTATAAGGCTTACAGAGCATTGAAAAAGGTTGTCAGTGTTTTTTTACATCAAATCATGTTTTTAAGCTCGTGCTAGGGTGTTTTAATTGGTAGTGGTTTTGCATAAGTAAAGGCATCCGATAAGAACGCATCTTCTGCCAGACCCGCTTCAATAAAACTGGCGTGTGCCACCTCAACCATGGCGGGCGCCCCACAGCAATAAACCTCAAAATCTGCCAAGCCAGTCGCAGCAAAATCATCCAGCACCGCTTGGTGTACATAGCCGGTTCGGCCTTGCCATTGGTCTTCTGGTTTGGCATCGGATAGCACGGGAATAAACTTGATATTAGGATTTTCGGCGGCCCAGGCCTCGGGTAACGCAGGCATGTAGAGATCTTGCTTGGTGAGCGCGCCCCAATACAAAATGACATCGCGCTGAATGTTGTGATGCAGCATATGCTCGATAATGCCTTTAATGGGCGCAAAGCCTGTGCCACCTGCTACCATGATGATCGGTTTTGTTGATTCTTCACGCAGAAAAAAACTGCCGAAAGGCGCTTCAATACGCAAGATGGCCTTTTCTGGCATTTCGTTAAACACGTATTCTGTGAACTGCCCACCCGGAATCAAGCGCAAATGCAGTTCTAACAGATTATCTACATGTGGTGCATTGGCAATTGAAAAAGCACGGCGTTTGCCGTCTTTAAGCAAAAATTCAATGTATTGCCCCGCCTTAAAGTGTAAATGCTCGGAACTGGGTAACTTTAAAAATAACGCCATGACATCATGCGAAAGTTGCACTTTACGCTCAACTCTGGTGGGTAAAATGCGTGGCGGTATTACATCCGAGGCTATTTCGCGGCACTCAATCACCACATCAGTAAGCGGATGCGCACAGCAAAATAGCGCTTTTCCGGCGGCTTTTTCAGCATCTGTTAAAGCGCTTGCGGCATATTCACCATAATCAATTTCACCACTGATAATGTCACCCTTACAATTGCCACACAAACCACTTCTGCATCCATAAGGCAGATTTACGCCTGCTGCAATAGAGGCTTCTAATATCGTTTGGCTCGGTCGCGCTTCAAATTGATGATGAGTTGATTGCACTGTGATTCGGGTCATTTTTTGTCGGTTTCTTCTTTAATTTCTGTAAATTCAGCATCAATGATTTCGTCATTTGAAGCTTTTCGTGGATGTTTAAATGTTTTTTCTTGAAATTGATCTTGTTGATGCGTCTGTCCCTGGTAGGCTTGCGAATCGCTTTGGCTCCCCGCCAATTTAGGTTGCTTCATTGGAATAAGCAACAATATGGCCGCAATCGCATCAGTCAGTACACCAGGAATCATCAGCAAAACTCCCGCAATCAAATTACGTGCACTCCCAAACACAGCGCGCACTGGGTTGCCGCCCTGCATTAAGCTTTGCATCATGCGGCCTGAAAATAACTGCTTTTCTTCACGCACGAGTTGTAAGCCCAGCCAACCCACTACGACTAAGTATACCAAGACCCACCAACCATAACGATGGGTCAAATTGATTAAAATCCATATTTCAGCTATGGGAAAGGCCAGTAACATGAATAACAAAATAAGGCGCATGTGTCAGTTTTCTCTCAAGTAATGGAACGTACGGCCATATTGACAATCTACAGCTTGATGCTAGTTTTGTGGTGGCGATGCTCTATAATTGCAAGACTAAACGATTACAATAGCTTAAATATTAAACCTTGGAACATAATGGCGTGAAAAAATTCTTGCTTAAAACGTTTTTAAACGGCTTAACAGCGTTGATTGCGCTCGGTTTTTTTTCAAATGCAATCGGTGCGGAATCTAACAAAAGTTCCATGCTAGATGCCCTCATTGACACAGGCACAGAAGCGTTTTTACCGCCTGAAGTGGCTTTTAAGCTTGATTTAAAAGGCATAGATGCCAGCCATATTGAAGCCAGTTTTTTAATTCAGCCAAAATATTATTTATACCGTGAGCGTATTAAATTTGAAGTAGTATCCCCTGCTGACATCAAAATCGCCAAGATTGTACTACCCAATGGCGATATCAAAGACGACCCTAATTTTGGCAAGCAAGAAGTCTACCACAATGACTTCAAAGCCAATATTCAGTTGTCTGCTGGCACTCAGTCACCCGTTACCATTAATGCCAGCTACCAAGGATGCAGCGAAAAAGGCTTATGCTATGCGCCGATTAAAAATAGTTTCACACTCATCCTGCCAGCAACGGCCTCACCAACAGATTTAAGCGCTGCAACCAACATAGCCAGCAACAGCTTATCCGCTAGCAACGAGGTCGACAACACGACGCAAATTTTAAAATCTGGAAATTTGTGGCTGATTATTGCAGGTTTTTTTGTTGCCGGTTTATTGCTCTCTTTCACCCCTTGCGTATTACCGATGATTCCCATTTTATCCAGCATCATTGTGGGTAGCCAAAGTAAGCAAGTACATCCTTCTCGATTACATGCTTTTGTGCTCTCTGTGGCCTATGTGTTAGGCATGGCCTTAAGTTATACCATTGCGGGTGTTGCGGCCGGATTATCAGGGGACTTACTCAGCCAGTCACTGCAAAACGCCTGGGTGCTGGGTGCTACCGCACTGATTTTTATTTTACTGGCACTCTCGATGTTTGGTTTTTATGAGCTTAAGTTACCACAATCGTTTGAAGATAAACTGGTCGTCACCACCAACAAACTAAAAGGCGGGCATTTTTTAAGTGTGTACATCATGGGCGCGCTGTCCGCCTTAATTGTGAGTCCGTGCGTGGCTGCCCCGCTCGCTGGCGCATTGATTTATATTGGGCAAACACATAATGTGTTTCTGGGTGGTGTTGGTTTATTTGCGCTTGCCATCGGCATGGGGGTACCCTTGCTCGCCATTGGTGCTTCCGCTGGCAGCTTGTTGCCCAAAACGGGGAACTGGATGAATAGCGTGCGTAACTTTTTTGGTGTCATCATGCTGGGGATGGCCATTTGGCTTATATCACCCGTCATCCCGATTAATGTGCAACTAATGTTATGGGCGGCTTTATTGATTGTTACTGCGGTCTATCATAATGCGCTTGATCAACTGCCTACACACGCCAGTAATTTTGCCAGAGTTGGCAAAGGGGCAGCTGTCATTACCTTGATATTCGGTATTGCTCTACTCATTGGTGCGCTATCGAATGCAAAATCTGTTTTTCAGCCTTTGAGTGGTTTTAGTTTTGCATCCGCTCAACAACAAAATAAATTGCCACCACTCGCTTTCACTCGCATTACTAATGTTGCTGAACTCGATCAGAAACTTGCTGAAGCAAATGGCCAACCAGTAATGTTAGACTTTTATGCAGACTGGTGTGTGGCGTGCAAAGAACTTGAGGCACTTACGTTTAGCCACCCGCAAGTGCAACAGCTACTTAAAAACACCACGTTACTACAAGTTGATGTCACTGCAAACACGGATGAAGATAAGGCATTACTCAAACGTTTTGGCTTGTTTGGACCGCCTGGCATTGCCTTTTTTAACCAACATGGTCAAGAAATGACAACACTTAAAACCGTTGGATTTCAAAATGCTGACCGCTTTAGCGCAACGCTTGCTCAGCGCGATAGTTGCATCGTTGCACCTCAATCGAATAAAGCGATTACACAATGCTAAAAAAAATCATATCCAGTCTTGGCTATTTAGCCATGATGCTGAGTTTAGGGTTTGTTATTTATTACTATGTGTTAAATCCCAACTCACCTCTTCAAAATATAAATAGTGATTTTAGCGGCCTTTCTACTAAACCCCTTTTTGCAGCTAAATTTCCAAATGAAAATGGCGTCATTCAAGATTTAAATCAGTATAAAGGCAAAATTATTGTGCTGAATTTTTGGGCTACCTGGTGCCCACCGTGCCGTGATGAAATGCCAGAATTTTCAAAGCTTTATCAGCAATATCAGCATCAAAATGTTGTGGTACTCGGCGCGGCAGCAGATGAACTTGCTGCTGTGCGGCATTATTTGAGTGCATCACCTGTAAGTTACCCGATTATAGTTGGTGACATGGAAGCAATGTCACTTTCAAGTCATTTAGGAAATGTACAAGGGGCATTACCTTTTACTGTTTTCATTAATACTGACGGTATTGTGGCGCATGTGCATCTTGGCCGCATTTCATATGCGCAACTAGAAAAAGAATTAAACCGCATACTTCCATCTAAAAATTAGTTTTTCTGCCTCAAAACTCGTATTTAATTGACTAATTTCGCCTTGGTTAATCTACGCTACTTTGAAGAAAAAATTATCGCTTTGAACTGCTAATTTCTTAAAATACGCGCTAATTCACTGGACAAATTTCAGTAACTTCGGCAAACTTGCAGTTATGAATTACAGTAATTTACAAGTTGCACAATACGGTCGTGGAGTTATGCATGGCAACTAAATCCATATTGGTGCTTCATGGTCCCAACTTAAACCTGCTAGGGCTACGCGAACCAGAACATTACGGTAACGCAACACTTGCTTCAATCAATCAAACCCTTTCCGATATGGCCGCTGAAGCTGGGGTGACACTTGAGACTTTCCAAAGTAACGCAGAAGCTGAACTTGTCACCAAAGTGCAGTCTATTGCATCAAAAAGTGTGGATTTTGTCATTATTAATCCAGCTGCATTTACGCACACATCGGTTGCCTTACGTGATGCGCTATCTGCTGTTAAAGTGCCTTTTATTGAAGTACACTTATCTAATGTGTACGCGCGTGAGGCTTTTCGTCACCATTCCTATTTTACCGACATTGCTGTGGGCGTCATTAGCGGTTTAGGTGCGCATGGCTATGAACTTGCGCTCGAATATGCCATACGGCATATTCTCAAATCTTGAAATATCATTAAATACTAAACTTTTCCTAGATTTTTAGAGGTTATTATGGACTTACGCAAACTAAAAAAATTAATTGACCTGGTTGAAGAATCCGGCATAGCCGAGCTTGAACTCACCGAAGACGGCGAAAAAGTACGCATTAGCCGCAACTTCACGGCAAACAACAATGCGCCTACACAGCAGTACTATGCACAATACGCACCGCCTGCTCAGCAACAACCGCAAATTAGCCAAGCGCCCGTAGCAGCTGACGCACCGGCTGTTGAAACTGGGCATACCGTTAAATCGCCGATGGTAGGTACGTTTTATCGCGCATCATCGCCTGATGCTAAGGCGTTTGTTGAGGTGGGCGATACCGTTGCTGTGGGCGACACGCTCTGCATCATTGAGGCAATGAAATTATTAAATGAAATTGAATCAGATAAAGCGGGTGTCGTTAAAAAGATATTAGTAGATAACGGTCTGGCAGTTGAGTACGGCGAACCTCTTTTCATTATTGGTTAGGATTTTATAACATGGCTATGTTTGAAAAAACCTTACCTGCTAGTCGTATAGACAAAATATTAATTGCCAATCGCGGTGAGATCGCTTTGCGCGTACAGCGCGCATGTCGTGAACTGGGCATTAGAACAGTTGCTGTTCACTCTGAAGCAGACCGTGAAGCAAAATACGTAAAGTTGGCCGATGAGTCTGTCTGTATTGGCCCGGCGCCTTCCAACCAAAGCTATTTGAATATTCCGGCAGTCATTAGCGCAGCTGAAGTCACCGATGCGCAAGCGATTCACCCCGGTTATGGTTTTTTATCTGAAAACGCTGATTTTGCAGACCGTGTAGAGCAAAGCGGCTTTATCTTTATTGGCCCGCGTGCTGAGACAATTCGCTTAATGGGCGATAAAGTCTCTGCCAAAAACGCCATGAGAAAAGCCGGTGTGCCTTGCGTACCCGGCTCTGATGGCGCTTTGCCTGAAGACCCTGCGGAAGTCATGAAAATTGCCAAACAAATCGGCTACCCCGTCATTATTAAGGCGGCCGGTGGCGGTGGCGGTCGTGGCATGCGTGTAGTGCACACTGAAGCGGCGTTACTTGCCTCAGTCAACATGACCAAAGCTGAAGCACAAGCCGCTTTTGGTAACCCCGTAGTTTACATGGAAAAATACTTAGAAAAACCGCGTCATATTGAGATTCAGGTATTGGCTGACCAGCACGGAAATGCGGTATTTTTGGGTGAGCGCGACTGCTCCATGCAACGTCGCCATCAAAAAATTATTGAAGAAGCGCCTGCGCCGTTACTAAACCCTAAGTTACGTGACAAAATTGGCGAACGCTGTGCCGAAGCCTGCCGTAAAATTAAATATCGCGGCGCCGGCACTTTCGAATTTTTATATGAAAACGGGGAGTTCTATTTCATTGAAATGAACACGCGTTTGCAGGTTGAGCATACCGTAACAGAGATGATTACGGGGATTGATTTGGTGCAGCAGCAAATTTTTGTCGCGTCCGGTGAAAAACTTAAATTCCGTCAAAAGGATATTCAATTGCGTGGTCACGCGATTGAGTGCCGTATCAATGCTGAAGACCCGTACTCGTTTGTACCATCGCCAGGTACTATTGGTCGTTTCCACATGCCGGGCGGCCCGGGTGTTCGCGTTGATACGCATGCTTACGGCGGCTATACAGTGCCGCCGCATTATGACTCGATGATTGGCAAGCTCATCACTTATGGTGATACGCGTGACCAAGCGATTGCCCGCATGCGGATTGCCCTTTCGGAAATGATGATTACTGGCATTAGCTCTAATATCGCGCTTCATGCAGATTTGATGGCGGATGCTGCATTTCATGCCGGTGGCACGAGCATTCATTATCTTGAACAAAAACTTGGCATTTACAATAAATAAAATTGCGTCCTCTTCTAGCATTGTCCGTTCAAGTTCAGTCACTTTAAATTCGTAGGTTGGGCATGGCTTGGATTTCTTTAAAAATTGCAGCGCAGGATAATACGGCAGATTTAATCAGTGATACGCTGATGGCGCAGGGCGCGCTATCCGCTATTATTGAAGATGCAAATGCCGATACGCTGGACGAGCAGCCTATTTTTGGCGAGCCTGGCGACCCGCCGCCTGGTATTTGGCAGCAAAATTTGGTGAGCGCGCTGTTTGATGACGATGTTGACGTAACGGCCATTATGGCGGATTTACAGCGTACAACCAAACTCAGCAATCTAATCTATTCTACTGAAGTGATTGAAGAGCAAGATTGGGTGCGTGCGACGCAATCGCAATTTGATCCCATCAAAATCACCGAAGACTTATGGATTGTGCCCACTTGGCACGACGCTCCAAATGCCAATGCACTCAACATTGTATTAGACCCAGGCCTGGCGTTTGGCACAGGTAGCCACCCAACCACGCATTTATGCCTTGCCTGGCTTAAAAATACTGTTTTGCCCAATAACACCGTATTGGATTATGGCTGCGGTTCAGGTATTTTGGCAATAGCCGCTAAAAAGCTTGGCGCGGCTGAAGTAGTGGGTACCGATATTGACCCGCAGGCCATTCAGTCGAGCCAATACAATGCTGAGCAAAATCAAGTGCAAGCGTCCTTTTTACATGCAAGCCAATACCAATCTAAAGCGTTTGATATTGTGGTGGCCAATATTTTATCTAGCGCCCTCAGTGTGTTAGCTCCTGCACTGGCAAAATCTTGTAAGCAAGGTGGAAAAATTGCACTGTCTGGCATCTTAAAGGAACAGGCTGCCGACGTAGCTGCCATTTATGCGCAATGGTTTGATATGGATAGCCCACAGACGATGGATGCTTGGGTGTTGCTCACTGGCACAAAAAAGTAGGTTAGCCATGAGCAATATTACCCTCTGCCCAAACTGCCAAACGCAGTTTGTTGTCACTAAAAAACAGCTCAAACAGTATCAGGGTAAAGTGCGTTGCGGCCATTGTTTGCATGTGTTTGATGCAACTCTGCACATGGTTGATGCCCTGCCCATGGATAGCATTGCTGATACTGAGCAAGATGCGCTACCTGTGGCAACTGATAATGGGCAGCCATTAGACGCTTCAGCTAGTGCTGTAGATGCCGTTTCAGCCTCTTTTCAAGATCAAGAGGACATTGCTACCACACCGCCTGATGATGGAAATGCATGGCCTACGATTATTGACGATATTGAGCATGAAGTCAGCCAAGCCGCGATTAGCACACCCATCACGATTAACTCACCTGCTGAGCCAACCATAGCTGATATTGCTGCCGTTGCGGATGATGACACCATCACAGAGGTGATTGACTACAGCGCACTCGCCCCCAGTTTTAGCGAGGTGCCACTTGAGCCTGAGACCGTTGCCGAAACGCCTAAGCCCATTTCAAATTTATCTGTGGACGCTAAGTTTTATAAAAAAAAGCCGCCGCGTAGCAAGGCGTCTACCTGGCTTTTGTTTTGCGTAGCTTTAGTTTTGGCGCTCACGGCCATTAGCCAAAGCGCTTATTTTTTACGCAACGAAATCCCTATTTATTACCCCAACATTAAACCCTATTTAGTCAGCGCCTGCGAGAAAATTGGCTGCGAAATCACTTTGCCGAAGAAAATTGAATATATTTTTATTGATGATTTTGAAATAGAAGAAGATGCAGAATATGCCGGCTTAATGCGTCTTACCAGCACGCTCATCAATCAGGCCGGTTTTGCACAAACTTACCCAAATTTGGAGCTTACGCTCAAAGATGCTGACGATAACCCCAAACTACGCCGCACGCTAAAACCCGCTGAATATTTGCCGCAAAATACGGCAATTGAAAACGGGATTGGGCCTGGAGAACAAGTTAAAATTAAGCTCAATATCACCACCAATGGCGAAGAAGTTGCGGGTTACAGCGCACTGGTAACATACTAAGAAACTTGTTGCACAACGCGCGCTTTGAATGCATAACCTTTTTTGATGCTCTGGAAGCCTTGTAAATAAAGGCTTCCAGAGCATTATTTTTTTGTCGGCAGGTTTTTGTGAGTGTTAGATGCCTGTTTAGCGTGTTATGCAAAGTACTTTTACGTTAAAGTAGGTGCATAAAATCAGCGTGCACTGCCTGTATGGCTTCCACGATTTTTTCTACCGCCTCCATGCGCATATAACTTTTACGCCAGGCAATGGCAATGCGTCTCGTTGGCACGGGGGCTGAAAATGGAATGACCTGAATGAGCGGATTATGATAGCGCGCGGCCGTGGCTGAACACGGCAACACGCTGATGCCCAAATTGGATGCGACCATATTGCGGATGGTTTCAAGTGAATTGCCCTGCAGGACTTCTCCTTTGCGCGCGAGCTCCGGGCAGGCTTGCGTGACTTGGTTGCTAAAACAATGGCCCGCATTCAGCAACAAAACCTTTTCGTTCGATAACTCTGCTGGCTTAATGTGTTTTCGGTTTGCCCAGTGATGATTACTTGGCACCACCACGTCAAAATCCTCATCATAAAGCGCGCGGTACTGTAAACCCGGCACATCAAACGGTAAGGCGATAATGGCCACATCAATGACGCCGCCTCTTAATTGTGTTTCAAGGTTGGCAGTAAGGTTCTCTTCAACCTCCAGCGGCATATCAGGGGCAATTTTACGTAATATCGGAATAATTTCAGGCAGTAAATACGGCCCGACGGAGTGAATCATGCCCAGTTTCAGTGGGCCTATCAGCTGATTTTTACCGAGTTCTGCAATTTGTTTTAATTGTGCAGCTTCTTGTAAGACTTTAGTTGCCTGATCAACAATTTTAATGCCTATTTCTGTCATACTGACATCAGTGCGGCTACGTTCAAAAATCACAACGTTTAATTCTTCTTCCAGCTTTTTAATGGCCAAGCTTAGGGCTGGCTGTGTCACAAAACACTTTTCTGCTGCGCGCCTGAAATTGCGCTCATGCGCCACGGCTACAATAAATTTTAGTTCCGTCAATGTCATGTCGGACATTCTACATTGATAAGTTTTATAAATCAATTGTATCAAAACATACAATTATGCAAATCAAAATGGCCTCACTAGAATGTCTCACATGCATCGTTTTTGAATGATGGTGTGATGATGGCATGAATGAAAGGAGCAATCATGTTCACGATGATGTTTGAAGCGACAAATCAAATTTTGATAGAGGTGCTGGCAGATATTGCTGCTAGTTTTTAGTGTTCGCTTAATCTGTTTAACGACAAAGGAGTTCTATTATGGAAAATAAACCTGCAACTACCGCTGGAAAATGTCCAGTCATGCACGGTGGTAATACCCTAGCAAGCAATGCAAACACAGATTGGTGGCCAAATGCGCTGAATCTGGATATTTTGCATCAACACGATAGCAAAACAAACCCATTGGGTGAAAATTTTAATTACGCTGAGGAATTCAAAAAGCTAGATTTAGCAGCAGTTAAAAATGATTTAAAAGCCTTGATGACGGATAGCCAAGCGTGGTGGCCGGCAGATTGGGGCCATTATGGCGGCTTGATGATTCGTATGGCCTGGCACGCAGCAGGTACCTACCGTATTGCAGATGGCCGAGGCGGCGCGGGCACGGGCAATCAACGTTTTGCGCCACTTAATAGCTGGCCTGATAACGTCAATCTTGATAAAGCGCGTCGTTTACTGTGGCCTATCAAGAAAAAATACGGCAATAAACTCTCATGGGCGGACTTAATTGTTTTGGCCGGCACCATAGCTTACGAGTCGATGGGGCTAAAAACCTTTGGTTTCGCAGGTGGCCGTGCCGATATCTGGCACCCAGAAAAAGATATTTACTGGGGTGCTGAAAAAGAATGGTTGGGTAACACAGAGCGTTACGATGGCGAGAAAAGTCGTGACTCGCTTAAAAACCCGCTTGCCGCCGTTCAAATGGGGCTGATTTACGTGAACCCTGAAGGTGTGGACGGCAAGCCAGACCCGCTCAAAACGGCACACGATATTCGTATCACGTTTGCGCGCATGGCCATGAACGATGAAGAAACTGTAGCCCTGACCGCTGGCGGCCATACGGTAGGTAAAGCGCACGGTAACGGCGATGCAAGTAAACTCGGGCATAACCCAGAAGCGGCTGATGTGGAAGCGCAAGGTTTTGGCTGGCACAATCCGAACGGCAGTGGTGTTGGCCGAGACACGGTTTCAAGCGGTATTGAAGGCGCATGGACGACCAACCCAACCCAATGGGACAACGGCTATTTTTACCTACTTTTCTATTACGATTGGGAGTTGAAAAAGAGCCCAGCGGGTGCGTGGCAGTATGAGCCCATCAACATAAAGGAAGAAGACCGGCCAGTTGATGTTGAAAATCCGGCGATTCGCCATAACCCCATCATGACTGATGCAGATATGGCGATGATTAAAGACCCGATTTATAGCGCGATTTCTGAGCGTTTTTATAAAGATCCAGCATATTTTTCTGAGGTGTTCGCACGTGCATGGTTTAAATTAACCCACCGTGATTTAGGTCCAAAGCGCCGTTATTTAGGTACAGACGTGCCTAAAGAAGACCTGATTTGGCAAGACCCTATCCCGTCTGTCGATTACACCCTGAGTGATGCAGAAATTGCTGAGCTCAAGACCATGGTTTTGAACAGCGGCTTGAGCATTGCCGAATTAGTTGCAACTGCTTGGGATAGTGCGCGCACTTTCCGCGGCTCTGACTACCGTGGCGGAGCAAATGGAGGCAGAATTCGCTTAGCGCCGCAAAAAGACTGGGCAGGCAATGAACCCGCCAGACTGCAAAAAGTGCTTCGTGTGCTTGAAGGCATTCAAGCAGCGTTGCCTAAAAAAGTCAGCATGGCGGATTTGATTGTGCTGGCAGGCACGGCCGCGGTTGAAAAAGCCGCGCGCGATGCGGGCGTGAATATCGCCGTACCATTTACACCTGGCCGCGGCGACGCAACAGCAGAAATGACGGATGTCGACTCCTTTGCCGTGCTTGAACCGCTGCATGATGGCTATCGCAACTGGCTGAAAGACGACTACGTTGTTTCAGCCGAAGAGCTGTTGCTCGACCGCACGCAGCTCATGGGCTTAACCGCGCATGAGATGACCGTTTTAGTGGGCGGCATGCGTGTATTAGGTACCAACCACGGCGGCACAAAACATGGCGTTTTTACTGATAGAGAAGGTGTTTTAAGCAATGATTTCTTTGTGAACTTAACGGATATGCGTTACACATGGAAGCCAGTTGGCAAAAACCACTATGAAGTGCGCGAACGTAAAACAGGTGCTGTGAAATGGACTGCGACACGTATTGACCTCGTGTTTGGCTCTAACTCGATTCTTCGTTCATATGCAGAAGTGTATGCCCAAGATGATGCAAAAGAGAAGTTTGTACAAGACTTTGTGAAAGCCTGGACCAAAGTGATGAACGCGGACCGTTTTGATTTGAAATAAATTCGCTACTCTTTACTTACCGTTCGCCTGAAAAGCCCGCCCTTTTGATGTATGAAAGTGGCGGGTTTTTTTATATATTTGGCCATAAAAAAACACTTCGGATGGCCTTCAAAATTCGTTTAAATCTAGCCTGTTTTCGTGCGAGAAAAAAATAATGCTCTGGAAGCCTTATAAATAAAGGCTTCCAGAGCATCAAAAAAGGTTGTAGGTGTTTTTAGCCAAACAGCGGGCGTTAATTTTGTTGGCTGAAGGTACAAATATTTATGGAGCGCAACTCATTTTTTTAGTAAGGCGGCTTGTGTTGCGTGTGAGTCATGAAACTCGTGGCACGACATGCATGTACTTGCAATGCGTTTATATTTTGGTTTATTACCAGAATGGCATTTTAAACAGACCGCTTTATCAGGCATTGCAACATCTTCGCTCGTTTCGGAGTTTTCGACATCGTGGCAAGCTTGGCATTGTTGCGTACGATGTTTGGCATGATTAAAGTGTGCCTTGCTAAACCAATCATGGTTGATGGTCAGTGGCTTAATTTGCCAGGGCAGTGCTTCTTCTTTTTGCGTTTCTAACACTTCATGGCAATACGCGCAGCCTTCTGTTTTAAGGGTCTCTAAGTGGACCGCGGCCTCTTTAGGCGCTTGTGTTTGCATGGCGCTCACGACCTGCTGCACACTGCCATGCGGTGCATAAATTACCTTTTCTTCACTCCCCAGTTTGAGTTCTTTACGGTGGCATGTTTTGCAGTCGCGCTCAAATGTTGGTGCGCTAAAGCGCATTTCTTTGCCTTCCGGACGATGGCAGTTGGTGCAAGTTAAATCGCGCACATCGGCCATGCCATTGGGTCCTTGCACTTTTCCCACATGTTGCGAATGCGGAAAAATTAAGCCGGAGTGCTCTATTAAGCGGTCTTTTTCAGTTTGAGAAATACGTTCAACCTGATGATTTTCCTTCATAAAGGTAAGCTTAAAAGGCGGATGATCATGGTCAAAATCATGCACATTGCTTAGTTCTGTTTTGGCATCAACCGTTTTGATATTGCCATGGCACTCCACACATTTAGCGTTATCTTGGCGCGTGAGCGAAACCGGCGCTTTATGTTCACGATGACATTCTGCACAACGAATGCCCTCTGAAAAACGATGTTTTTGATTAAACACCTGTTGTTGCAAAGCAGCGTTTGCAATGTGCGGCGCAGTATCTTGGTGGCATGTTAAGCACGCCGCATCGGTCACCCGTTGCGTGAGTTTTTCATGGCAATTAAAACATTGCGAGCCAAAATGCAGATGGGCGTTTGAAATATGGCCTGGACTCCAGACACGATCAAACCCCATCGGCAGTTCTTCCATGGTGGCATGCAATCTGGAAGATAAATTTTGGGCCAATGGCAGTACTAAAAAAATAAATGTGATGAATGCAAACAAACCAAAAGCAATTTTACGCTTGACTGACGAGGAGCCTTGCAACGGCTCATGCGTGCGGGCTTTTAAATCCTGAAAATCATCGGGTAAGCGGTGTGATAACTCTAATGAAACAGAAATATTCACATCGGGCGGCGCTGGCTCAACCTTTAACAGATACGGGCCTATCATGGCCTGCTGGCCATCGGTCAACGTTACTTCGCTGACCATTGAACCGTCCACTTGAAGCTCGCCATTGATTGCCACAAGGTGGATTTGTCCATCATTCAAACGCTTAATCACGGCGTGGTGCATGGCGATGCGCGGGTCTAATAAGTGAATATTACATTCCGCGCCGCGCCCTATGGTCAACTCTTCCGCATTTAGAGTGCGATAACTGCGCACCGGCAGGCCGCGCTTATTAAGAGAAATTCTAATTAACAGGCAGTTCACAGTGAGTTACCAATACAAAAATACAGCAATGATGTGCACCAGCATGGCGGTGATGAGGGCTATTGCAAACGGCACGTGAAAATACAGCCAAATGCCTAAACGCGCGCGGTACATCAACTCTTGGCGCACGCGTTTGACCAAGGTTTGGCGGCGCACCATGATGGAATATAGCTCACGATAGAGCTTTCTTTGTTCTGGCGCCAACTCATTGCCCATCACCGTGAGTTTTTTTACCGCTTTTTCCGTTGGGCAATCTTCTTGATAACCTCTTAATTGCTCCAGCAATCGCGTGCCAATATAAGTTTCACGGCAGGCACGGTCAACGGTGAAATTAATCTCATCGGGCATCACCAGCGCGATTTGTCTGGCGAGTTTATCGGTTTCAGCGATACGTAAAAGCAAGCCATCGAGGCTGTCTTCGCCCATGTTTTCTGTCATTAGCCGCGGATAAATCATGTAGGCGTAATTTCCAAAAAAGCCGCTTACCACCACAATCAGCAACATCGCGTAAGCAAAAGTATGGATGTTTAATCCAAAACGAAACCCCGTATGCAGCGTGACCAACACGGTGAGCGCCGTACCCAAATAAATATGTGCGGAAAGCCAGCCTTGCGTACTGCCGCTACTACGGTAACGACGTTTGCGTACGCCGTACCATGCCATCCAGAACACCATCATTGCTGATATTGTGCCGAGCCCATAACCTAACCAGCTGCCGCCATAATGGCCGACTGCCGGTTCAAACCATAGAAACGCCGCAAAGGCGACTAAAATCACCAACACCGCCCATTTAAAATAGCGATAGTTTTTATAATTAAACATGTTGTTATGTTGCATGGATGCTTGTTCTTTTTATAGGCTAATCTTTATGGGCGACATTGTCTTGCAAAACGATCTCACTTGCAGTGCCGCCGGCATAACTTAACAACGCCTCAGGGTTTACCCGCAATGCTGCACCCACCGGACACGCACGCACGCACACCGGACCTTCTGGTATGTCTTTACACATGTCACATTTTACCGCCACTTTAGCCCCATCCGCTTTGGGGGTCACCTTTGGCTGAATGCCCAATAGCATTTGCCATAAGCTCCGCTCAGGTTGATCTTGAATTACCGCCATCTGAATCACATCGTATGGGCAGTTTTGCTGGCAGTTTCCGCAGCCGATGCAACTGTCGTCAATATACACCTCGCCATGTGGCGCACGATGGATGGCGTCGGGCGGGCAATCTTTCATGCAATGCGGGTGTTCACAGTGACGGCATGAAGTAGGCACGCGTATGTTGGCATAAATCGGCCCGGTATCACGGTCTAGCCGCGTGGCGCCGCCATGCGTCTCTGCACACGCATCCTCACAATGGTTACAACGCACACAAAGCGATTCGTCTATGAGCAAAACGTCCGTCGCCTCGCCCACGCCTTGTTGAATTAAAAATGAAATCAAGCTCGATGGCGTTGCACTGTCTGCTGTGGCCCCACCCGCTTGAAGCGTAGACTCCACTTGCTGGCGTTTTTCTTGGTCTTGCAAATGTTTGAGGTATCTTGCATCAAGTTCACTGCGAATTTCTGGGCTGCGCGCAATAATATCGCGCATGCGGGCGGCATCAATCATCACAGCATCGGTTGCAACCGCTGCACGCACGGTGGCATAACGCGGGTCGCCTGACACCAGCGACATTTCGCCCACATAATGCCCCGCAGCCACGTAAAACAGCACAACTTCTCGGCCGCCCAACATGTGCGAAACCGTGACTGAACCACTTTGTATCAAATAAAGTCCATCAGCTTCATCGCCTTCATGAAAAAGCTCTTCACCTGCCGCATAACTTTTGAGTACCGCATGCTGCGCTAAATCGTTTAAATCTTCTTCACTGAGTGATAACCCTATGCATATTTGCACCGCTGACTTAATGGCCACTTCATTTAATACGCGCCGCATGGATGGCACAGAGTTAATCAGTTTTTGCATGGTGCGTCTGGGTGTTTCTATCAGCACACAAGGGGTGCGCGCAACCACCGTACCTGGCCTGCGACGGCCAGAAACCAAAGCCATTTCACCAAAAAACTGGCCTGCTTTAAGCGTGGCGTCTGGCTTTTCATCGGCATCAATTAAAACATCGAGTTCGCCTTCCACAATAAAGAAAAAGGTGGAGCTGTAATCATTGCGCGCAAAAATAATATCACCTGCCGCAGGCTGTAAAATGTTACTTTCAAGCACTAGTTCGCGTAATTGCAGGGTATTGAGCATGGCCAATAAAGGCACACTTTTTTTAATTTTCTGCAACACATCATCTACGCCGCGGTCTGAACAAAAACTGGCGAACTTCTCGCGTAGTAGCGCGGTATCAGCGGGTTCTACCGGGTTACCTAAAATGTACTCAATGACCTCATACCCTTGGTTAATGCCCTGCTTTATGAGCGGGTAACCTGCGAGCGCACCGATAATATAAAGCCCGGGAACGCTAGACTCATATTCTGAAGAGAGCGACGGAAGCGCCGCTGGATCTGGTGTTGGAAAAGCCACGCCAAAGGCTTCAAGTTGCGGGCGGGCAGGCAATGCACCTAAACGGGCAATCACACGATGGCAAGGTATGCGCTCAACACCATTGGGGGTGTTAGCAAACACCGTGATGGGAAACTCGCCTTTACTGTTCGATTCAATCAGTTTTGGTCTCGTCTCTAACAGCCAATCCAGCGCACCGCGTTTGCGTGCATCCATCAATTGATTGATGTTGCTTTCTTTACAATTACTGAAGTCTTCAGCGCGATTTAAAATAATAATCTGGTTGCGCCCGGTCAGCGCCAGCGCGTTTTCCACCGCACTATCGCCGCCGCCAATAACAACGATTGTTTCATCTTGGTAGGCTTGTGGGTCATCGAGCTGATACTGAATTTGCGGTAAATCACCACCAGGAATTTCCAGCTTGCGCAAATTGCCTTGCACGCCAATGGCCAGCACCACATGGTCAGCAGTCAGTTTTGCGCCCTCTGCCAGCGTAATTTCAAGCCCAGTATCACGGCGCTTGATATCCACCACCTTGGCCCCGTAGCGTATATTGAGATGGTGTGCCTCAATAGCGTTTTCCCATGTTTCGAGCACTTTCTCGCGCAAGGATGCGGTAAATGGCAACGGGCTGCGCAGTGGTAAACCGCGAGGCTCGGCCATCACAAATTTACCACGAAGATAACTACGCACGGTGCTGGCTGGCGCAAGTTCAGCCTCTAGCAATACATAGGACATTTCATGCTCAGCAGCACGCACCGCTGCTGACAAACCACTTGGGCCTGCCCCAATGATAATCAGATTGAAGTGTTCAGGTGCTTTGCTTTTTGCTTTATTTTCAGTTTTTTTCACTAAAAATCACCATCTCAACATGTCGCTTTTTGTGCATGTTTTTCCTATACCCTTTTTGACTGCCCTGAGAGCCTTGTAAATAAAGGCTCACAGGGCAGTAAATCTTTCTCGGGCGCATTTAAGTCGCTTTAGCGAAATTTTTCGCTACTTAGCGCTTGGTTGATGGCGCCCGCTTACAATTGCCATTTTCGCATACTTAGGCATAATTTTAGCGAAGCGTTTTGTTTTGAAAAAGCTTCACGATACTGGCACATTATCACTCAATGATGACAAATTGTTATTGACCTCTGTCATAGATTCGTCCATGGCAGCCGCATTGATAGCCGCCACCGCAGGATGCCCGGCCCGGCGTACGGCAGATATTGCATAATATCGCTCGGTAATAGTATCAATTTGACCAATCTTCACCACATTAAATTGGCGCTGCACTTCTGCATCAATCATCGAGGGCGCCGTAAATATACCGATGCCCGCTTGACCAAACGCTTTCATCAACGCGCTATCATCAAACTCACCCACAATAATGGGCCTAATTTTTTGCGAATCTAGCCAGTGCATGAGTTTTTTGCGCAAGCTCGTGTCAACCCCCGGCACGAGCATTGGTGCTTGCTGAAGGCTTTGCGGAAAATTCTGGCCATAATGTTTGGCCAACGAGGGTGTCGCAAAAAAACTCACACCGCAGGCCACCAATTGATGACTAAAGCCTTTGATATTGATGTCTGACGGCATCGGGCGGTCGGACAACACCAAATCTAATCGGTGGATTGCCAAGTCTCCCAGTAATCGTTCTAATCGGTCTTCTTTACAGACAATTTTGATTGCGGTTTCCAGCGTCATTGCAGGGGCCAGCAACTTATAAACAATCGATTTCGGCATTACATCGGCTATGCCTACTTTAAACGGCATCAGGTGTTTTATTTCGCCGCTGGTTAAGGCCTGCTCCATTTCTGCACCCACTTCAAAAATCTCGTCCGCATAAGAGAGCGCTAGCCTTCCAGCTTCTGTGAGTTCTAAACCGCGTCCAACACGGCGAAATAACACGGTATTAAGCGACGCTTCCAGCAGTCCAATTTGGCCGCTGAGCGTTTGTGGCGTTAAGTCGAGTTGCTCACTCGCGCGCGCAATGCTACCTGCGCGAGCGACTTGCCAAAAATAGTGGAGTTGTTTGTAATTGACCATCGTTCACCAATCATCAGTTTTTACCGAATATTTTATCAGTATAAGCTTTATTTTTACGAAGTGTTAACTGCGCTAGTATGCAAACACTTTGAATGTAGTCTGTTTTAATTTACGAGAAGGAGCATGATATGCAACTTGATATTCAAACGAACGGTTTTACCCTTACCGAGGGCATACGCAGTTACACGACGCAGCGCCTGCAATTTGCGCTAGACCGTAATGATCAGCAAATTACCCACGTCAGCGTGCACCTTGCAGATATTAACGGCCCACGCGGTGGTATTGATAAACGCTGTAAAATCAACCTCACATTAGTGGGGCAAAGTAATATTGTCATTGAAGACACCGAAGCTGATTTATATGTGGCCATTGACCGCGCCAGCGAGCGTTGTGCGCGTACGCTGGTAAGAAGGTTAGAACGTTCGCGCGAATTTGTGTCATCCTCTATGGCCTAAGCTGAATCATTTTTTATAACTTTTTGGAGTTTGTCATGAAACGTATTTTTTATTTTTTAGCCACCAATATTGCCATTATGCTGGTGTTATCCATCACCATGCGCTTGTTGGGTGTTGAGCCTTATCTGAATGAAAACGGCTTGGATTTACGCAATTTATTAGTGTTTTCAGCCATTATGGGCTTTGGCGGTGCGTTTATTTCACTCGCCATGTCTAAGTGGTCTGCCAAGCGCATGTCTGGGGCAGTAGTGATTGAAGAACCGCGCACACCAACTGAAACTTGGCTGATTAAAACCGTGCGTGCACAAGCGGACATGGTGGGTATTAAAATGCCTGAGGTCGCGATTTTTGATTCGCCCGAAGTCAACGCTTTTGCAACGGGCATGACCAAAAACAGCTCTTTGGTTGCGGTTTCTTCTGGCTTACTCAATAGCATGACCAAAGACGAGGCTGAAGCAGTGCTTGCGCATGAAGTCTCGCACATTGCCAATGGCGACATGGTCACTCTCACCCTCATTCAAGGCGTGGTGAATACTTTTGTGATGTTTTTATCGCGCGTGATTGGTTATGTGGTGGATAAAGTTGTCTTTAAAACCGAGCGTGGTACGGGGCCAGCTTTTTTCATCACCATGATGATTGCGCAATTTGTGTTGGGCATTTTGGCTTCTATCATCGTGATGTGGTTTTCACGCCAACGCGAGTTTCGGGCGGACGCCGGCGCTGCGAAACTCTCCAGCGCGAAGAAAATGATTGCAGCACTTGAGCGCCTAAAAAACGAGCACACACCTTCTGCATTGCCAGAACAAATAGCGGCCTCTGGCATCTCTGGCGGCGTGGGCAGTGGCCTTAAAAAGCTATTTACCACACACCCGAGCTTAGATGACCGTATTGCAGCATTGCGCAATAATACATAAGCATTTATTGAGATGATCAACAAAATGAAACGACTTGAATTGTTTTTAGAGCATTTTATGTTCGGTAGCCGCTGGCTTTTGGTTCCTTTTTATTTAGGTTTAATTGCTGGCATTGCCTTGCTCTTAATTAAGTTTTTAAAAGCCTTTGTAGCATTACTTCCTGTCGTGTTTGGTGGTGATGGTGGTGCGGCTCTGCTAGGCATACTTACATTGGTGGACATCACTTTGGTTGCCAATTTATTACTCATCATCATTTTTGCTGGCTATGAAAATTTTGTCTCTAAAATTGATACTGGTGACAATGAAGACCGCCCAGAATGGATGGGTCATGTTGGTTTTTCTGATTTAAAACTTAAACTCATCGGTTCTATCGTGGCCATTTCAGGAATTGAACTGCTTAAATATTTTATCAACGTTAAAGAAGTGTTGTCTGCACCGAATGGTAACCATCAACTGGCTTGGATAGTGGGTATTCATTTAACCCTAGTGTTTTCAGGTGTAATGTTTGCCTTGATGGATAGGATTGCTACGGGCAACCATGCAGTTAAAGAAAAATAATGTTAGATACAAGAAGCCCTTTTAGTCGCCGCATTGTGCCTTGGCTTGCTTTGGGCGGCTTAATTCTGCTTGCCTTTATGGTGGTCACCCCATTCTTAGTCCCCATTGCCTGGGCGAGCGTACTGGCTTATGCTTCTTGGCCTGTGGCAGTACGCATCCGAAGATGGTGCAGAGGGCGCGATAGCCTAGCCGCAAGCCTCACAACACTACTTGCTGCATTGACACTTTTTTTGCCGCTACTTTGGATTTTTTGGCTAGCACAATTGGAATTAAGTAATGTTTACCCAGCATTGCAATCCTTTTTAGCAAATCCGCCGCCCGTGCCTGAACACCTACGCGGATTACCATGGCTGGGTAACTGGCTAACACAGCAGCAAGCAAACATTGCGGCAGATCCTCAAGGTATTTCGATTGCAATAAAATCCTGGCTTGCCGCGCATGGAAATGATTTAGCCACTTTGGCAGGTGGTGTAGGCAAGAATCTAATAAAAATGATTTTTGTGGTGGTTATTTTATTTTTCTTCTATCGTGATGGCGCTCGCATCGTACGAGAGTTACGGCACGTGCTTGAGCACTTTATCGGTACACAAGTACAAGATTATTTATACACAGCGGGTACAACCACTCGCGCAGTCGTTTACGGCGTATTACTCACTGCTCTTGTTCAAAGCGTAGTTGCTGGCTTGGGCTATTGGGTAGCGGGGTTACCGTCGCCCGTGATGTTTGGTGTCATTACCTTTGTGTTAGCGCTTATCCCTTTCGGAACACCTCTTGCATGGGGTTCAGCTGGGATATGGCTGTTTTTGCAAGGTGAAACAAGCGCAGCCATCGGCGTGTGGATTTGGGGTGCTGCGGTGGTGAGCCAGCTTGATAATTTCCTGCGACCCTTATTCATCAGCAGTGTGAGTCCGATACCCTTCTTGTTGGTACTTTTTGGCGTGATAGGCGGCTTACTTGCCTTTGGTTTAGTGGGTTTATTTATCGGCCCGATTGTGTTGTCAGTAGCTTGGGCTGTGTGGCGCGAATGGGCAACACATTTGAACGATAACGAGATAGTTACATAAGTGTTTAAATATAAAAAGGATAGAAATAATGGGTGAATTACAATCAATTAGCACGTGGTGGATGTGGACGGGTTTTACCATTTTTGTGATTGTCATGTTAGGCGTTGATATGTTCGCGCTTGGCCGCAAAGGCGCACATAAAGTCGGTGCTAAAGAAGCATTGGTGTGGTCTATTATTTGGTTTGCCTTGGCGATGCTGTTTGGCAGCCTGTTGTGGGGCTGGCTCGACCACACGGCTGGGCGAGAAATAGCGAATACCAAAACCATGGAATATCTCACCGGTTACCTGCTTGAAAAAACACTGGCGATGGATAACATTTTTGTCTTTGTCATGATTTTTAGCTACTTTGCCGTACCGCTTGAATTTCAAAAACGTATCCTCGTCTACGGCGTGCTGGGGGCCATTATTTTGCGTGCCCTCATGATATTACTCGGCGCATGGCTGATTGCACAGTTTCATTGGGTGTTGTATGTATTTGGTGCGTTTTTATTCATCACCGGCATAAAAATGTTTATTTTTGCCGAGCATGAGCCGGATCTTGCCAAAAATCCGCTGTTAAATTGGCTACGCAATCATTTTCGTATTACCGATGACTATCACGGTGACAAATTCTGGGTGATGCAAAACGGCGTGCGCTGGTTCACGCCCATGTTTTTAGTGCTGGTGCTGATTGAATTTTCTGATGTGATTTTTGCGCTCGATAGCATCCCCGCCATTTTCGCGGTGACGAACGACCCTTTCATCGTCTTTACTTCCAATATTTTCGCTATTCTTGGTTTACGTGCCTTGTACTTTTTACTCGCGGACATGGCAGACCGCTTTCACCTGCTGAAATACGGCCTAGCGGTTGTACTCATTTTTGTTGGCACCAAAATGCTGATTGTTGAATGGTACAAAATCCCCGTGGCCATTTCACTTGCCGTGGTCATTTCAGTGCTGGGCATCAGCATGTTATTGAGCATACTTTCTAGCCGAAAAAATAAGCAAATTTCATAATCATTTTTTAATCAATCAGGATGTGTTTTCGCCCGAGAAAAAAATAATGCTCTGTAAGCCTTTATTGACAAGGCTTCCAGAGCATTAAAAAGGGTTGATATGATTTAGGTTAAATCTGCATATCTTTATTTGCTAAATTTATGCATAAAAAAGCGCTCAAACTGAGCGCTTTTTTACTTTTTCTAAACATGTCTATCCTCCACTCAAGGCTTGGAAAATATAAACAGTGCCATCATCTGGCACGCGATCAGACAGTGTTTTTTTATCAATCACGAGGCTGTCATTGATACTCAGATTCACGTGCCGCCGTAACGCACCATGTTCGTCAAGCACGTAATCAGTAAAGCCCGGGGCTATTTCGTTGATGGCACGCAAAATATCTGCCACCGAGCCTGCTGGTACGGTAATTGTTCGGTTCGCTAATTGCGGAAAATAGCGAAAAAGATGCTGCGTCATTTTCACATTTGGCATAGTGTCTAGCCAAAGCGCACCGAATAAATTGGCGGTAAATTATTACCCAAGCATTGCCATGTTTCACCACGGTCTTCTGACAAGTAAACATTGCCCGTCGTGCTGCCAAAACATAAATAATCGCCCGAAACATCAAGCCCATGCCTTAGCACCACGTCATAGGCGTTTTCTTGTGGCAAGCCTTTGCGAAAAACTTGCCAAGTTTGCCCGCCATCGGTTGTTCGCCCCACAAACAAGCCGCCATCAATGGCCATACGTTCTGCGTCCGCGCGCGCTGGCACTACCCATGCGGTGCGCCCGTCATTGGCATCCACCGCGATGGGGAAGCCAAAATGCACGCCCACTTCTGGCATACTGACTTTTTTCCAGCTTTGCGCACGATTATCACTGTAAAACACGCCGCAGTGATTTTGCTGCCAAACATGGTTTGGCTGACTCACGCAACTGGTCACAAAATGCGGGTCGTGACCCCATTCTGCTTCAGGGTTGGGCATATAGTCATTCAACATGCCGCGATTACGTGCTGCCCAAGTGCGGCCGCCATCGTTGGATTCGATAACGCCTGCGGAGGATACGGCGACTAGAAGATGATCCGAATTTTTCGGGTTAACAATGATGGAATGAATACCAGGTTCAAACACACCATAATCGATGCTGGCGGGCGTGCCAAACCAACGGTTTTCGGTGGTCGCATCACCCGCGAACAAATCACCGCCGCGGCTTTCATGATTCCACAATGGTCGGTTGAGTTCCCAACTATCACCGCCGTCATCGCTGACAAATAAACCACCGGGGATTGTGCCTGCATAAAGCCTGCCTGGCTGACTGGCATTGCCAAAGCTAATGTTCCAGATTTTAAGCATCGTTGCATTGGCATATTCTGGTTGGGCGGCGGGCGCGGCGGGGTCAAAATCTGGGGTGGGCAAATATTTAACAATATAGCGCGAGTCTTTTGGGTATTTGACTGACACATCCTGCCAGGTTGCCCCGCCATCGCGTGAGCGTGACAGCTTTGGACCCCAATGACCATGATCTAATGAAGCCCACAACGTGCCATCGCGCGGATCACGCGCGGCGTAACAAACAGGAATACCCGCGTGCGAGATAGGTCGAGGGCGCCATTTAGCGTTGATGCGATCGAATATTACTGTGCCCTTACGCGTACCCAACAAAATTAGGTTTGACATTTCATTGCCCTCTTATCGTTACGTCGATTCACTCACTATCTGAAACGCTACTCTTTTGAGTCGTTCATTGCTTTGTGGCTTCTAACATTAGGGCAAAGCTAATTTCTTAAATATCCAAAGACCCTACATTTAAAGCATTGCCCTCAATAAACGCCCTACGCGGCTCTACATTATCGCCCATCAGTGTAGTGAAAATTTCATCGGCGGCAATGGCGTCATCAATTTGTACTCTTAATAAGCGGCGGACTTTGGGGTCCATGGTGGTTTCCCACAGTTGTTCTGGGTTCATTTCGCCCAAGCCTTTGTAGCGCTGTATATTCAGTGTGGCTTTGGCCTCATTTTGTAGCCAATCAAGCGCTTGTTTAAAGGTGGCAACCGTTTGCTCTTTTTCATTGCGCTTAATCACCGCGCCCGCACCTACTAGGCCTTGCAGCATGGTAGAAGTTTTGAGTATTTGGCGGTAATCGCCGCTGCTTAAAAACTCGGCATCAATCACGCAGCTTTGCAAGTTGCCATGCACAAATTTGTTCACTTCTAAGCGGTAGGTGCTGGTTTCTGCATCAAATGCCACAATCACTTCACTGCCGATCGCGCCTAAAATGGGGCGTAGTTTTTCGGCCACACGGTTGGCGTTTAGCTCGTTGCTGAGGTCAATTTCGCCTGTATCTTGAATTGCTCGTAACACGCTTTCATCATAATGCGCGGCAATACGGCGAATCACGGCCTCAGTCAGCACCACTTGTTGGGCGATTTCTGAGAGTGGTTTATCTGCCAGCACCCCTGCATCTGTTTTGGTATCCAGCTCTGCACCTTTTAGGGCAGAGTTGAGTAAGTAAATATCTAACTCTTGTTGGTCTTTTAAGTAGCGTTCGTCCCGCCCTTGTTTGACTTTATAAAGCGGTGGTTGGGCAATATAAATATGGCCACGCTCGACTAGCTCGGTCATTTGGCGGTAGAAGAAGGTAAGCAACAGTGTACGAATATGTGCGCCGTCCACGTCCGCATCGGTCATGATGATAATGCGGTGGTAGCGTAATTTTTCTACGTTAAAATCGGCCTTGCCGATGCTGGTGCCTAGCGCGGTAATAAGCGTGGCAATTTCTTGGCTGCCGAGTAACTTATCAAAACGGGCTTTTTCAACGTTTAAAATTTTACCTTTGAGCGGCAAAATGGCTTGGTTTTTACGGTCGCGCCCTTGTTTGGCTGAGCCGCCTGCGGAGTCACCCTCGACCAAGTAAATTTCACATAAAGCGGGGTCTTTTTCTTGGCAATCGGCGAGCTTTCCTGGCAAGCCTAATGTATCCATCACGCCTTTGCGGCGGGTGATTTCGCGCGCTTTACGTGCGGCTTCGCGTGCGCGTGCGGCATCAACAATTTTTCCGCAGATGATTTTGGCATCGGCTGGGTTTTCTTGTAAAAACTCGGCCAGCTTAGCAGAAACCACTTCAGAAACCACGGGCTGCACTTCACTTGATACCAGTTTATCTTTGGTTTGGGATGAAAATTTTGGGTCTGGCACTTTAACAGAGAGTACACAGGTAATCCCTTCACGCATGTCGTCTCCGG
>Ga0208694_1000608_pt1 | contig 51807 bp, 31 predicted proteins | sample AD_UKC078_MetaG_FD_184442 | JGI IMG/M metagenome (GOLD analysis project Ga0208694, IMG submission 184442) | Active sludge microbial communities of municipal wastewater-treating anaerobic digesters from USA - AD_UKC078_MetaG (SPAdes) (version 2) | ecosystem: Engineered > Bioreactor > Anaerobic >...
TGAGGACGACATCGACGAGCTTGCGGCATTGGTTCAAGATGCAATTGACGATCTCTATGATGATGGCGTGAACGGCATTATTTTATTGACACATCTCGGTGTCGATGAATCGTCGGGCGACCTGACGTCGAAAAAATTGATTTCCAAAATTAAAGGCGCCCAAATCGTGATTGATGGACATAGCCATACAACGGATGAGTTATGGCTTGAGGATGCTGAAAACGGGCGTGTGTTGCTCGTACAGACTGGGTCACACTTTAAAAATATCGGGAAAGTGACGATTGAGTTTGATCCTTTGACCGGAGCGCCTGCAGAGGATGGTGTGACGGTAGAACTCCTTTCATATGAAGATGTAGAAGCTATATTAGATGATGCTGACGCGGTGCCAGATCCCGGTGTCGAGGAAATGATTGCGGACATTACGGCGCAGAATGAGGAATTTCTCCAGACCGTCATCGGCGAGACTGCTACACTTCTTGACGGTGAGCGCGCTCACGTCCGTGCCGGCGAGACGAATCTCGGCAATCTTATCACTGACGCAATGCTCGAAGCGTCGGGTGCCGACGTCGTGTTGACGAACGGCGGCGGAATACGTGCCAGCATCCCTAAAATAGATGGTGAGGGTAATCATGCCGCACTCCCGTACGAAATTACGATGGACGATGCATTGACCGTGTTGCCTTTCGGTAATCAAGTGACGGTCATCAAAGTAACGGGGCAGGATATCCTCGATGCGCTGGCATTCGGCGCCAAAAGTTATCCTGAAGCTTCCGGCGGTTTCCCGCATGTCGCAGGCATGACATACACGATTATGATTAACGATGAGGGCAAATTTGCGGGAATCGGCGAGGTGAAGGTTGGAGGCAAGCCGATCAATCCGGCGAAAGAGTACACGTTAGCGACTAATGACTTCCTCGCCAGCGGCGGAGACGGCTATGAGATGTTCAAAGGCAAAGAACAAGTAACCCTGCTCGGCATGATGCTCGATATCTTCGTAGACAAGATTAAGGAACTGAGCGAAGATGGACCCTTTACCGTTGAAAAAGACGGTCGCCTTAAGATCGAGCGTCCCCTCGTTGCGGACGTACCGCCGGCGCTGAACGAAGACAACAATATCGATTATGAAGGGGACGAAGTCGTATACGACAAGTCTACATCCAAGAATATGGTTTTTAGGGTTGATGCGGACTTTAATACTTTCACAGGTGTAACGTTAAACGGTGTTAACGTAGATCCCAGCCTATATGATGCCAAAGCGGGCAGCATCATCGTTACGCTCTTCAAAGAATTCTTTAAAGAATTGTCTGCGGGTTATAGTTTTGAAGTAGGCATAGTAACCACTCAGGGTACTGCAAAAAAGATAATTAAAGTTGTTGAGATTCAGTCTGCTGAGCCGACAGAACCGACAGAGCCGACAGATCCTAAGGAGGAGTCGGATGCACCGACCACGGGTGAGTCGTCGAGCTGGGTTATCTACGCGGGCGTGATTCTCCTCATATTAGGGGCTTCGATCGTTGTGATGCTCTTGCTCCAGAAGAGAGTTAGGAATGATCACAGCGGGTAAGTGAAACAAACGTATTATCATTTGTTTTCGTGGGGGCGATCGTATGATCGCCCCTCTTTGTTATGGGACGCGAGGCATGATGTCATAGCTATACAAAAATACTGGCAGTGCAACTTGCATTTGATGACCAAATAACGTGTGAAAGAGGCACGATCGTGTTATAGTTTGTAAAGGTCAGATGCCGACATCGTTTTTGTTCGCATTCGAATCGCGGCGAGAAGGTGTTTCGTGACATCAAGTGATTGGTCACTGTTTGGTCGTGTGATACGGTTGTTTTTGGCGTTTTAGCGATATATTGTACGGCGTGGGACATGATGGCTCGACTAAGATGTAATCAGGAATGAGAAGGAACGAGAAGATGGCGACGAAGTATATCTTTGTGACAGGCGGTGTTGTATCGGGTTTAGGAAAGGGGCTCACGGCGGCAGCGCTCGGTCGACTGCTGATCGCGAGGGGATTGAACGTCCGCATTCAGAAATTCGATCCGTATATCAATGTCGACCCGGCACTCATGAATCCTACACAACACGGTGAAATTTTCATGACGGAGGACGGGGCGGAGACAGACCTCGATATCGGTCATTACGAGAGATTCACCGATGTAAATTTGACATCCGAAAGCGATATCACGTCGGGTCGCGTGTATCTTAACGTGATCAATCGCGAACGTTCGGGAGGTTATGATGGCGGCACGGTACAGGTCGTCCCGCACATTATCAACGAAATCAAGGATCACATCTACTTGGTCTCCGAGGGCGGAGAAGTCGACGTCGTCATTTCTGAAATCGGCGGTACGATCGGCGACATGGAGGGGCAGCCTTTTATTGAGGCGATACGCCAAGTCAGTTATGAGGTCGGACGTGAGAATTGTCTTTTCATCCACGTCACGCTGTTGCCTTTTTTGAATAAACCGGGTGAACTGAAGACGAAGCCGACGCAGCATAGTGTCCAGAAGTTGCTCTCGTTCGGCATTCAACCCGATATTCTCGTTTGTCGTACGGAACTCCCTCTCGATCAGGGTATTCGAGAAAAATTAGCATTGTACTGCAATGTCCGTACCGATTCCGTCATTCAAAACATCGATTGCGAATCGATCTATGAGCTCCCGCTGATATTAGAGAAGGAAGGACTCGCTCGCATCGTTTGCGAACGACTTTGCCTCGATACTCCCGCCCCCAATCTTGAGGACTGGGAGCAGTTGGTCGAAAAGACACGCGCCGACCGCGAGGGATTGACCGTGGCGCTCGTCGGCAAATACACGGAGCTCCAGGACGCCTATTATAGTATCGTCGAGGCGCTCGATCACGCAGGTATTGCGCTCGGCTTATTGCCCGAGATTGAGTGGATCTCGAGTGAGGAGCTTGAGGCTATCTCTGACGATGAGATCGACAAACGCTTGGCGGGAGTCGATGCCGTGATCGTCCCCAGCGGCTTTGGAGCGCGCGGTATGGAGGGCATGATCGCCGCCTCTCGAAGTGCGCGTGAGCTGGAGATCCCCTTCCTCGGCATTGGACTCGGCATGCAGATGGCTATGGTCGACATCGCGCGTCATGTGGCCGGGCTGTCGAAGGCGCATACCGATGAGGCGGAACTCGATGACTGCCAAGATATTTTCTACTATGCCAATTTGACGGAGGAGTTAAAGAAAAATCTTGACAAGATACCGATCAGTGATCGTCCGATGCGTAGAGGAGCGTATACGATGGTGCTGGAGGAAGGCTCGACGCTCCGCGACATCTACGGAACGGGTGAAGTATCGGAACGACATCACCATCGCCGCGAGTTCAACCCCGCCTATTCTGAGGCGCTCGCCGCGACGGGGTTGCGGTTCTCCGGTATGTCTTCCGACGGTCATTGGGTTTACGCATTTGAGTGGCCGCATCATCCCTTTTTCATCGGTGTCATTTCCAACCCTCAGTTTAAATCGCGCCCGACGCGTCCACATCCTTTGTTTCTCGCCTTTTTAGAAAAGGCGATTGAGCGAAAGCGCTCGAAGGAGGTATCTCATGGGTAACATGATTCCCGGCGTTTCCAGGACGTTTAGCGAGTTTTTATTGGTGCCGAATTTGACGACGCGCGACTGTACTCCGGACAATGTCGTTCTAACGACGCCCTTGACCCGGTATCGTCCGGCGGAGGAAGAATGCCCGGTATCGCTGAATATTCCGCTTGTCTCGGCAATTATGCAGGCCGTTTCCGACGATCGCATGGCGATCGCGCTCGCTCGACAGGGAGGATTGGCATTTATCTACGGATCGCAGCCTATTGATAGACAATGCGACATGGTTGTCAAAGTAAAGAAATTCAAGGCTGGATTCGTACCGAGCGACAGCAATCTGAAACCGGACGATAAGCTGGCGGATATCATTCGTTTGAAGGAACGTACAGGTCACTCAACCGTTCCGATCACCGATGACGGGACGTCATCGGGCAAACTGCTCGGCATTGTCACGAGTCGCGATTACCGCGTATCGCGCTCCGATCCCGAGACGCCGGTGCGCGATTTTATGACGCCGATCAAGGACATCGTTTTTGGTCGCGAGGGTATTACGCTCAGCGAGGCCAACGATATTATCTGGGATCACAAGCTTAATCAGCTCCCGATTCTCGATGAGGAGGGTCGTCTAGTATCGCTCGTTTTCAGAAAAGACTACGATCAACACAAGCAAAATCCGTACGAGATGCTCGATGAACATAAGCGTCTCCTCGTCGGTGCCGGTATCAACACGCGTGATTACAAGGAAAGAGTGCCCGCGCTCATCGATGCCGGATGCGACATCCTCTGCGTCGATTCATCCGACGGCTTTTCCGATTGGCAAAAAGACACGATTGATTTTGTCCGGTCGGAATATGGCGACGATCTGGTTCTCGGTGCAGGGAACGTCGTCGATGAAGAGGGTTTTCGTTTTCTCGCGGAGGCCGGAGCTTCGTTTATTAAAGTGGGAATCGGCGGCGGCTCAATCTGTATCACGAGAGAGCAAAAGGGAATCGGTCGCGGTCAGGCGTCGGCGTTGATCGCTGTGGCGGAAGCGCGGGATCGCTGGTTTGAGGAGACGGGAGTTTACATTCCTATCTGCTCCGACGGCGGCATCGTTCACGACTACCATATGGCGCTGGCCCTTGCGATGGGAGCCGATTTTCTCATGCTCGGGCGGTATTTTGCCCGGTTTGACGAAAGCCCGACGCGGCGCGTGTTGTTGAAGGGAAGCTACGTCAAAGAATATTGGGGTGAAGGCTCGAACCGAGCGCGCAACTGGCAGCGATACGATGATGGCGGCACGGGGCACATGCACTTCGAGGAAGGCGTCGATTCTTACGTGCCGTACGCCGGCAAACTGGCGGACAACGTCGACGTGACGCTGGCAAAGATACGTGCCACGATGTGTGCCTGCGGTTCCATCGATCTCAAGGAATTCCGGGACAAGTCGCGCTTTGTCGTCGTCTCGCCGACGAGCATCGTGGAGGGTGGCGCTCACAACGTCATCCGTAAAGAAAGTCAAATGGAGAACTGATAAGTTCTCGGATATAAATAAATAATCGTTAAAGGAAGCAGGTAGTATGGCAGAAATAGTCTATGAAATGACATATGGCAAAGTCCTCGAGTACCGAGAGGAGCTGGAAGATCGCAAGACGCGTGTCGCGGCGGAAATCGCGGAGAGATTGAAGGAAGCACGTTCACATGGAGACGTGACGGAGAACTCCGAGTTTGACGACGCGAAAAAAGCATATGCGGACAATGAGTTCCGTATCATGGAGATCGAACAGATTCTCAAAAATGCGAAGATCATCGATGAAAAGGATATTAGCCGCACGCGCGTAACGCTCGGCGGTAAGGTTCTGTTGCGGCACGACAACACGGGTGAAGAAGTGGAATACATGATCGTCTCGGCAAAAGAAGAAGATATTTTCATCGGTAAACTTTGCAGTGATTCGCCTGTCGGTCAGGCGATTCTCGGTAAACGCAAGGGCGACACTGTCGAGGTGACGACGCCGGCTGGCATTTTTAGCTATACCATCATGAAAATATCAAGACCAAAAGGATGAGATACATGACTGAGCAGGAGCACCCGGTTGAGCGAACTGAATCTGTCCCGGAACAGATGGGTTTTCGGATTGAAAAACTGCGAGTATTGAGGGAATACGGTCAAGATCCTTATCAGATTACGACAGCACGGCAGACACATCACGCCGCCGATATCGTCGCTGATTTTGAGCGTTTGGAAAATCAGACGGTCTCGGTTGCGGGACGTCTTCTCGCCAGACGCGGCATGGGTAAAGTCTCTTTTGCCGATTTGCTTGACAAATCGGGTACGATTCAGATTTTCAGTCGACTGAACAATCTCGGAGACGATTCGTACGCGGCGTGGCAGAACCTCGATATCGGAGACCTCGTCGAAGTGACGGGAGAGGTGTTTCGGACGAAGATGGGTGAGATTTCCGTTCGCAACATGGAATGGAAATTACTCGCCAAATCGTTGCGGCCGTTGCCGGAGAAATTCCACGGATTGCGCGATACCGATACACGTTACAGAAAGCGCTATCTCGACTTGATCGTAAATCCCGAAGTACGCGAAACGTTCATCAAACGGAGCAGGATCATCAGCTTCATGCGTGAAGAACTCGAGCGCAGGCAGTACCTTGAGGTCGAGACTCCGCTCCTCAATACGATCCCCGGCGGCGCGGCGGCGCGCCCCTTCGTGACGCACCACAACGCGCTCGATCTTGATTTGTATTTACGCATTGCGCCGGAGCTCTATCTTAAGCGTCTCATTGTCGGAGGATTGGAACGCGTTTACGAGATCGGTCGCAATTTTAGAAACGAAGGAATGAGCAATCGTCACAACCCTGAATTTACGATGCTAGAACTCTACGAGGCGTATGGCGATTACCACTCCATGATGGAGCTGACGGAAGCGCTTATCTCCGGCGCCTGTTTGGAGATTAAGGGGACTTATGAGATCGAGTACCAAGGAACCTCTCTCTCTCTCGCACCTCCGTGGCGCAGGATGACGATGATCGAAGCTGTCCGCGAATATGTGGGCATTGATTTCGACTTGATCGAGACGGACGAGGAGGCACGTGAAGCCGCCCGCGCACGAGGACTTGAAGACGTCCCCGCCACGATGACATGGGGTGAAGCGCTGAGCGAGTGCTTTGAGGAGTTTGCGGAACAGCATCTCATCCAGCCGACTTTTATCCTCGATTATCCGATCGAAGTGTCGCCTTTGGCGAAAATTAAACAAGGCACGGATGGACGTCTGACGGAACGTTTCGAAATCTTTATCTACGGTCGGGAACACGGGAACGCCTATTCCGAATTGAACGATCCCTTTGACCAAGCTCGTCGATTCGATGATCAGAAGAGGAGACGCGAGGCGGGTGACGAGGAGGCGAACTTGCCGGACTACGATTTCATCGAGGCGCTCGAAGTCGGGATGCCGCCGACTGGCGGTCTCGGCATCGGCATCGACCGCGTCGTGATGCTTTTGACGGATCAGCCATCGATACGCGACGTGCTGTTGTTCCCGACGATGAAACCATTGGGAGATTAAGTTTGTCTATGACGATTCAAGCAAAATGGAATCAGTTTGTCGATAAATGCCTGTCGTGTCGTGCGTGCGAACTCGCCGAATCGCGACAAAATGTCGTCGTATGGCGCGGCGGCATAAAAGCTCCGCTGATGATCCTCGGCGAGGGTCCCGGCGCTGACGAGGATCGCTTGGGAAAACCGTTTGTCGGGCGTTCCGGGCAACTCCTCGATCTTTTGTTATCGAGTTTCGATCTTAAGGAAAAAGACTACCATATTTGCAACATCGTGAAATGTCGACCGCCCGGCAATCGTGTGCCGACGAGGGAAGAGGCGGCGGAATGTCGCAAGCTTCTAAGCGAGCAGTTGCGTCTTGTAAGACCGACGGTCTACCTTCTGATGGGCGGAACGGCTTACAAATATTTCACCGGCTCGGATGAGGGCATCACGAGAGTGCGCGGTCTTTGGATCGAGACGAATAACTGTTATGTAATGCCTACGTTCCACCCGGCATACGTGCTCCGCGATCCAAGAAAAAAACCGCTTCTCTGGCAAGATTTCGCTGCCGTACGCAAGAAGCTTGAGGAGTTATCATTTCTTCCGCCGCTCCGTATCGATGACAGTAGCGTAATCTAACACGGCGACAGACCATGGATGACGAATACATGACGATGCACTCGAAGGACAACGTGCTGCCCGGCGTATTTAAGATGCGCACGGATATGACGCCGAAAGGCGACCAGCCGGAAGCGATCGAACGGCTTGTTCGCGGAATTGAACGAGGAGACCGAGGTCAGACCTTACTGGGAGTGACAGGTTCCGGTAAAACGTTCACCATGGCGAGCGTCATCGAGAGGACGCAGCGCCCGGCGCTCATCATCGCCCACAACAAGACGCTCGCAGGCCAGCTGACGGCAGAATTCATGAATTTATTTCCCGACAATGCCGTCGAGTACTTCGTCAGTTATTACGACTATTACCAGCCGGAAGCGTATATTCCTTCACGCGATCTCTATATCGAAAAGGACGCCCTGATCAATGACGAGATTGATCGACTGCGGCACAAAGCGACATCGTCTCTTCTGGAGCGCCGCGATGTCATCGTCGTCGCGTCCGTCTCGTGTATCTACGGTCTCGGCGATCCCGATGATTACAGGAGCCTGATGGTCAGTCTGCGTCCCGGCATGGTGAGGACGCGTGAGTCGGTCGTCGAGGATCTCGTGCGCATACAGTATGTGCGAAACGATTACGAGCTGAAACGCGGCACGTTCCGAGTTCGCGGCGATACGCTCGACATTTTTCCCGCGTCGGAGGAGAGCAAGGTGACGCGCGTCAGTTTCTTCGGCGACGAGATCGAGGAGATTCGCGAGATTGACTCGGTGAGCGGACGCACGATTACGGGGCGGAATTATGTAGCGATTTTCCCGGCGAGCCACTATGCGACGACGACAGAGAAGATGAAACGCGCCGTACTCGCCATCAACAAGGAATTGGATGAAAGGCTTAACGTTTTGCGCGGTGAAGGCAAGCTTATCGAAGCGTATCGCCTTGAGCAGCGCACGCGCTACGACATGGACATGATGATCGAGACGGGATTTTGTAAGGGCATCGAGAATTATTCTCGCCATCTGACGGGTAGAGCGGAAGGACAGCCGCCCTTTACGCTGATGGATTTCTTCCCGGAAGATTATCTTCTCTTTATAGATGAATCGCATGTCACCGTTCCGCAAATCGGCGCGATGGTCAAGGGTGACCGCTCGCGCAAGGAGTCGCTCGTTGAATACGGTTTCCGTCTCCCGTCGGCTTTCGACAACCGCCCGCTGACATTCGATGAGTTTAAGGAGAGGGCGGGGCAGACGCTCTACGTCTCGGCGACGCCCGCATCTTATGAACTTGAGCAATCGACACAGATTGTCGAACAACTCATTCGACCGACGGGTCTGCTCGATCCCGTTATCTATGTGCGCCCTGAGGAGAATCAGATGGAAGACCTCTTGGCTGCTATTCGCGAGACGACGGAAAATGGTGAGCGAACTCTTGTATTAACGCTGACGAAACATTTTGCCGAAGTACTCGCCGACTATTTCAAGGATGAGGGCTTGCGCGTCGAGTATCTGCATTCGGATATCGCGACAGTTGAGCGGTTGGCCATTCTGCGGAAATTGCGGACGGGCGAATTTGACGTACTTGTCGGCATCAATCTGTTGAGAGAGGGGCTTGACCTGCCGGAAGTGTCGTTGATCGCCATACTCAACGCCGACAATATGGGTTTTCTCCGTTCGACGACATCGCTCGTCCAGATCATCGGTCGTGCCGCACGCAATGTAAACGGTCGCGTCATCTTGTACGCGAACGAGATTACGGCTTCGATGGAAAGGGCAATCAGCGAGACGAATCGTCGCCGCGACATTCAACATGCGTTTAACGAAAAACACGGCATTATTCCGACAACGATTAAAAAAGAGATTCACGACCTGATCGACACGACATTTGACATTGTCGCCGATGAGGGTCTCGATCCGATCGAGCAGATCGAAATCTTCGAAAAGGAAATCTCAACGTGGACATATCATGAGCTCCAGAGTCGCGCGAAGCAAGTGGAAAAAGAGATGCGTTCGGCGGCTTCGCGTCTTGACTTTGAAGTCGCCGCCTTGCTGCGCGATCAGCTGATCGTACTTAAGGGAGCGATGGTAGGAAAATAGTATCGCTTATTTGCGATGCTTTTCTGAGAGTGTCAACTTTTGCCTGTTTATTGGCATTTACATTTTTTATACCCTTGATTTTTCGTATCGGGCGATACCTCCTCTGTGATAGACTGAACGGTAGAGTACTACTTCAATTACAGGGAGATCACTATGTCTATTTCACGTGCACAAACTGTTTACCAAAGTTGGCTGGAAAACCCCGCTCTCGATGCGGCGACACTGGCTGAGCTCGTTGCGATTGCGGACGATACGGTTGAAATTGAAGATCGATTTTACCAAGATCTTCAGTTCGGAACGGCAGGGCTTCGCGGGATTATGGGTGCCGGTACCAACCGTATGAACCTTTATACGGTTGCACGTGCGGCGGAAGGTTTTGCACTTCATCTCAAGTCGCTCGGTGAAGAAGCGTGTGAGCGCGGAATCGCCATTTCATACGATTCGCGCAATCGTTCGCGAGAGTTCGCCGAGTTGTCGGCGGCTGTCTTCATTACGAATGGTCTGCGCGTCTATTTTTCCGATGAGCTTCGTCCAGTGCCGATCCTTTCCTACGCCATCCGTCAACACCGATGCGTCGGAGGCATCATGATGACGGCGAGCCACAACCCGAAGATGTATAACGGTTTCAAGGCTTACGGTGAAGACGGCGCTCAACTCGGACCGGAAGATGCCGATCACGTTGCCGAGGTGATGGCGACCGTGACAAATCTTACGGGCGTTTTGCAGAAAACGCTTTCTTTCGAAGAGGCGACTCGTTCTCCCTTGTTTCATTTCATGGGTGCGGAACTCGATGACATGTATGACGAGATGTCATTGTCATTGACCCTGAACGGAGATCTCGTCCGCAAACATCACGATCTCCCGATTGTCTATTCGCCGCTTAACGGCACAGGCAACAAGCCTGTTCGTCGCATTTTAAAGAAGCACGGTTTTACGAATGTCCAAGTCGTTCCGGAGCAGGAATTGCCGGACGGCAACTTCCCGACAACGCCGACTCCGAACCCGGAGCTCGCAGAGACACTGGAACTCGCCATTGCGCAGGCGAAGAGAACGGGCGCCGTTCTCGTGCTTGCGACGGATCCCGACGCCGACCGCGTCGGTGTCGCCGTCAGGACAAAAGACGATTCATTTGTTCTCTTGACCGGCAACGAAATCGGTCTTTTGCTGATGGATTATGTTTTGGGCACGAAAGACGCGCGCGGCGAATTGAGCGACGGTTCTTTCTGTGTGTCCACTGTCGTTTCGTCAAGGCTGACGGAAGCTATTTCGGAACGCTACGGGACAGGTCTGCACTTGTCCTTGACGGGATTTAGGCATATTGCGGGGGAGATTCATAAGCACGGAGATGTCGCCGGCGGTTCGTTCGAATTCGGCTATGAGGAGAGTTTCGGCTATCTCATCGGAAAAGATGTGCGCGATAAAGATGCCGTTGTCAGCTGTCTCATGATTGCGGAGATCGCGGCTGTCGTGACGGAAGAAGGCGAGACGATTGTGGACCGTGTTGAAAAGATGTATCGCACGTACGGGTTTGCCGCGGAGAATACGATTTCGATCTTCCGAGAAGGCAAAGTCGGGCAAGAGAAAATCGCCCGCGCCATGAACGGTCTTCGCGAGAAACCCCTCGAAGCGTTTGATGCGCTCGGCATTCGCACGCTTTCTGATTTCAAGCGAGGCGAGGTTCTGAATTTCGCTACAGGAGAGAAAGATTCACTTGATTTCCCCGAAAGCAATGTTCTCCTGTACCAGTTGGACGGGCATGATTTTATGTGTGTCCGGCCGTCGGGGACAGAGCCCAAAATTAAAGTTTACTTCGGTTGCTACGGCAACGATCGCGATGATGTGGAAGCGCGTCAGAAGGAATACGAGCAGATCGTTCTGGACCGCGTCAACGTGTTGCTGGAAGAATAGCCGCCTATGTCCTTTACGCACCTACACCTTCACACCGAATATAGCCTCCTTGACGGTGCCATCCGCATCAAAGAACTCCCGGGTCGCCTGAAGGAAATGGGAATGGACGCATGCGCGATCACTGATCATGGCGCCATGTACGGGATTCTCGATTTCTACAGAACGATGAAGGCGAACGGTATCCATCCGATTATCGGTTGTGAGGTGTATGTGGCGCCTCGAAGTCATAAGGAGAAGGAGGGGGCTGCCGACCGCGATCCGTCTCATCTCATTCTTCTTGCCGAGAACAATGAAGGCTATCACAACCTCATCAGGCTCGTATCGGCAGGTTTCGTCGACGGGTTCTACTACCGTCCGCGTATCGATAAAGAACTGCTGGAAAAACACCACGGCGGTCTTATTGCGTTATCCGCGGGTCTTTCGGGTGAAGTGCCTCGTCTCATTCTTGACGGGCAACGCGAAAGAGCAGTCGAAATCGCACTGGAGCATCGCGATCTGTTCGGCGCCGATAACTATTTCCTTGAGATACAGGCGAACGGATTGCCTGAACAGGCCATCGTCAACCAGGAGTTGATCAAGATCAGTCGCGAGACCGGTATCCCGCTCGTCGCCACGAACGACTGTCACTACCTGAATAAGGATGACGCTTTTGCGCACGATGTTCTTTTATGTATGCAGACGGGCAAAACGCTGAATACTCCAGACCGGATGAAAATGGAAACGGACACGCTGTATGTACGTTCGCCGGAGGAAATGGCGGAGATGTTCGCATCGACGCCGGAGGCGCTGACAAATACGGCATTGATCGCAAAACGTTGCCAAGTCGAGCTTGAATTCGGAACACTCTCGTTGCCGCATTTTGAAACGCCCGAAGGAGAAACGGCAGTCGACATGCTTCAACGCCTTTGTCTGGAGGGACTTGATCGGCGCATGACGGCGAGGAAGACGGGGATAGACCGAGATGAATATATTGCCCGCATTGATTACGAACTCGAAGTGATCAACGGTATGGGGTATACCGACTACTACCTGATCGTCTGGGACTTTATTCGATATGCGCGGGAGCAAGGCATCATGGTCGGTCCCGGCCGCGGTTCGGGTGCCGCTTCGCTTGTCGCCTATACGCTTTTCATCACGGATATCGACCCTCTCCAATACGGTCTTCTCTTTGAGCGCTTTCTCAACAAAGAACGCGTCAGCATGCCCGACTTCGATGTCGATTTCTGTTATGAGCGTCGAGGCGAAGTGATCGACTACGTTACGAACAAATATGGAGCCGATCATGTCTGCCAAGTTATCACGTTCGGGACTTTGGCTGCACGCGCGGTGATTCGCGATGTCGGACGCGCTCTTGATCTGTCCTATGCCTACACCGATCGCATCGCGAAAATGGTGCCGAATCAGCTGAAGATGACGATTGATAGAGCGCTTGATTTAAATCCCGAACTTAGGATGCTTTACGAGGAAGACCCCGTGACGAAGCGCGTGATCGATCTCGCCAAGCGTTTCGAGGGTATGCCTCGCCACGCATCGACACATGCGGCAGGCGTAATCATTGCCGGAGAGCCCGTGTGCGCGATTGCACCGCTTGCCCGCAACGATGAATCGATCGTCGTTCAATTTACGAAGGATGACATCGAGGATGTCGGTCTTCTCAAATTCGACTTTCTCGGACTTCGCACGTTAACCGTATTGCAGGAGACATCGCGCCTCGTACAGGAAAAGACGGGGACGGTCATCGATTTCAATTCGATGACTTTCGATGACCCGAACGTATATGAGATGATCAGCCGCGGCGAAACGGACGCCATCTTCCAACTGGAGAGTAGCGGCATGACGCAATTTATGCGCGATCTGAAACCTGAGACATTTGAGGATATCATTGCGGGCATCTCGCTATTCCGCCCGGGGCCTATGGATCAGATCCCGCGATACGTCGCGGCGCGTCACGACCCGAGTAAGATCAAATACGATACGCCGTTGTTGAAACCTATCCTTGAAGTGACTTACGGCGTCATGGTTTACCAAGAGCAGGTCATGCGCACCGTTCGATCGGTTGCCGGTTTTTCCATGGGACAGGCGGATAACGTACGCCGCGCGATGGGCAAGAAAGACGAAAAGCTCCTTCAGAGTCTGCGAACACTCTTTATAGAGGGCGGTGTCGACGAGAAGGGCGCCGAGGTGCCGGGAGCACTTGCCAATGGAGTATCACGCAGAGTCGCCGAGAAACTGTTCGAGGATATCAGAGCTTTTGCAGGTTACGCCTTCAACAAAGCGCACGCCGCACCGTACGCCGCCGTCGCCTACTATACGGCGTGGTGCAAATACTATTATCCCGTCGAGTTCATGGCGGCGATCTTAAATTCGTATCTTGGCGATTTGGCAAAGGCGGCTCGATACGTCGGTACGGCGGAGGCGATGGGAATTCGCGTTTTGCCGCCTGATATCAACAAGAGTGTCGCGCGCTTCGCACCTGAAGGCGATGCGATTCGGTTCGGACTCGGCGCGATCAAGAATGTCGGTCGCGACGCTATTGAGGCACTTGTATCGGAAAGAGAGAGAGAAGGTGATTTTAAGTCATTTGGCGATTTCCTGAGACGAATGTGCGACACAGCGGTCAATAAAAAGATGATCGAAAGTCTTGTGCGTTCTTCCGCCTGTGACGCCTTCGGCATCACACGCTCGAAGATGATCGCAGTCATTGAGCCGTTTACCAATAGCGTCCTAAGCGCGAAGAGAAAAACCATGAAAGGGCAGGTGTCGTTCTTTGAGCTCACGACGGATGAATCATTCGCTCGTCCCGACGAACCGGATTACCCGAATGTTCCTGAATTTCCTTTGCTCGAGCGTCTTGCCATGGAAAAGGAAATGACGGGCCTTTACGTGACGGGACATCCTCTCAGCTCATATCAGACAGCCTTGCGCGTACTTCCGCTCGTCTCAAGCGATGAGCTGAGGCAAGATGATGTCAACGACAATGAAGCTGAGGACATCGACGGGGGTCGTGAACGCGGACTTCTCGATATACGCGATCGCGACCGGCTGATCATGGCAGGGTTGGTGACGAGTCGGCGCGATTTGTATACGAAGAGGAATGAGCGGATGGCGTTTGTCGGATTGGAAGATGATGGAGGTGTTTGGGAAGTGGTCGTTTTCCCGAAGACTTATGAGAGCTACCACCATCTTCTCGATGACCACGGTGTTCTTATCGTTGCCGGCACGGTCGATTTGCGCGAGGAAGAGCCAAAGCTCTTAGCTGAAGTGATCTCGCCGCTGACGAGCGACATGCGTGAATTGCCGGAAGAGTTCAATAAGGCGGGATTTACGGAAAGGCATAGCAGGGGTAAGGGGCGCGGCAACAGTCGTTCCAATGACAGGAACGGTAACGCGCATCTGCAGGACAGACGTGAACGCCCGCTGCATCATCGCTCTGATGCCCGTGACAATGAGCCGTCGGAGATGCGGGAAAATGTGGATGCCAATGGTTTTGCGCCGAAACAAATTGTGTTCAGGTTGAGCAGGCGATCGAGTTCGGCGGAGCTTTCCGCTTTTCGGTCCGCCGTTCAGTATTTTTCCGGTGATGTTCCCGTTAGGATTTTTGAGGAGGATAGCGGCTCTCTTCTCCCCGCGGAAGATGATTTACGTGTGGAATGGACACACGAGACGTCGATGTTGCTCATGGAAAGATTTGGAGCCGAGAATTTCGGTCTAATATAAATTTTACATCCGCGTGTTATATTATGGAAGAAGTCAGTCGATGTGTTTTCAACGCGTAGGGAACACTTGTCGACCGAAATGTTGTTTTTGAAAGTGGCATATCCGAATGAAGGCATTGCATGAATCTCAACTCGATCAAAAAGCTACCGCTGAGGCAAGCTCAACGGTATTGAGCGATCAAGTCAATACGTGTGAGACTTTGGACATTCCGAGAGAGTCGCATGCCGGTTCGGATACAAGCGTTCGATTTATATTAAACATTCCGAATGTGTTGACCATCATCAGGTTATTGGCCGTCGTTCCTCTGGCGATCCTGATTTCGTGTTGGCCCGAAAAACGCCTCATCACCGTGTTTATTTTTGCCGGCATATGGGTGACGGATATTCTTGACGGTTTTATCGCACGCCGTTTCAACATGATGACGCAATTCGGAAAGCTGTTCGATCCTTTCGTTGATAAAGTATTTCAGGTCGTGACGGTCATCATGCTCTTTTCTATTGGACTTGTACCTTTATGGGTTCCGCTGTTCTATGTGTTGCGTGAAACATTTATGTTATTTGCGAGTACCGTTCTTCTCACAAAGCACCGTGTCGTTGTATATTCCGATCTGCTCGGCAAGTTTTCGACGTTCCTATTCGTCGTTGCCGTGGGTGTCATCTACCTCTTTCCGACGGAGAAGGCATGGCTGAGAAATTACGTTTTTATTCTGCCCGTTCTTACTTCATTTATTGCGACGATTCATTACGGTGTGATCCAACTCCGCTCGATGCGTGCGGCGAACGATGGCGACCGACTCTAGAATCATGACCGAGAAGTCTCTCAAGAAACTCGAATATGACGTGATCATCGAACTGCTTGCTCAACAGGCGCGCACGTCGATCGGTCGCATGCTCTGTCGAGAGCTCTTGCCTGCGGTGTCGCTGTCGTCATCGCTTGAAGGACAGGAGGAAACAAATGATGCCTTCGTGCGATTAGTCAAGTGGGGCGACCTGCCCTTCGGAGGCATCGATGATATACGTCCGATCATCCGACAGGCGTCGGCGGGCGCGACACTTGATTGCGGAGAATTGTTGAAGATCGCGTCCTTTCTGCGTGCCGTCGATCGAATGCTTGATGCGGTCGACGAACATCCGCACGATTTAGATGAAGCGGACGAATCCGCTATCCTTCGCAAAGCGCGGATGCTGGAGTCCTTGCCCGGATTTTTGCGGCGGTTGGAGATGTCTGTCGCCGGCGAAGACGAGCTCTTTGATCACGCAAGTGAAGAACTTTACCGTATTAGACGCAGATTGCGCGATGCGCAGGACGCCGTGAAAAAAGAACTCGATAAAGTATTGCTGAAGCATGCCGGCGCTCTTCAGGAAAATCTCATCACCATGCGTAGCGGGCGCTACGTCGTTCCGGTTCGCTCCGATCGAAGAGCGGCTGTCAGAGGACTCGTGCACGACACGTCTGCAAGCGGCAATACGCTTTTTATCGAGCCTTTGGCGGTCGTGGAACTCAATAACAAAATACGAGAGCTTGAGGCGGCGGAGCAACACGAGATTCTTTCAATCTTAAAAGAGCTGTCCGCGATTGCGGCATCAAAAGCAGACGTTCTTCTCACGAATACGACGATCTTGGCGGAACTCGATTTTGCGATGTCAAAAGCGCGACTGGCACTTGCGATGGATGCGATCATGCCTTTGATGAATGATTCAGGCGTCATCGTATTGCGAAAAGCTAGGCATCCTCTAATCCCGACCGATCGCGTCGTACCGATTGATTTCGAGCTTGGTAAGACGTTCAGGACGCTCGTCATTACAGGACCGAATACGGGTGGAAAAACCGTGACGCTGAAGACGTGCGGCCTTTTGACGTTGATGGCGATGGCGGGTCTGTTCATTCCCGCACGGTCACCCTCAGAGATTTCTTGGTTTAAGAGCATTGAGGTCGATATCGGCGATGAGCAGAGCATCGAGCAGAACCTGTCGACTTTCTCCTCTCATATGCGAGAAGTTATTCGCATCACTGAAATTGCCGATGAGGGCGTGCTCGTTCTTCTCGATGAACTCGGTGCAGGCACCGATCCGTCCGAAGGCGCGGCGCTTGCGATCGCCATTCTCGATCACCTTCGTTTGTCCGGTTGTCATACGGTTGCGACAACGCATTATCGTGAACTGAAGGGGTATGCAATGAATGAAACGGGTGTCGAGAACGCATGCTGTGAGTTTGACACGGAGACACTCCAACCCACATACAAACTGCTCATCGGTGTTCCCGGCGTGAGTAACGCTTTTGCGATTTCAAGTCGGCTCGGTCTTGACGGCGCGATCATCGATAGGGCGAGAGCACTTATTTCGGATGAGGGAACTCGTTTTGAAAATCTCGTTTCTGCGATTGAGCAGAGCCACCGCGAAGCTCGTGCTATGGAAGAGGAGATCGGGCGCCTTCGCGAAGAAACGGTACGAGCAAAAGAAACTCTGGAAAAGGAGAGGGATATTCTCGCGGATGAGCGCGAGCGCCTGCTCTCGAAAGCACGAGATGAAGCGGCGTCATTACTCGACGAAACGCGTGCGGAGATTGACCTTTTGCTCGAGGAGATGCGCCGCGAGACGATGTCGGCGAGTGCGGGCGATCACCGAGTTACCTCGGAGGCGCGTGGCCGATTGGCTGCGATCGAGAAGAAGTATAAAGTTCGTCCATCCGGCGGAGCCGACGCCGATTTTCCCATTAATCCGGTCAGTCTTCGTCTCGGCGAACTTTATGAGGCGAGATCGCTCGGTGTGTCCGGCGTTTTACGTGAACTTCCCGATTCGAAAGATCAGGTTGTTCTTGAGTCCGGTTCTTTTAAGGTCACGGTCCCTGTTTCGGAGCTGAGGTACGTCAGAAAACAAAGGGAGCGGGGAGGGCACGGGCATCCATCCAAAATCGGAACGTCTTCCAAATTGCGCTCCGACATTGTCATGCGTGCGAAGACAGAACTCATGTTGTTGGGTAAAAGAGTCGATGAAGCGGTCGGAGAGATCGACCAGTTTCTCGATGACGCTTTATTGGCCGGCCTTTCTCCCGTGAGAATCGTACACGGCAAGGGAACCGGAGCGCTACGCAAGGCGACTCACGACTATTTGATGCGCGACCGACGCGTCAAGAGTTTTCGGGCAGGGGGCGACGGGGAAGGGGGAGACGGCGTCACGGTGGCCGAGCTGTACCTCGATCGGTAAAAATGATTTGAGCTCATGTATAATTAACCTGAACCCAATCTCCATGACGGTATGTAAGTAAGACCGCGCGATATGGAGAGACGGATCGTGGACGGTCGGAAAGAAGATAACGGCGATGAATCAGGCGTGGCTATTCAATCAGGGGAAGAATTACCAAAGTTACCGTATGCTTGGAGCACGCCCCTCGGTCTCGCCGGATGGTGAATCGGGTTATCGGTTCGCCGTTTGGGCTCCTAGGGCGCAAGCCGTCAGTGTCGTCGGAGATTTCAACGGTTGGGATTCAAACACGCATCATCTGCAGCCATACGGTACTACGGGGATTTGGCAAGGTTTCATCGCAGGCGCGAGCGATTGGCAACGTTATAAATATGCAATAGGAACGCATTCAGGACGCATTTTGCTCAAAGCCGATCCGTTTGCGCGTCATGCCGAGACGCGCCCCGGTACCGCCTCCATACTCTACAACTTTGAAAATGATTACACGTGGGAAGACGGCGATTATATGGCTCGTCGCAAAGACGCGCTCGATATCGGACCGCTGAATATTTACGAAGTCCATCTCGGAAGCTGGCGGCGCCACGCTGACGGCAATGTTTACAGTTACCGCGACATCGCGCAACCGCTCACGCAATACTTAGTCGATATGGGTTACAACGCAGTCGAGTTCATGCCATTGACGGAATATCCGTTTGATACTTCGTGGGGCTATCAAGCGACGGGATATTTTGCGGCGACTTCGCGATACGGGACTCCGGCAGACCTTAAATTTTTAATCGATACGTTACACCGTGCCGGCATCCGCGTCATTCTCGACTGGGTTCCATCGCATTTCCCGCGCGACGCTTTCGCGCTCGCACACTTCGACGGCGAACCTCTCTACGAGGACCCCGACCCGCGGCGGGGTGAGCACGATGATTGGGGAACGCTCGTTTTCAATTACGCTTTGACGGAGGTGCGATCCTTCCTGTTGTCAAGCGCCTGGTTCTGGATCGACGAGTTCCATCTCGACGGGATCCGTGTCGATGCAGTCAGCAGTATGATTTATTTGAATTTCGGTCGTCCTGACGCGGAGCCGAATATTCTGGGGACGTATGATCATCTCGAGGCAATCGACTTCATTAAAGCACTGAACAGCATGGTGCGCGAACACTTTCCGCACTGCATCGTCGCGGCGGAGGAGTCAACGCCATATCCGAACGTGACGGTTCCTGTTAGCGAAGGCGGGCTTGGTTTTACGCACAAGTGGAATATGGGCTGGATGAACGATACGCTTTCGTACATGGAAGCCGACTATTACGCACGCGGTCAGTTCCATGACAAAATCACCTTTTCGATGATGTACGCATTTCGCGAAAATTTCATTCTGCCTTTTTCACATGACGAGGTCGTGCACGGCAAAAAATCGCTTCTGGGGCGAATGCCCGGCGATCAGTGGCGTCAGTTCGCATCTTTGAGAGTCTGCTACATGTACCAAATGTCACACCCGGGCGCGAAGCTGAATTTCATGGGCAATGAATTTGCGCCCTTTATCGAGTGGCGATACTACGAGGAACTCGAATGGTTCATGTTACAGTATCCGCGCCACAGAGAGATGCAGTACTTTTGTCGTGATTTGAATCACTTTTACCGGGAGAGAACTTCCTTTTGGGAGGTTGACCGCTCGTGGGACGGTTTTAAGTGGTTAGATCCCGATGACCGCGAGAACAGTGTATTCTCCTACGCTCGAATCAATGCTGACGGAAGCGAGGTCGTCGTCGTGATTCTCAATATGACTCCCGCAACGTTTGAGTCGTACCGTGTACGCGTTCCCAAACAGGGACGATACAGGCTGCTTTTAAACAGTGATTGGACGCGCTATGGCGGTAGCGGGTATAGTGGAATCGACGGGGAACACGTCGTGTTCCATACAGTCCCATCGGCTATTTCAAAGAGAGGCGTCAACTCCGGTTTTTATGAGAGGATGGCGAATGCGACTTATGCTCAGGATGACGCATCGGTACAATCGTTCGAACATAAGAACAATTCGCAACCGATGTTAAATGATAAATATTCATCGGACAATCCGAGTCCGGTGATTGATATGCCGCTCCCTCCGTTAGCGGGATTATACTTACTATATGAGGGAGACAGTGAGTAAAAAGCAAGCTTCATCCGGTGGTGTTCATCTAAATGCAACGCGCGACCGGATGGGGAAATGAAACACAAGCATTCACATGAATAGTGATTTTGAGCGTTGCGTTATGGCTACAGCGAACGCGATAAGATCGCATAGAAAGGAAGAGGTTTAATGGATGGCTAAACAGGAAATAATCGCCATGATCCTGGCAGGAGGGCAGGGGTCGCGGCTCGGCGTGCTGACAGAATTAGTTGCGAAGCCGGCAGTTCCGTTCGGAAGCAGATACCGCATCATCGATTTCCCGCTAAGCAACTGCACTAATTCGGGAATTGAAGCAGTTGGCGTTCTGACGCAATACCAGCCTCTCGAACTCAACTCCTATATCGGAAATGGGCATTCGTGGGACTTGGATCGCAATAACGGCGGAACGTATATATTGCCGCCGTATCTGAGTCAAGTCGGCAATGAATGGTATAAAGGAACGGCCAATGCAATCTACCAAAACATCCCGTTCATCGACAGTTATGAGCCGAAATACGTTCTCATTCTGTCGGGTGACCATATCTACAAAATGGACTATCTGAAAATGGTCGAATTGCATATCCAAAATGAAGCGGAGGCGACGATTGCCGTCATCGAAGTTCCGTGGGAAGAGGCATCGCGGTTCGGTATTATGAACACGGACGAGACGGGGCGAATCGTAGAATTTGAGGAAAAACCTGCCGTGCCGAAAAGCAACCTCGCTTCAATGGGCATCTACTGTTTTTCTTGGGATGTATTGAGAGAAGCTCTCATCAAAGATGAAGCGAATCCAAATTCACGAAACGACTTCGGAGCCAACGTCATTCCCGGAATGATTGAGGCGGGGTACGCCGTCTACACGTATGCCTTTGACGGGTATTGGAAAGACGTCGGAACGATTTCATCGCTCTGGGAGAGCAATATGGATCTCTTGACTGATCCATCCCTGATCAATTTGCGAGATCTCAGCTGGTCGATCTACTCCAAGAATCCTCAGCGACCCTCACACTACTTCGGTCCTGATTCAAACGTCGATAACATCGCGATTACGGACGGTTCGGAGATCTTCGGTGAATGCCACAGCACGATTGTAAGCTATAACGTCGTTGTTGAGGAAGGCGCTGTCATCACCGACTCAATCCTGATGCCGGGTTCCTATATTGAAGCGGGTGCCGTTTTGACGCGCTGCATCGTCGGCATGGACACTAGAGTTGAACGCAACGTGCGCGCGACTCCGGACGAGGCGGACGGGTTGGATCTGTTCGTCAACGACAAACTATGCAAGGACGGTATCACCGTATTCGCGCCGAACTTAGTCATCAAGGAAGGGACTAAAATTGTCGGCAACTCGATGATCGGGGCGGAACATGCGCGCAAATATCCGCAGTATGTTCGCGAAGTGCCGCACTATTCCAGAATGGAGGTAAGCCTGTGATTACTGATGCCATGGGGCTTATTTTGGCAGATAATCGACGGATTCAACTGGGCGCTTTGACGAGGCCGAGGGCGATCGCCGCTATGCCGTTTGCAGGGCGTTTTCGCATCATCGACTTCACCTTGTCCAACATGGTGAACAGCGGGATTAAACGTGTCGGCGTCGTCGCGTTGACAAAGTATAAATCTCTCATGGACCACATGGGGACGGGCGCACCGTGGGATCTCGACCGCATGAGGCAGGGGTTATACATGATCCCACCCTATATCAACCCGATAACGCGTGAACCTGATCGGACAGATGCCCAGAGTGTGATTGATTACGTCGAAACGGGCGATCAAAAATATGTCGTCATTTCTTCATGTGATTTCGTGACGAATACGTCCTACAAGCAGTTGATCAATGCCCATGTCGAATCGCGCGCCGACATGACTGTCTTGTACCACAAGGATGGACCGATCGAAGAGCCGCCGTCGATGGTGATTGAGTTGGATGAAAGCTGTTATGTACGCGATTTTATGGTCGACTATCCGAATCCGACAAGCCAGAAAAACGCCGTCGGTCTAATTATCATTTCACGCGATCTATTGCTGCAGCTTTTGACGGAGATGATGGCGCGCGGCATTGCCGATTTCTCTATTGTCGCCATTTTGCAAAACTACAGGAGATTTCGTATTCATGCCATTGAGCTTGAAGAGCCGCTTCTGCGCATTCACAGCGTGGCAAGTTACTTCGATGCGTCCATGAAGGTGCTCGACAGTGACATTCGCCATATGCTTTTCTCGGTCGATCGGCCGATCTATACGAAAGCGAAAAATAGAGCGCCGTGTATCGTCGCACCGGGAAGCGGTGTCGTCAAAAATGTGCTCGCTTCCGACGGTTGTGCGATCATGGGTCATGTCGAGAACAGTATTCTATTCCGCGGATGCGTCATCGGGCGCGGCGCGCATGTGACGAATAGCGTGCTTTTCCAAGATGTTCAGATTTCTGATGGTGTGGTGCTCGACCACGTGATCATCGACAAGAACAGTGTCGTCAAGATGGACGGCCGTCTGCTCGGCCAACCCGGATTCCCGATCGTCATCGAGAAGAATGCGATCGTCTGATCGGAAGATGATGCCAAAATTGAACGTTCCGTACTTAAAATCCTCGGAACTGTTGAAGGAGTTGATACGTATGAAAGTGTTGTTTGTATCATCCGAGATGAGTCCGCTCGCAGCGACAGGCGGTCTAGGCGATGTGACGGGATCGCTACCTGAAGCGCTTCGGCGCAAAGGTGTCGATATCCGGATCGTGATGCCTCTCTACAACAGGATCAAGCAGAACTACGCTTCGCAATTGAGATTCATGAGATGGTCGATGATCAGGCTCGGATGGCGCACGATGTACAGCGGTCTGTTCACGATGGAAGTAAACGGTGTACCGGTCTATCTGATCGATAACGATTTCTATTTCGGTCACGACAGTCTGTACATCGATTATTCGTTCGATATCGAGCGCTTCTCGTTCTTCCAACGCGCAGTCCTTGAAGCGATGGGTGAGCCGATGGGATTCCATCCCGACATACTTCATTTGAACGATTGGCAGACGGGGATGATCCCTGTTCTTCTGGAGGCTCACTATCAAAGCCATAACTATCATCCACGGACACGTTGTCTCATGACGTTGCACAATCTCAAACATCAAGGAATTCACGGACGCGAAGTCGTGCAGGATCTGCTCGATCTTCCCGATTCCTACATGACGGAGACTGCTGTTCTCAAGGACGGCGCTCCAAACTTCCTCAAAGCGGGAATTGCATGGTCGAGCCGCGTAACGACTGTTTCGCCGACTTATGCCGGTGAGATCATGACAGATTATTTCGGTGAGGGGTTGAATGATCTGCTTACGGCACAGAGTTGGAAAGTCTCCGGGATTCTGAACGGGATTGATGTCGACTTGTATAATCCCGCTACTGATCCTGAAATCGCCGCGAACTACAATGCGAAAGCGTGGATTCGCGGCAAAGCGTCATGCAAAAAATCGTTGCAGGATGAACTAAACCTGCCTAAAAAGCAGAAAACGCCCCTCTTCTCGATGATCACAAGACTCGATTCTCAGAAAGGTCTTGACCTGTTGCTCCATATCATCGATGAGTTGCTTGAGGAAGATTTGCAGATCGTCGTGCTCGGGACGGGTGATCCCTCCTACGAACGGCGCTTACAGGAAGTGCAGGAAAGACATCCAGACAATATGCGCGCGATCATCCAGTTTGACCGCCATCTGGCTCGTCGTATCTACGCGGGATCGGATATATTCCTCATGCCGTCTCTCTTTGAGCCGTGCGGTCTGTCTCAAATGATCGCCATGCGATATGGGACGATTCCAGTCGTTCGTCAGACGGGAGGGCTTGCCGATACGGTTGAACCGTGGAATAAATACGAGAAAACGGGAACGGGGTTCGGATTCCGGAATATCAATGCACATGAATTACTCTATACGGCGAAAGATGCCGCCGCACTATACCGAGACGATAGAGAAAGCTGGAGCAAGATGGTCGTCGCGGCGATGGAAGGCGACTATACTTGGAATCGTTCCGCCGGAGCATATCAGGAACTTTATGCCGCTATGGCGGCTGAAGTGAGGTAATGAGTGATCACCATTACACATGATGTCACGTCATCGTTTTACAGATCGCCAAAAGGCGCGGTTGCAACAGGAACTCAAGTAACACTACGTGTATTACTTTCGAATTATTCGGACAGCATCCACTCTGTGCGCCTGTTTTATGTGTATGGGCTCGAGTCCTTCAGCGAAGGTTACGTGTTGATGCGGCGAGAAAGTTGTGAGGAGATTGAAAAGCTCGCTGAAGAAAGTCGGTATCCCGACGACGCTGTCGTTTATTCGGCGGATATTCGCATGAACGATGAGCCCGGACTTTTTTTCTACTGGTTTGAGGTCAGATTTGAGGACGGGCGGTATCGTTGGGGTTTTCCGGATAAATCGACGGAGGGGATGAAGGCGAGGACCCTCAAGTCCAGCCCGTCTTTCCGGTCAGATGGCAGTGAAGTAATTCCCGGTTTTCAGATAACGGTTCACGTCGCTGATTTTCAGACGCCGGGCTGGATGAAAGGTGCTGTTCTCTACCAGATATTTCCCGATCGATACAATCGCGGTTCACAGTTCGATGAAACGAAAGCGCTCGAAGAGATGCGTTTTCCTGAGCGAATCTGGCATAGCGACTGGAGTGAAGAAGTCGACATTGCCGGTAAAGAGCCGGAGGGCTACGAAGCGTGCGATTTCTACGGCGGGACGTTGTCGGGCATTACGGAAAAACTCGAGAGTCTTGCGGAGATCGGCGTGACGGTCCTCTACTTGAATCCCGTGTTAAAGGCGAAATCGAATCACCGTTATGATACGGGCGATTATTTGAACGTCGATCCGCTTCTCGGATCGAATGAAGACCTCTTGGAACTATTCGAAAAGGCGAGAGGTCTCGGTATCCGTGTCATCATGGACGGTGTATTCAGTCATACGGGTTCCGACAGTCTCTATTTCAATCGTTATGATCGTTATGACTCAGTGGGGGCTTGGCAAGAGAAAAGGGACGGAACGCCGTCTCCTTATACGTCTTGGTTTCGCTTTGACGACGATGCGGAGAAACGGATGCTTGAGCCGTGTATGTCGGAAAACGGCAATATGATCGCGCCATACGAATGTTGGTGGGATTTTCACTCTTTGCCGAATGTCCACGAGGACGATCTGACGTATCGAGAGTTTATCTGCGGTCCTGATGGTGTACTCGCTCGTTGGCTCCGGGCAGGCTGTTCCGGGGTTCGGCTCGATGTCTCCGACGAGTTGCCCGATTCCTTCTTGAGATTGCTCAGACGTCGTGTGAAGGCGGAGAATCCCGATGCCTGTATCCTCGGAGAAATCTGGGAAGAGCCGACGGCGAGGATCAGTTATGGGCATTACCGCGACTTTTTGTTCGGACGCACGCACGATGCCGTCATGGGGTACGCGTTCAGAAAATACGTGATCGATTTTCTGAAGGGCAACACTAATGCGATAACTTTGCGCTACGGTTTCGAGCATCTTTGCACCGTAACACCGTTTGAGGCGTTATTCAGTCAAATGAATCTCTTAGGCAGTCACGATACGAAACGCATCATTACGAAACTCGCCGGTGTTCCGCAACCGCCAAAGAGGGAAGATCAGATACGGTTGACTTTATCGTCCGTGGAGCGTAAAAGAGGTAAAGAACTCGTTCTCGCCGGCATGCTCCTGCAACTAGCCTTTCCGGGCGCGATGGCCGTCTATTACGGCGATGAGCTTGGTATGGAGGGATACGAAGACCCGTTTAACAGGCGTACGTATCCATGGGGTACACCTGAAGGAGATTTCACGGCACGCGTGCGACGGCTGATGAAACTTCGTGCGTCTACACCTGTCCTCCAGACCGGGCGCTTCGAGGTGCTCGAGGCGGACAGACAGACGATCGCCATGCGTCGATATTTGACGGAGAGCGGAGAAGACGCGTTCGGCCGTCAAGTCCTCGGACCGAATGAAGTAGTAGTCCGCGTAACACGGACGAAGCAGGGAGCGACCGGCTCAATCGAAATCAACGGAGAGATCGTTTACTCCTAGGCGATCTCTCCGCTGAAGATATTATTCAAACGCGGATTTTCTTCAATCTCGCGAAGCGCGGAAGCCCGTTTTCATGTTTCTGATGCGGTTCCCCATCAATGAGCGGCAGGGCGTAATCGATAAAGTCCTGCGTAACGTAGTTGCCGGCTTCGTTAATCCATTCACGAGGGACAACCTTCTCTTTGTTTGCCGTTTCCGCGAGAGGGACGTGTATGATCTCGCATCGATACGGCTCGCCTTCAGCACGCTTAAATCCGATCATCACGCCGCTCACACCGTCCAATGCTGCTTTGACGCCTGAACGACCGGCGAGAAGGGCTTCTTCGATATCGCGACCGGAAGCGGCGTGTGCCGCGCAGCGCTGTAGCAGTGAAAATTCGATACCGCGAACCTTGAGTCCGAGTTCATCCGCAATTTCATCTGCAAGCATTGACGCGACGCCGCCCAACTGTTTGTGTCCGAATGAGTCTGTCGCGCGACTTGAGAGTTGCTCTGCGACGAGAGTGCCGTCTGCCGTCATGATGCCTTCAGAAACGCTGATCATGACCACGTTCTTCTTCTTTAACACTTGGCGAGCATCTTCATGCATTTGATCGAAATCGAAAGGAACTTCGGGTAAATAGATAAGATCCGGTCCGTGCCCGATCACGCCTGCAAGTGCGGAAGCTCCCGCGAGCCATCCGGCGTGACGCCCCATGCATTCAAAGACGATCGCCATCGGCGTGCTGTACGAGTGAGCGTCTTGCCAGACTTCCGAGATCGCCGTTGCGAGGTAACGTGCGGATGATCCGAATCCGGGACAGTGGTCCGTTCCGAACAAGTCGTTATCAATCGTCTTAGGGATACCGATGACGCGGCACTCGTATTCCTGAGCTTTGAGATAGCGCTCAACTTTCATGCATGTATCCATCGAATCATTGCCGCCGTTGTAAAAGAAATAGCGGATGTTTCGTTTTGCCAGTACTTCGTGTATCCGTCGCAGATCCGTGTCGTCGACTTCGGGTGAGGCGATTTTATAGCGGCATGTTCCGAGGATTGATGAGGGTGTTCCCGTCAAGTATTCGAGTTCTTTCCGGTCTTCCTTACCGATGTCATACAGTTCATCGCGGAGAACGCCTTCGATGCCGTGGCGCATCCCGTACACATTTTGAATGAGTTCGGGATGATCTAATGCCTCGAGAAAGACGCCTGCAGCGCTCGAGTTGATGACGGATGTCGGTCCTCCGGACTGACCGAATACGAGATTTCCGATGAGTTTTGTCATGTAAAAGCAACTCCTTTACTTGTTATGTTCGATGTTTATTGTATATTAATGGGCGGTATCGATTAATGTTTCGCGGATATCGCCCGCATCACTTATTATGTCAGAGTTCGATTGATTGGAACAGATCGCGTGCCGTCTTCTTGACAAGGAAAGTCATCAGAAAAGCAACGACGATATAGAAGGCGATCACGACGATCGCGACGACGAGATCGTTCTGTGACGTGAGTTTGCGCACGAGAAAAGCGAGCCCGATGGAGACGCCGATATAGGCGAAATCGCCGAGCGAAGATACGAGTCCGGCGCGCGTGTTTTTGACTGCCTCGAGCTCATTGTTCCATGCGAGCGACGGCTCTTTCATGTCGACCAAAAATCCCAGCAATTGCATGGAATACGAATTGACAATGGCGATGACAAAAACGATCAGCGCCAGACTTAGGGGCATATCGAAGAAAAGAGCGAGGGCAACCGTGATGATGATCCAGATGGCGGTCATCAAAAAGATACCGGGCGTTAACCATGCGAGAACTTGCGTGCGTATCGGAACGGGGATCCTTTTTGAGATGTTAAACGCCGCTCCCTGTCTCGAAATCGCCGAAGCCGAGATAAGCGCCGTTCCGCTAAAAAACGTCGCAATGCCTCCTACGATTAAGGCGATGATCCAGATGGAATGTCTCCAATCGCCCGTCATGATCCAGAAGCGCAGATATTCGACAGTGTTTAACCCCATTTCCGAAGTGCCGGGAGACTCTAAAAAACCGATGGCGAACCCCGCGGCCATAATCACAGGAAATAACAGCACGAAAAAAATCGTCTGCGTAAAAAAAGCCGGCGTGCGAAGGAGCAAAATCCATTCTTTATGTACGATCGCGCGATAGGCGCTTCGAGGCGTGAGTTCCCGCGCCGCCTCTTTCGCAGTAAGCTGTTTGGCGCTTTGACCGCCTTTTGTGCCGAGAACGCCGCGGATATAGATTTTGTCGGCGATTGCGAGCAGTAGCCACACAGAAACGACGTTCAATACACAGGCAACAAGACTATGGAGAAGAGTGCTCCAACGATCGGCATTGATGAGCATGGCGGCACTGAAAGCCGACGTCGGTAAAAATTTGACGAGTCTGTTCAGGAGCGCTCCTGTCGCGGGATCCGAAAAAATGCCGCCTGTTTCAAAGAGCCCGTCATTTGTTTGCATATTGGCAAGGAGAGAGAAGGAGACGATAAGAAGAATCATCACGATCGATGTGATCAACTGAAATCTGTCTTTGTTTCGCGCCAATTTCGTGTAGCGCATCATGACGAGAACGAGGATCATGGTGAGGGCGAAAGGCGCGACAGTGACGTACAGCATGAAAGGAATCGACTGAACGTAGTATCCCCAAGGTCGGTGCGACACGATGCCATGCGCGATGAGCGACGGATAACATAATAGAGTCGTAAGCAGGAAGATGGGAACAAATGTCTGCGTCAGTTTGGCGGCGGTAATCGTCGAAGGTTTGACGGGAAGCACGAGGAGTGATTCGAGGCTGCTCTCGTGGTAAAGAATCGGGATCGCCTGCAAGACGCCGATGACGAGGGTAAAAATGGGCGCCGCCATCGCGATTATTCTGATAAACAAGTCTTCCGCGCCAACGACCATCAGTGCTTTTGTCAGGCCGATGCCAATCATGACCGAATAGAAAGAGAACATGACGATAATAAATGTGAAGAGAAGCACTGTCGAGGCTCTAGAACGCGGCTTATCTTTGTTTTTCTTTCTTGAAGAAATCGATCCCATGCCTCGCGATGTATTCGCAAGCATCTCTGACCAAAGAGGGCGCATGAGTATAAGAAAATGTTTCATGGTTTCACCGATCCATTCACAAGCTACTCGATGAATGAAGCGCCATGCGCTGCGTTCTCGGTATCGCTCACGAGGCGCAAGAACAGCGATTCGAGAGACGAATCGTCTTGATAGTGAGCTCTCAGTTCATTCACCGTTCCGACAAAGATGAGTTTGCCCTCGTCGATGATCCCCAGTCGGTCGCACACTTTCTCGGCGACATCCAAGATGTGCGTTGAGAAGAGTACCGTTTTGCCTGCGTCGGCATATTCGCGCATCATTGTCTTGAGTGTGAAAGAAGAGGCGGGATCGAGACCTGTCATCGGCTCATCCAGTATCCATGCATCGGGATCGTGAAGCAGCGCGCCGACGAGGATGAGCTTTTGTTGCATGCCGTGCGAAAATGTTTTGATCTGTTGATTGAGAACATCGGCGATGCCGAACTTCTTCGACAACTCATCAACGCGCGCCTTTCGAACGTCGCCGTCCACGCCATAAACATCTCCGATAAATCGCAAGTATTCGATCGCCTTGAGGCGTGTGAAAACTTCGGGGTTGTCGGGAACGAAAGCAAATCGACGTTTCGCTTCAATGGCGTCCTTTTCGATGTCGAAACCATCGATTGCGATAGAACCCGTGTCAGGTGACAGGAGTCCCGTGATAAGCTTCAACGCCGTCGTCTTTCCGGCACCGTTCGGTCCGAGAAACCCAAAAATCTCACCGCCATGTATATTGAGTGTCACGTTGTCGACGGCGTTCTTTTTTCCGTCGTAACTTTTGCTAACATTTTTGAGCTCGATCATGTAACGTTTACCTCATATGTTTTGAAACTGTCATCTCAGATTATTTAACAAATCCAGTATAACGAAGTTAATTGTCTCAGGCCTATCGTCAGTATGACGAAATAATTATTATATGGTAAGTTTTTTTTAAATCGCATAACGCTCGATGCGAAATGTTGACAAGGCAAATCGCATTTGACATAATGTCTTGGCCGGCCTTTCGCCGGAACCGACACGCGGCCATGGCGGAATTGGCATACGCGCACGTTTGAGGGGCGTGTGGGAGACCGTACGAGTTCGAGTCTCGTTGGCCGCACCAGATAGCGATAATCCGAACCTATTCTTTGCAATGATTGAAGGTTCGGATTATTTATATGCTTCGATGGATACGAAAAATCACATAATAGAAACGGACTTTCATACTATAAAACTGAAACATTGAAAGGCAAGGACACTTTTTAAGCAACAAATACTAAACCGGAGATATAATTTCAAAAAAAAGCAAGTCTAATCCTTACGATCTATCGAAAAGAGTTGACATCGGATGTCGAATTGTACGACAATATGGTTCAATGTGTTATTCATTTTATAGAAATATAATTGATTTTTTCGAAGGGGGCGAGCGCAATGGGAAGCAAGCGACAGCACGAACTTTATGAGCTGTCCTTTGCTCAGGATAATGTTTTGGCGCTTGAAAAAGCCTGTCCCGGCTCTTCGATAAATAATGTTTGCCTCTTGATCCGAATCAACGGTAGCTTTAACGCCTCTTTACTCACTACATGCCTCAATAAATTGCTGCAACGAGACGATACTTTGCGACTGCAAGTAACGGAGCTATCTGGCAAGACCATGCAATATGTCAGAGAATACACGCCGCAGGAGTTTCTCTACTATGATTTTACCTTGCCCGGTAGCGAAAGCGTCGACCGCTGGGCAGAATCCTGTGCCGTTATACCGATTTGGCGTCCTGAGGCACCCTTATACGAATTTAATTTATTCAAATCCGGCGAAAATACCGGCGGACTTTTGCTTAAATTCAGCCATTTTATCACCGACGGTTACTCTTTAATCGACATCGTAAACTATATATATGAGACCTATACCAGACTGTTGGCTAATGAAAAGCCATTGGGTGAAACAACGCGATCTTCATATATAGAACACATCAATGCGGAAAAAGAATATAAAGCCTCTCCTGACTTTCAGGAGGATTTAATATACTGGCGAGAGCTATTGGCCGACTGTCCGGGGACGTTGCTTTTTGGCCATCTGCGACATCCGGTTGCCGCTTATACAGGTAATCGCAAATCTTTTCGGCTTTCGCGCCTTTTAAGTAACCGGATAAAGTCTTATTGCCTAAATAATCGAGTTGCACCCTTTAGCCTTTATTATATGGCTTTGAATGCTTGCCTATGCCGGATGTCCGGTGCGGAATCTATGAATATTGGCGTTCCTGTGCTGAACCGATCGAATTTCACGGACAAGCAAACCGGCGGGATGTTTGTCAGCACCTTACCTTTTATTCAGGCTTTCGACGATAGCCTCTCCTTGAACGAATATAACGAGGTGGTGGGCGAAGCCTGGTATAATCTACTGCGACATAGCCGCTTTCCTTTCAGCGAGATAAACGCGCTCTATAAGAATGTACAGCCAACGGGTGGGCGTTTATTCGACGCGGTTTTGTCTTTTCAAGATTGCGAGGTTTTTTCTCATTCAAATAACATGACCGCTTTCAGCGGCAAATGGCTTTATGCCGGGCAACAGGCCGAGCAATTGATTATTCATCTCAACCGTTTAAATGACAATTTTTTTGTCGACTATGATTATTTAATTCAATTTTATACTGAAGATACTATAGCCCGCCTGCATAAGTATGTGACGCGCTTGCTTTCGCAGATGCTAAACGATCCCGATTGTCCTGTATGGCGCTTTCAGATGGTTAATGAGGATGAAAGAGAAACGCTGCTTTATACGAATAATAAGCCAAAAATTGAGCGCGACCTTGAGACAGTTCCGGAGAAATTTTTAGCTGAGAGTGAATTACATCCGGAACGCTGCGCCTTGATCTTTCAAGGGACGCGAATGACTTACTCATCCCTGCAACGCTATGCTACCTCGTTTACTAATGCTATCTATGCAACCGGCAAAGAAAACCCCACGGTAGCTATCTGCTTGCCGCGCGGGTTTGCTCTGATTGCCTCCATGTTGGGTATTGCCGGCTCAGGAGGTGTCTGGGTTGTCGTCCCGCCTGATTTACCGCAGATCAGGATCGAAGAGATTCTCGCAGAAAGCGAGGCAGAGATAGTTATTACAAATTGCGCTTACCTTGGCATGTTTGAAAACTTGCCTCAGTTGTGCTTGTTGAGCGAAAGTGTTAGTACCGAGGGTGAATGGTGCGAAATCACCGCCCAAACAACTGCTCCCGCATATATGATCAGCACTTCCGGTAGTACCGGTCGACCAAAATGCGCTGTGGTACCGCATAAGGCTATCGTTAATTTTGCCTATGCCATGAAGCCTTACTATCCGCGTGGCGGGATTTTATCTATTTGCAATACCGGCTTTGACGCTTTTTTATTAGAGACTATTGCCGCCCTGCTTTGCGGCAGGACGGTGATTATCGCAACGGAGACGGAATGTAACAACCCTGAGGCTTTAGCCGCGCTGATTCGCAATTATGGCGTCAGCTTCTTGGCAACGACTCCTTCTAGGCTGAATGCTTTATTACGGAATGAATCTTTTGCTAATGCTATTAGCAATTTCGAAAGCATTGTTTGCGGTGGCGAACCTTTGTCCGGTGAGCTGGTCCAGAAAGTCAAAAATCTTACACGCGCTCGTATCTACAATCAATACGGTCCTTCTGAAACTGCTATTGGCGTAAGCATCAAAGAAGTCAATAATTCTGAAGAAATCACTATAGGCAAAGCGATGCAAAATTGCCGCTTATATATTCTGGACACCCATAATTTGCCCGTCCCGGTAGGCGGCGTCGGTGAACTTTGGATTGGCGGTGATTGTGTTGGCTTGGGCTATCAGGGGCAGGATGAGCTGACTGCATGCTCTTTTGCCGAAAGCCCTTTTGAAATCGGCGAACGCATATATCGTAGCGGCGATAAGGCTTATATTACCGAATCGGGCGAAATAGCGCTGGTCGGACGGCTGGATGATCAAGTGAAGCTGCACGGCTTGCGTATAGATTTGAACGAGATCAGCGCCCGCTTAGCTTCCTATCCCGGTATCAACTCCGCCGCCGTAAAACTGATCGAAGGTGAAAGCAGTTGGGTGGCCGCTTATTATACCGCTGAACAAGCTATAAACGAAGAAGACCTCTTGGCCTATTTTGCCGCCCGTTTACCGCTTTATATGTTGCCGGCTGCCTTGCAACAATTAGCGACCTTGCCTTTGAATGCTAATGGCAAAATCGATCTTAAAGCTCTGCCTATACCGGAGATAACGAAGAAATATGCCGGCTTAGCAGGTATTAATGCTGAGCCGGTGCTGGCAATCTTTCGCCACGTTTTGCAAAAAGACGATTTGCAGGCGGAGGATGACTTCTTCACCTCGGGTGGCGACTCGCTGGGCGCTATGATGATCGTCAGCGAAATAGCCGATCAATTTGACATCGAGATCAAACAGACCGATATCTATGCTTTTAGGAGTGCGGCGGCGCTTGCCGGGCATCTGGCGACTTTTAAACCGGAACTGGCAGAGGGCGGCGTTTTGCCTGCCGCCTCGTCTTCGGACTTAATCAGGCCGGTTGAGCGGGAACACTATCCCTTAACGCCAACCCAGCAGGCTATTTATCTCAAATCCGTCCTTGAGCCTCGCTCCACCGCATATAATATGCCTGCCGCCTTTAAGTTGTTAGGGGTAGCACCTGATCCTGCCTCTTTGGAAAGGGCTTTCCGTGAACTAATTATTCAGGAAAATATCCTAAGAACTTCCTTTGTCAGCGAAGGAGCTGAATTATATCAAATAATCAGTCCTAATCCTGATTTTTCTTTTGAGTCTTTGCCAAAAAACGATTTTGCCCAAGCGGCAGCCTCTTTTGTGCGCCCGTTTGACTTAGCCCAAGCCCCGTTGCTCAGAGCAGCGATCTGGCAGGATCCGGCCGGCGAATCATTTTTGTTCCTCGATATGCATCACATCATCGGGGATGGCTTGACCACGCCTTTGTTGCTTGAACGTCTGGCTGCTATTCTAACCGGAGATCCCTCGAATCGACATGAAATCAGCTTTAAAGATTATGCCGTCTGGCTAGGCGAACAAAAAATAGACTCGGCAGTAGAATATTGGACCGAGAAATTTAATGGCTTTAACAAAGCGCTTTCTTTACCCTTTGATTTTGAGCCTAATTCGGTGAAAAACTCAGCTGCAGGGCGCCTTGTATTGGCAAGCGGAGCGGAACTACATGATAAAATTGCCGCTTTTTGTAAAGAGCGTAGCCTGACTTCCGGTGCTTTTTTTGCAGCGGCTTTAGGTATATTGCTGGCTAAATTAACCGGCTCGACTGATCTGTGCCTAGCTATGCCCGTTTCCTTGCGGCAAAGTCGCCAAACACAGCAAATAGCCGGTCCTTTTTTAAACACATTACCTTTACGTCTGCAAGCGTCACCTGAGTCATCACTTGAGTCTTATCTGCAGCTGGTCTCAACATCTATAGCTGAGCTAATGAGTCATTCCGCGGTAGACGCTAGCGCTATTCCCAGCTGGGCTGATTTGACTCTGCCGCCGGGCACTGCGCTATACGACGTTTTGCTTTCTATGCGACCTTTTGAATCAGCGAATCTTGCCTTGGCTGATTGCGTTCTGGAATATCACCCATTGCCGCCCGGAGCGCCTAAATTCCCCTTAGCTATTGAAATATCGCAAGATTCACTGGAATACAGTTTATGCTTGGAATACGACACTGCATTATTTAGGACTTGTACAATCGAGTTTTACGGCCGCTCTCTTTTAACTATTATCGCCGATATGCTCAAACAAACTACAAACACCTCTTGGCTGAATATCGAGGTATTATCGCCGATTGATAAATATGAATTATTCCAGCGACCGGCGAAGCTGCGCTTGCCATTTGAAGACGAATTGCTCGATATTAGCGCCGATCGCTGGGCACAGCTTGACTCAGACCGGCCTGCAATAATTTTCCACGATCAAGTTATGAGCTATGCTCAATTCAAAGCTGCCGGCGACGCGGTTGCGCAAGAATTGCTTAAATGCGGTATCATGCCCGGTTCTACTATTGCCGTTTGTTGCCGACGCGGCTTCGGCTTTATTACGGCGGTATTCGCTATCCTCAAAGCAGGCTGTGCCTACCTGCCGCTCACCGACGCCCTCCCTGTGGGAAGGATCAACTCCATGCTGGATCAGGCTTGCGTCAAGTACGCTCTATGCGATCAAGCAGGACGTCAGATATTAGAGTCCTGCGCTAGAGCAGATCTCACTCTTTTAGATATTGTTGATAAAACAAGCTCTGCGATATCTTTTGCCCCGCTAGGCGCCAGAGCCACCTCCGATGCAGCTCAAGTTTTATTTACCTCCGGTAGCAGCGGCGCACCGAAAGGCATTGTCATCCCACATCGTCCGATCGCCAATTTGGCGGCTTATTTAAGCGGTATTTACGAACAAGCCGGTGCTGAGCGTTTTCTCTGTTCTTCGAGTATTTTATTTGATTCTTACACTACCGATGTGCTCGTTCCTTTGGCTTTGGGCAAGACTGTAATCGTCGCTGATGAAGAGGAGATGATAAGCCCTTGGTCTTTGGCGCAACTGATCGAAAAACATCATGTCGATCTGATTTTTTCAACACCGTCCAGGATGAAAGTATATCTGGCGGATGCATCTTTTTGCGCGGCTTTAGCTAGGCTTAAATTAATTATGTCCGGCGGAGAAGTCATGTCCGAGCAGTTGGCGGAACAGCTTTGTCAAGCTTGCGGCGGTGCTGTTTATAATCTTTATGGCCCGGCTGAAACGACGGCTTTTGTCACAGCTTGCCGCTTGGATGGTAAAACTAAGCCAACTATCGGGAAAGCTATACCCAATACCCGAGTATATATTCTTGACGAAAAAGGCGAACGCTGCCTTCCGACCGTGAGCGGCGAGATATATATCTCTGGTGAAAGCCTTTCCGACGGCTATATAGGCCAGCCGGATTTGACCGCTAAAGCTTTTATGCCGGATCCCTTTTATGCAGCTGGCCGAATGTATCGTAGTGGCGATATGGCACGGCTTTTGGCGGACGGTAATTTTGAATATCTGGGTCGCTGTGACAGCCAAGTCAAGCTTGACGGTCGCCGGATTGAAACCGCGGAAATATCCGACGTTATCATGAAAAGCAACTTGGTAAAAGATGCCGTAGCTTTTATAGAAGCTTCATCTCTCTATGCCGCCGTAGTACCGGAGGTAAACTATCGCGAAGATGAGTTGCGTGATTTATTAGTAGAGGCTTTGCCCGACTATATGCAACCCGTAAGTATTTTTGTTTTAGACGATTTGCCCTATACCGCTACCGGTAAAGCTGACGTGCGCACCTTGACTAAGCTTTGCGCTATACCGACTCAGCCCGCTAATAACACCGCAACAACAATCACATCAAAGCAGCCAGACGATCTGGAAAGCACGGTGCTACAGCTTTGGAGCGAAGCTTTGAAAAAGCCTGTCGATCCGGAAAAGAGTTTCTTTGCTCAGGGCGGTTCCTCGCTTGCTGCGATGAGCGTTATAGTAGGCTATATGAACCAAAACTGGGATTTTTCTTTAACTGATTTTTACCGTTATCCGATCTTAGCCGATCAGCTAAGCCTGCTAAAAAAACAAAACGAGCCCTTCCAGTCTGACCGTTCTGTTTTATTGACCGGTGCGACCGGCTTTTTGGGAGCACACTTGCTCAACGAATTGCTCTTAAGCGGCTTTGCTCCCGTATATTGCTTGGTGCGAGGAGGTCAAGAACGCTTATTTAAACGGCTTGATTATTATTTCGGACAAGAATGGCTGAGCCGGAACACTAATCAGATCAAGGTGCTTGAAGGAGATCTGATCCAATCTGATCTGGGTTTATCAAAAGCAAGTCTTTCCGGACTTAAAGGCCGTGTAGAGTATGTTATTAATGCGGCAGCCGACGTGCGCCATTTTGCCGAAAGCGGTGCTTTGGATGCGGTCAATATCAGCGGCGTCGCTAATGCTTTGAGCCTTACGGCAGATATCGGCGCACAATTTATACAAATCTCGACGATTAGTCTTAATACCGATCAAAGCATTTTTAGCGAACTCGAACGTGCCTCGGCTATAGATGGAGAAAATATTTATGTCCGTTCTAAACGCTTGGCTGAGGAATTGGTCTTTGCCGACAAGCAGCCAACGAAGATATTCCGTGTCGGCTTGCTGACCGGCAGATCAACCGACGGTAAATTCCAGATAAACTCCGCTAAAAACAGCTTCTTCTTGATATTGCGTAGCCTAGGCAAGCTTGGCTATCTGCCTGAATCGGCGGCAAATATGCAAATCTACCTTACCCCGGTTGATCTCTGCGCCAAAGCTGTCGTGGCGATGCTTGATGGCGAAAGCCAAGTTTATCATATCACCTCGCCTCAGCCGCATAAGTTAAGCGAGATATTGCCGGAATTAGGCTTTAGCTGCCTTGTAATATCAGACGCTGAATTCAACAAGTTAATGCAAAAACCCGGCCGAGCTCCAGCGTTTGCTTTGCTGGGTACGGTCTTAAGCGCAACACAGCATGCCGAACCGGTAATATCGAGCCAAGCCAGTGATGCTGAACTCGCCGCGAAAGGCTTTATCTGGCCGCCGGTAGATATTAAAATAAGTCTACAATCGTTTACGTCCGATATGGGTACAAAGGAGACGGAAGTATGATCTCAGCAGCCGGGCTAGTTGTTTTGATAATCGTTGAAATATCTATATTGGCCTTTATTATATCCATGCGACTCAAGCGAAATGACCAGCTCTTACACAAGCTCTATTATTGTATGGCTTATATCGCTTTGATCTGGGACGCCGCTTTGATCGCCTTGTTCTTCTTTGATTGGAGCGATCGGACAGCCCAGTATATTATCGATTCTATAACCAATATAGCGATGTTCTTCCCCGTCTTTACATTATGTATCGCGATGACTATCTTCTATGGCTGGATCAAGCTACCAAGTTGGTGTGGTCTGTTATTTTTTGAGCCTATGATTTCGTGGGGCATGGTCTGGACTAATCCGCTACATCATCACTATTATGCCCACTTTTCTTTAATCAGCGGCGAGGTGGTATTTGGTTGGTATTTCTATGTTCACTTACTTTACACATTTATCTGTCTAACTGCCTCAATAATTTTTATTATCATGGTAGCTAAAAGGAATATCAGCAGTATCTTGCGCTGGCAAGCTGTCTTTTTCACTATTGGCTGCCTTTTCCCCTCCGTTGTGAATATTGGCAGTGTAGTCGGTGTTATTCCCGCTACTACGGTAATAAATTTTTTAAGCGTGATTACCGGCATGTTGCTATTCCATGGAATAGCTATTTTTAAATTTCACTTACTGGACATCAAACCGTTGGCTATGCAAACGGTGATGAACCGAATCTCGGACGGTTATTTGATTTTAGATTTAAATGGGCTGGTTATTGATATTAACCGTGCTTTTGCCGACGTCTTCGGCCGTGAGTACGGCATTACGATTAATTGTCAGTTAGAGAAATGCAGTCCAACCAATCCTGACGCCCAAACAGGCTTTTTCACCTTGATTGGACACATAGAAAATTGCCGTAGCCAAAATGTCTCTATTACTTATGAGCATTCGATTATTTTGCGAACTGCCGCAGCTTTTGTAAGGAAATATTATTTGGTTGATATTACGCCGCTTTATTTTGGCAAGGAAGATAACATTGGCTGTGTCGCAATGTTCAAAGATATTACGATAATCAAAGAGAGCATGGAGGAGCTGCAGCAAAACCAAATGCGGATGATGCAGCAAGAGCGTCTCGCTTCACTGGGCCAAATGGTCGGCGGTCTGGCGCATAATTTAAAAACACCCATCATGAGTATTGCCGGCGGTGTTTCCAGTATTGAAAACCTGATCACTGAAAGCGAATCCAGCACCGGCGATCCTGACGTAACAAATGAAGATTTTTTAGAGATATACCTTGAAATGCACGACTGGACTCAACGCATCCGCGAAGCATGTGCCTATATGTCGGATATTATCTCTACGGTAAAAGAGCAAGCGTCCAGCATGGAAGCGGAATATAACGTGCCTTTTATTTTTGAGGATATTGTTCGAAGGACTGAGATGCTGCTACGCCATGAGTTGCTACAGACTAACTGCAAATTAGAATATAGCAATACTGTCGGTCCATTCATCATCACACAAGGCGACATCAATAGCATGGTTCAGGTCGTTACGAATCTAGTCGATAATGCCGCTTATTCTATGAAGGATAATGGCGGCGGTACAATTAGGATGGTAACATCGCTCGTGGATGATAATCTAGCTATAAAGATAATTGATACCGGAATCGGCATCCCCGAAGAAGTCAAGAAAAAAGTCTTTCAGAGCATGATTACAACAAAAGGGTCGTCCGGTAGCGGTATTGGACTATATATTTCAAAATTGATTTTAGAAGCCAAATTCAACGCTAGAATAGAATATGAAGATAATCCCGGAGGCGGCACAATTTTCACTGTTACTATTCCTTCGGAACATTTTAGGATAAATTAGGTGGACAACGAAATGAGAAAATATAATATTAAAAACTGCCCCAGTAATATTAATATCTTGGCTCTGGACGATGATCCGATGATGACCTTGACTTTGCAATCTTATTTTCAAGCCGCATCTGGTTATAATGTCGATATTGAGAACGATCCCTTGCAGGCAATCGAGCGAATCAAAAGAGACCATTACGATATTCTTCTACTTGACTTCCTAATGCGACCGATCAATGGCCGTGAGGTCGTAAAGGAAATTCGCAAATTCAACAATGATATTTATATTATTTTACTCACAGGACACATAAGTCTCGCGCCGCCGATCAGTACGATGCGCGATATGGATATCCAGGGCTATTTTGAGAAGAGCGATCGTTTTGATTTGCTGGAGTTGCTGATCGAATCCTGCGTAAAGTCCATTGTGCAAATGCGGACTATTCGGGAATATCGTGATAGCTTGCAAGCCGCTAACGAACGGATCTCCAGAGCCTATGAGCAGCTCGGCAAAAATTATGAGGATATGATCCTAATGATCCGAACACTCACTGACGCTCGAGATATTTATACACGCGGTCACTCTGATCGAGTATCGCTACTGGCGGTAGAAATAGCTAAAGAAATGCAATTAAGCGAAACGACTATTGAGCGTATCCGCATCGCCGGGCTCATGCACGATATTGGCAAGGTCAGAACGCCTGACAGCATCTTACTGAAAGAGTGTAAGCTAACGGACGCGGAATTTGATGAGATGAAAAAGCACTCGCACTACTCTTATGAGATCTTGCTGAACTTGCCGGCAGTCTTTAGTGATATTTTGCCTGCTGTTTTATCGCATCATGAGCGCTATGACGGCACCGGTTACCCTCAAGGCCTAAGCGGTGAGGAGATACCCATCGAGGCTCGAATCATCAGTATTGCCGACGCTTTTGATGCGATGACCTCCTTTAGGCGCTATCGCCACAATTTCACGGCAGAAGAAGCTAAGGCGGAAATCCAAAGATGCAAAGGCACTCAATTCGATCCTGTTGTAGCAGAGGTGGCTTTGCGGGCTTTGGAGCGCTTTGACGAAATTAAAAAAGATCCCAAGTGGGTCTATCCTGTAGACGAAAATAATGAAATAATCCTCTGATTTTAGGACTTTGCGAAACTTTTTGGAGGTGATTATGAAGCAATATCCTATATATCCCGCAGATCGTTATGATGATTTTGCCTCTTTCATAGAGGGGATAGGTCTGAATTTTGCTACTCAACCGGCTATTACGGTATTTCAAGCTGACGGCACCCCCCGTACGCGTACCTACACCGAACTGAGCCAAGATGCTAAAGCGGTAGCTTGTTACATATTGAGCCTTGGGCTTAAAGGGCAAAATATTGCTATATTGGGCGAGGATAACTACGAATACTTAGCCGCTATGCTTGGTGTTTCAGCCTCCGGGAATGTTATTGTACCTATAGATAGCGATCAAGCCACCGAAACACTCTATGCGGCGATAGACTATGCAGATATTGCCTTGATCATTCATGACGCAGAAGCGGGGGAGCTGATTTTAGGCTCCGAAAGTATTGCTGCCTTGCCGCGTATTGCTTTAGACAATCAAGAAACCGACACAAGTGGCGTCATTGCCTTAGGCAAGGCTTTACCTGATGTAACAATACCTAAATGCGGACCCGAAGATGTGGCTGCTATGTTTTTTACCTCAGGTACAACGAGCAACCCTAAATTGGTTATGCTGACCCATAAGAATATCCTTTGGAATGCTCATAGCAGTATCAGCGTCGTCCGACCCGGTGAGCAGCTGTTTATTCCACTGCCTTTACACCACACCTACGGCTATACCAGCAGTACGTTAAGCACTCTTTCGATTGGTAGCCATCTTTGTATTTGCGGTGATACCAGATATTTACTGCGTGATGCACAGGCGTTCGATCCTCAGGGTTTTATGGCAGTTCCTTTGATTGCAGAGGCTTTGTACAAGCTGATATTTAGCAAGGCTTGCTACGCGGAAAATACGCAAAGACCTTCAGGGAAAGCTCTGAAAAAGGTAAAGGCGACTCTCTTTCCATCTTTGGCCACCTTGATTTCCGGCGGCGCCAGCCTGCCTCTCGCTATTGAAAAAGGCCTACGTAAATGCGGCATTGATGTTCTGCAAGGCTATGGTATAACGGAATGCTCTCCGTTAATTTCAGTCAATCGCAACCACGCCAGTAGAGTCGGCAGCTCAGGACCGGTTATTCCCGGAATGGAGGTTAAGCTTGACCGCAAAGGGGCCATTTGGGTTCGCGGCGACGGAGTTATGAAAGGGTATTATAAGAACCCTGAATTGACAGACAGCGTATTTGATGGGGAATGGTTTGAAACCGGAGATCTCGGTTCGATAGACAGTGCGGGCTGTTTGCATATTAAAGGCCGAGCCAAGAATTTGATCGTTTTGCCCAGCGGTAAAAAGGTTTTGCCTGAAGAATTGGAAGAGTACGTCTATAAAATTCGGATTGTTAAAGAAGTTGTCGCCTATGGTGTCGCCGCCGGCGACCAAAGCGGCGAAGTCCTGCCGGGCGTTTCAATATACGTCGACCCGGTTTTGACAAGCTCCATGTCGCAACTCGAGATTTTGGAAGCGCTGCAAAAAGAAATTGATAAGATTAATTTAAAACTGCCGAATTACAAACAGATTCGTTTTGTAAATATTCGTGACAGCGCTTTTCCTAAAACTCCTACCGGCAAGATACGCTCGGATTGATAATAACTTTGGGTAAGGAGGCGATCATGTCCATATATGAAAATATTAAAACGGCTGTTTTTGAAGCTACCGGCAAAAAAATCCGCACTTTAGATACAGATTTTATTAAGGATTTAGGACTTAACTCGTTGGATATCGTCAATATTGTCGTGATAATTGAAAAGAAGTATAAGATCAAAATTCCCAATCGCGATCTTTGGGATCTCCATACTGTACGTGATGCGATCAGCTATTTAAGAAGACGCGGTATTGCACGCTAGGTTTTAGCCTGCTGGAAGCTTTCAGATAAAGCTTTCTGTAATCTGCGCGAGGCGAAATCTAATGCAGATTTTGGGAGCGGCTATTCAGCGATTTCGAGATTATTATGAAATGGGTTTAGCTCTTTTAGATGAGGAGCGCAGAGCTAAGACTCTGCGCTATTATTGAGACTGATCGCCTACACTCGCTTTGTGCGGGATTATTGCTACATATTATTGTGTCAAGAGTAAAGATTGACAGGGGATGAAGATGAGTGACTACAACCATTATCGATCTTTTGGAATCAGCCGAGATGTGTTCGAACTGTCCGAAGAGGCGATGCGACAGGCTCGTGATGCATACATCCGCGTCGATCAAATCAAGGAAAAACGTCAACTCGAAGTTCTTCACGCCTTCATGGAAGCCCGCGTTTCGGAGAGCACTTTTATGGCGAAGACGGGATATGGGTACGGTGATGCCGGAAGAGAGAAGACGGAAGCCGTGTTTGCGTACGCGTTGGGGGCAGAGGATGCTCTTGTCAGACTGCAGTTCGGCTCCGGAACGCATGTTCTTGCAACTTGTCTTCGTGCGTTACTGAAGAGCGGCGACGATCTTTTGATCGTAACGGGACGTCCCTACGATACGCTACTGCCGACTCTCGGTATTGTGGAAGATGCGTTGAAAGGACAACGCCTGTACCCTGACGATCTTTCCGGGATTTCGCGACAAGCGCTTTCGTCGTGCGGCGTGAAGATTCGCCAACTTGAACTTATGGAGTCGGGATGTCCCAATCTCTCATCGATTCGCTCCTGTATTAAGCCTGAGACAAGAGTAGTCTACATGCAGAAATCGCGCGGCTATGCTGAACGTCGAGCTCTCGTTGCGGAAGATATCGCATCGGTCGTCCGTGTAGTAAAGGAGATGAGTCGGGATGTCGTCATCTTTGTCGACAACTGTTACGGCGAGTTTGTCGAGTCTGTCGAGCCGACGCATGTCGGAGCCGACTTGATTGCCGGCTCCTTGATCAAAAATCCCGGTGCCGGCATCGCGCCTAGCGGCGGATATATCGCCGGAAGAGCGGATCTGATCGAAGAGATCGCAGAAGGCATGACGGCAGTTGACGTGGGTCGGCATATCGGTCCGTCACTGGGCTTTTCAAGACTGCTCTTGGAGGGACTCTATTTTGCGCCTTCCGTCACGGCTTCTGCTTTGAAAGGCGCCATTCACTTCTGCGCTTTGTTTACATTGGCAGGTTATCGATGTATGCCCGGCATTCATGATGTAAGAGGCGATATAGTCCAATTGATTCAACTTGACGACGTAAGAGCGCTCGAATCATTCTGTCGAGCCGTTCAGGCATCGTCTCCCGTTGACAGTTTCGTCACGCCCGCTCCAGCGCCGATGCCCGGATACGATTGTGATATCATCATGGCGTCGGGTTCCTTTGTGCAGGGATCGACGATCGAGCTATCGGCCGATGGACCCTTGAGACCGCCTTATCACGCTTTCGTACAAGGCGGACTCACATTTGAAAATGCACGCCTCGGTGCCATGAAAGCACTGGAGAGTTTACGACAGTTTGAGAGAATGTAGTTCCGAGCGATATGAAGAATATTTATTCATCAGGGCAAGCGAATCAGCTGCAAAAACAGCGTCAAAAAAGGAGCCAGAGACAACGCGCCGCTCTCATAGCGATGTCGGCCCTTGTTGTGCTGACAGTGGCCTTTACGATTTGGGCTCTCGTTTACATCATGGTTCGAGGCAATGAAACGCCACGTCTCGCTTTTATAACGAAGAGAGAAGTTGAAGATACGGTGAAATGCTCTATCGTCGTGATCGATCAATATAGCAAGATTCTCGCTCCAGCCGATGGAATTCTCGTCCCGTTTGTTGAGGAGGGTGATCGTGTTGCAAGGGGTGATCGCATTGCGATGATTGTTCCAAGTAATCTTAAGGAAGACGTGAACAGTTTTTTCTTGTCAAACAAAGCGTGCAACATAAAAAGAATACTCTCCGCGGGGCTTGAGAATACAACGGTAGGAGCGCTTCCGAAGACGCGTTCCGATGGCCTTATGCGTGAGGCGATTCTCTCACTGAGTCGAGCGTCGACGGTAGGGGATTTGTCTTCACTTCAGAGTGCTATACGGAAGATGGATCGAGCTTTTGACGAGTATCGCGCCGAAGGTTTAAATTCCGAAGGGGACGACGAGTTGATTGAGTTGCTTCGAGAGCGAAATCGCTTGCTTGAGCAACTGGAAGCATTTGCCGTGCCTGGGGGCATTCTCACGGCGTCCTTCCCGGGAACGGTTAGTTTCTACGTTTCCCGCTCCGGCGAAGTGAAAGATGAGCAAGAGTGGCGAGAGATTGCCGATCCGAGAGCCGAGATCGAACGACTTGCCGATCCGTCTTTGCAACCGCTCGACAGCCGAGGAAATCACGTTACGGCAAATATGCCTGTTGCATGCATATCGAATGTATCGGCGAGTAATATGATAGCCGTCATCCCTCATAATTCCGACATGGAAAATCAGCTAAAAAGAGGCGACACCGTCGATCTCATCATCTCGCCCGATTTAAGACTTGATCGTTGCTTTGTGTCCGGAGTTGTGCAGGGGGAGAAGGATGATTCCATCTTTCTGACGGCAGATGCCAAGACTGAACTGCCCTCACGCTTGACGGCTATGACGGATGCCTTGATGACAGTTAACACCATGACAGGGCCTGCAGTTCCTGTGCGCAGCTTGATTGATTTTCATGCAGATACAAGGATGGCAAGAATAAAGAAGGTCGAAAAAGGCGTGACGAGGACAATCCCGATTCGCGTATTGGTATACGACGGGGTGCACGCCGTCATCGAAAATCTCGAAGGTGTAGAACCGTTGAAAGAAGCGGAGCTCTATGTAGTCAACCCATGGACGATTGGAGAGGGACAGCTGATTGAATAGTCGTCTCGCCGACCGTTCGGATCATCTTCCGGTCTGATCCGTAGAATAATGGATATCCATGAGAGTGATTTAACATGACTGATCGAATGATTTTGATTGAGCAAAATATCATACGAATAAGAGAACGGATGGCAAGGGCGGCCGAGGCCGTCGGGCGCAATCCGAACGATGTTCGGCTAATCGCCGTCAGCAAGAATTTTCCGGTGTCAGATCTGGAGAAAGCCTACCGGTGTGGCCAAGTTTCATTCGGAGAGAACAGGGTGCAAGAGCTCCAGGAAAAGTGGAAGGGTTCCGCACTTCTCGATATCGAGATTGATTGGCACTATGTCGGTATGCTTCAACGAAATAAAGTGCGCTTCATCATAGGCAAAGTTTCGCTCATCCATTCAGTCGGGAGCATAAGACTCATGCGTACCATCGAGAGATTGGCGGCGCGTGAGGATATTGTTCAGGATGTCTTGCTCCAAGTTAACGTAAGCGGAGAGGAGACAAAACAGGGATTTGATCCTGAACAAGTAGAGGACACATTGTTGCAATGTCGCGAATGTCCTCACGTCCGTGTTCGCGGACTTATGACGATGGCGCCGTATTATGAGGATCCTGAGAAGGCGCGTCCCGTATTTAGTCAGTTGCGCGAGCTGCGCGACAGGTTGATCTCCCGAGGCATCGTTCCTGATTTGCCCGAGCTTTCGATGGGTATGACAAACGACTTTGAAGAGGCGATCGAGGAGGGCGCGACGATGATAAGGATCGGAAGCGCCATTTTCGGCAATCGTTATGAGTAATGGGAGTAAGCCAGCTTATCCGTCCTTTCGAGTGTAATACAAGATGACACAAGATGACAATAGGTTGACAAGCAGGTGACACCTTGGGTGGAATCTTGCATCGACCCGATGAGCGCTTTATAATGAACTTGGTATGGTGTGCGAGCGAATCTATTGGAGTGCGTCGCCTGTGGTAGATCATAAAAATATTGGAGGCAAGCATGAGCAGCTTTTTGAATAAGTTATTCGGTTCACCTGAAGATAGTTACGATGAACTTGAAGATAATCTCGACTATTATCCGCAACATCAATCGTTTCCGGAGGAACCGCAACGTACAAGCCGTGAGAGTCGTACTAAGCGTTTGCAGCAGGACAGAACCGTGCAGTTTCCCACTCCGAAACAGGGGACAGACCACACCGTGGTTTTAGTCGAGGCGTTCGACATCGATACGGCATGGCCCGTCTGTGACCATGTCAAACAGGGGCGCACTGTTATTTGTAATACGGAGCGTCTCTCGCCGGATATCCGCGTACGCTTTCAAGATATTGTCTCCGGATCGGCTTATGCTATCGGCGGTCTGCTCCAGGCCGTATCTCAGTTCATTTTCGTCTTCGCACCCGCTTCGACACGTATTGACTTTGATGACGGACGGCTCGCTTTCAGCACGCTTCGTGATGTAGCGCGAGGCACCCATGCATCAAATGTCACGAGCGAACGCGATCTCTCGCGACACACACGATAAAAATGAGCGCAATCGCCGGGCATGGGGAACAGAACCGAAACCTCGGTTCGAACGGTGTTCTGATCGGCCTTGATGTCGGCGGAAGCATCACGAAAATCGTCGGTTTTCACAAAGGAAATCTTCTAAAGGAAACACTCATCAAAGCAAGTGATCCTGTAGCGTCCGCATACGGGGCTATTGGCAAGTTCATGCTGTTGAATGAGCTTCGACTTGATCAAGTCGAGGCGATAAGGCTTACTGGTGTCGGCGCCTCCCATGTGGAGGATAGTGAGCTGCTCGGATTGCCCAGCACGATTGTTCCCGAATTCGATGCCGTGGGTATCGGAGGCTTATTCACGGCTCAGGCAGATAGAGCCATTGTCGTCAGCATGGGTACCGGAACCTCCATTGTCTATGCCGACAGGAAAACGATACGTCACATTATCGGCTCGGGTGTCGGGGGAGGTACGCTTCTCGGGTTGGGGCAGACTATGCTGGGTGTGCGTGATTTTGATAGCATTAGCGAAATGAGTTTAGAGGGAGACTTGCGTAAGATCGATCTCTCGGTCGGCGACATTTCTCATCGCAGCATTCCCGGATTGTCATCCGATACGACGGCTTCCAATTTCGGCAAAGTCGATGATCGTGTGACGACATCCGATTTGGCGCACGGTATCGTCAATTTAGTTTTTCAGTCTGTCGGTACAGCGGCAGTGCTCGCTGCGCGACTTGAGAAAGTCGACAAGATCATTTTCACGGGCAACTTGTTGAGAATAGATTCGGGACGCACAGTACTGAAAGGTTTTGCCGACTTGTACAACGTCGATATCGTGGTGCCTCAACATGCCGAATTCGCTACGGCGATCGGTGCTGCGCTTTACGACTCAAGCACCGCATGAAATGATGCCGCTCTTATCCGGATAAGCTGTTATTGAGTCATTGAAATAGCGAAAGAAACGCCCGGTGCATCAATGAGTGCGCCGGGCGTCGTATTGTATCTGTTCTCGTGGAAACGCATTTACTTTTCTTCATATTTTGCCTTGATGTATTTGTCGATCGAAGCTGCCGCCTGTTTACCCGCTCCCATCGCCAAGATGACAGTTGCGGCTCCGGTGACGGCATCGCCCCCTGCCCATACGCCTTCTTTCGATGTGGCGAGCGTCTCTTCATCGACCACGATACCGCCCCATGAGTGGCATTTGAGGTCCGGTGTCGTGTCGCGTAGCAACGGGTTTGGCGATTGCCCGATGGCGACAATCACTGTATCGAGCTCGATGTCGAACTCGGATCCCGGAATGGCGACGGGGCGTCGGCGCCCGGACGCATCAGGTTCGCCCAATTCCATGGCGATACAACGTATACCGGTGACCCAACCCTCGTCGTTTCCGAGCACTTCTACCGGATTCGAGAGGAGCTTGAAGATAATGCCTTCCTCTTTGGCATGCTCTACTTCCTCCAGTCTAGCCGGGAGCTCTTCCTCCGAGCGGCGATAGATGATGTAGACATCATCCGCGCCGAGACGTTGTGCCGAACGCGCGGCGTCCATCGCCACATTGCCTCCGCCGATAACGGCGACGCGTTTGCCGATGCTGATCGGTGTCGCAGCTTCAGGCCAGCGCCACGCTTGCATGAGGTTGACGCGTGTCAGAAATTCATTGGCGGAGTAGACTTGATTGAGGTTCTCCCCCTTGATGTTCATGAAACTCGGCAGTCCGGCACCGCTACCGATGAATATGGCATCAAAACCTTCTTCTTCTTCTTCTTCTTCCATGAGCTCATCGAGTGAGAAAACACGTCCGATGACCATATCGCATTTAATCTTGACGCCGAGTTTGGTAAGTAGCCTTATTTCACTCTGAACGAGAGCCTTCGGAAGACGGAATTCCGGAATGCCGTACATGAGAACGCCGCCGGCGACGTGGAATGCTTCAAAGACCGTAACGTCATATCCGAGCTTGGCAAGGTCGCCCGCGCAAGTCAATCCTGCAGGTCCCGATCCCACAATGGCGACTTTCCTATTGTTGCAGGGAGGGGGGACGAGTTCGTCTTTTGCGTTTTCCAGATACCAATCGGCGACGAAGCGCTCGATTCTGCCAATGCCGACAGCTTCATGCTTGATCCCTCGCACACAACGTTCTTCACATTGTTTTTCTTGTGGGCAGACGCGTCCGCAAACGGCGGGCAGGCTGTTCGTTGACGCTAGGATGCGATAGGCCTCAAGGAAATCGCCCTCGGCAACTTTTGCTATGAATTCAGGTATCCTGACGTTGACAGGACAACCTTTAACACAAGGCTGATGTTTGCACTGGAGGCAACGCGTCGCCTCCTCCATTGCCATTTCCGCCGTATACCCGAGAGCTACCTCGTCAAAGTTGGAGCGTCTGATCTCCGCGGGTTGCTCCGGCATGGTCACTTTGACAGGAGACATATTCGGTTTTCTCTTCTCACCCATGGCGCACCTCCCCCGTCAGTCGGCAACGATGGCTCTCTTCTTTTTCCTTCTCACGTTCTCTGTCGTAAGCTTCCTGTTCCAAGTATGCTTTTGAACGGCGAATCGCCTCATCGAAATCGACTTGATGCGCGTCGAAATCAGGTCCGTCAACACATGAGAATTTGATTTCTCCTCCGACGGTCAGCCGACAACAGCCACACATACCCGTGCCGTCGACCATAATCGTGTTCATGCTGACAAGCGTATCGATGTCGTAAGGCTTCGTAAGATTAGCGACAGCGCGCATCATGACAAGCGGTCCGATCGCGATAACAAGATCGTAATGTTTGCCGGCATCGATGAGTTCCTTAAGAACATCCGTTACGAAGCCTTTCCTCCCATTCGATCCATCATCCGTCGCGATAATTAGATTGTCCGAGACGGCACGCATTTCATCCTCTAGAATAATGAGATCCATCGTTCGGAAACCTGCGATGAAATCAACGTGAGCGCCAATTCTGTGCAGATATGTCGCCTGTGGATAAGCGATGGCGGTTCCGAGTCCTCCGCCGATGACGGCAACATTCTTTCCTGCGAGATGATCCAACTCAGACGGCCTGCCCAGAGGGCCGACGAAACTGGCGATCGTTTCTCCAACTTGTTTCCTGCCCAGTTGCATAGTCGATTTTCCGACCATTTGGAAAATGATTCTTACAGTTCCTTTCTCCGTATCTGTACCGGCGACGGTGAGGGGAACGCGTTCACCTAATTCATCAACCCTGAAAATGATGAATTGTCCCGGTAGCGCTTTCCGAGCGATAGCGGGCGCCTCGATGTCTAACATGACTGTCTCGCTGTTGAGTACTTCACGCGATACTATTTTGTTCATGCCAGCGCTACTCCTTTCTCTTGATATTGGAAGTTCCGCAATGCATGACGGATGGTCATTAGCGATGAATTAATCATAACATATGATAATACAGGCACTGTATATTCATGTGTATACTCTGAATAGAATTTATGACAAAAAAGCCTATATAACAAGGTTTTCAGCGCGCTAATGTTATGAAAACGCCTTTTTGTAAAAAGCGTTTGACAAAGTGCAAAATCCTTGTTATTCTAGCAAAGCGCCTTTCGGGGGAATGGCGCGCACGGACCTTGAAAATTGAACAGTGCGAACAAGACGGGCCCCTTAGATCGAAGAGATTTTGGGGGTAGCGGACAGCAAAGTAAATAAGAGCCAAAGAGCTCTCAAAGCATATACATGAGAGTTTGATCCTGGCTCAGGATGAACGCTGGCGGCGTGCTTAACACATGCAAGTCGAACGGAGCTATGACACGGAGTCTTCGGATGAAGTGCTGTAGCTTAGTGGCGGACGGGTGAGTAACACGTGAGCAACCTACCTTTTGCAGGGGAATAACTCTGGGAAACCAGAGCTAATACCGCATGCCGTGCGCTTGGGGCATCCCAGGTGCATGAAAGGAGCAATCCGGCAGAAGATGGGCTCGCGTCCGATTAGGTAGTTGGAGAGGTAACGGCTCCCCAAGCCGACGATCGGTAGCCGGACTGAGAGGTCGATCGGCCA
>Ga0208694_1000616_pt1 | contig 51394 bp, 40 predicted proteins | sample AD_UKC078_MetaG_FD_184442 | JGI IMG/M metagenome (GOLD analysis project Ga0208694, IMG submission 184442) | Active sludge microbial communities of municipal wastewater-treating anaerobic digesters from USA - AD_UKC078_MetaG (SPAdes) (version 2) | ecosystem: Engineered > Bioreactor > Anaerobic >...
GATATGACGACATCTTCGAGAGATACGAGGCAAAGCGCTTAAGTTACCGAACCGCCGTATACCGAACGGTACGTACGGTGGTGTGAGAGGACGGTTGCTCAAATAATGGGCAACCTCCTACTCGATTGCGGTTCTGCCCATTATGGTCACTCAATATTTCTGTGCAGCAGGGCTGCTATCTGATAGAATTCCTGGTTAGAAAACAGATGCAGCGTAACAAATATTAAATATAAGGAGACCGGCACTATGTCTGTCAGTCGCATCACGGCTTCAGGAAAGCGCGCAAAAGAGCCCCAGGAGACCCCCGGGCTTTCGCTTGAGATAAAAAGAAAGATCACACTTGTTCGGCATGGCATAACCGAGTGGAACAAGAGTTTCCGCTATCAGGGAGTAACTGATATCCCGCTGTCCGCAGAGGGAGAAGAACAGGCCAGGAGGGCTGCGATGAGACTTACCTGCGAATCTGTGGACAGGGTGATCTCCAGTCCTCTGAGGCGTTCGATGAAGACTGCCTCAATAATAGCTGAGGCAATAGGAGTAAACAGCGTAGATGCATGGGACGAACTCAGGGAAGTTGACTTCGGAGAGTGGGAAGGACTGACAGTACCGCAGATCAAGGAGAAGTTCGGGGAGGACCTTTTCGAAAGGTGGAGATCCTCACAGGTCGATGTTACGGCGACCAACGGAGAAGATGCCGATGTTGTCTACAGGAGGGCAGAAGCCTGTGCGACGAGGATCCTGGCCCTTAAGGAGAAACATATTGTGGTGGTGGGGCACGGGGCGCTGTTCAGAATGCTTCTTCTGCCGCTGATAAAGATACCGAGGACAAACGTATTCTGGAAGATGAAGATGGACAACTGCTCCCTTTCGGGGATAGGGATTGACAAGAAAAGCAGGGCCTTCATCGTATTTTTCAATGATACCATACACTTAAGGACAAATATGGACTGTATCAAAGATATTCCGTTGCCGTGGTAGATTTTCTCGATTAATGGTAAAATCACCATTACAGGTGTGACAAGAGACGAGCAGGGAGAAATTGCGAAACGAGGATATGCATTTGAAAAGCGATCCCGAAAAAGAACTGACAGCTTTTGACGAGAACAGGGCGGAAACCGAAAAGGAACTGTGGCGGAGATGTTCCGAAGGAGACGATGAAGCTCGCGAGGAACTGATCCTGGCATACAGATCGATGGTCTATTGGCTTGCAAAAAAACTCAGAGTGCCGTACAGCACCTACCCGGACCTTATCCAGGAAGGGATGCTTTCTCTCATCAACGCCGTTGATCGTTTCGACGTTGAGAGGAACAACTGTTTTTCCACCTTTGCATACTACAAGATCAAAGGCGGGATGATCAATTTTATCCAGCGGGTGGAATCGAAGGCTCCGATCCCAACGGACGACGAAACAGTATTTATGCACGAGTCTCTGCAGTCAGGCTCAGTATCGGAACATGCAGACAGAGCAGAGTGGACACTTGATCTTGAAGAAGCAATGAACAGCCTTTCCCAAAGAGAGGCTGAAATAGTGAAGGCGCTTGTGATAGAAGGCAGGATGGCAAGAGAGGTCGCAGAAGAGGCAGATCTTGACATCAGTCATATATACAGGATACGCAGAAAAGCGATAGCTAAATTACGCAAGTGGCTGAAGGCGGATGAAGCCACTTCCGCCATGTGAAAAGGGATAATAATAAGACATCCCATATCTGCATGGAGGGGCGGCGCATGAAGAAGAAGATCTCAAGGATACAAAGGTGGCTCGACAGACTCTCTGCCGCATGCGACAAGGAAAGGTGGGATTCTGCCCTTGTTGAGGCTGACTGTCTTTCTGCTGAAGTGCGCGAGATAAGGGAAGACCTCGCTCATATGCTCGAAAACGAGCAGGTCCCTACGGCGGCGATATTTACCAGATCAGCAGTCACTATGAGTATCAGAAGCATAGGGATAGCTCTTTTTATAATAATGGTCTCAACTATGCCTCTTGCCGTGGAATCTGAAAGGCCGTGGGCGCCTCAGAATGCCTCGGCACCTTCAAATGACAGAGGAGAAGAGGTGCTGACCTGGGTCACCAGGGAGGAAGACGAACTTATTCGGGCACTGAGGGAAGATCTCAGCGGCCAGAATGTAGGGTATACGGCGGCACGCGGTGTTTTCTCCGCTCCTGTCAAAAAGGGGTCGGCGACCAGACCGCCGGAAGAAAAAGAAGTTGTGGTTTCACAAAAACCCGCTGTCCGGGAGACATCAGTCAGAGCGGAAGCGGGGATAAGCGCAGAAGATCTTCTCGCTCTATTGCAGATAGGGGAAAAAGCACTGAGAGGAGATGCGCCTGCGGTCAAAATCATCAAATAGCAGTATAGCGCCGGATCTTGGCGCTGAAATCTCTTATTCATTCCAGAGGAGTGGTTTTTTGTGTCTTTCCGTGTCAGGTTTCTCTCCGTCGTTGCCCTTATTTTTCTGTTGGTACTAACACCTGCCTATGCTGCAGAAGAAGGACCGGCCTCCTCAGATATCCAGGAAACAGTTACAGTGAATAATGGGACGGAGAAGCCGGCGGAGGACCCAAAACTTCCCGAACTCACCGGTCCTGTCATCCTGGACATATCTGTCCGGGGAAATTCTGAAGTCGTAACCGAGCACATTATGAGCGTAATTACTTCTAAGGTCGGTGAACCGGTAGACGAGGAGAAACTTCGCAAGGATGCCGAGGCGATATTCGAGCTCGGATTTTTTGTAGCCACCGATTACAGGGTGGCCGACAAAGAAGGCGGAGTGGATGTCGTCTTTCTCGTTCAGGAAAACCCGGTCGTCAGCAAGATAAATTTTGAGGGCAACACGGTCTATTCGAGCGAAAAACTTGAAGATATGATCTTCACAAAGCCCGGTATGATCTTCAACAGAACATTTTTCAGGAACGATCTCCAGAGAATAAAGGAAAAGTATCAGGCCGACGGATACGTTATGGCCAATGTGGCCGACGTGCGCATCGAGGGTACCGAGATCAACGTTGTCATAGTCGAACCGAAGATTAGCCAGATCGTGATCCAGGGCAACAAGATCACAAAGACCCACGTAGTCCAGCGTTACCTCAAGATAAAAGAAGGAGAGCTCTTCAACGCGAACAAGCTTCGCCTGTCGCTCAGCAGGCTCCAGGGAGTAGGCTTCTTCAGCGATGTCAACGTCAACTTTGAGCCGGGAGACAACCCCGATGACGTGATAATCGTACTTACTGTCGAAGAGGGGCGTACCGGCAGACTTGGCTTTAATATTGCATACGGGACTCAGAGCGGCTTCGGAGGCGGACTCAGTTATGAAAACTCAAACATCGGCGGCCGCGGGATGAAGCTCAGCGTGGGATTCGACATAGGCAACAGGGAAGAGTACTGGCTCAGCTATGAACAGCCCTACATGGGCGGCAAGGTCACGGCATGGAAGATCGGCGCATACAAACGGGCCTGGAGCGATCTCTATTATTATATCAATAACGAAAAGGCGTTTGAATATGACAGAGACAAGACCGGAGCCTTCTTCGGCTTTGGCCGGAAGTTCAAAGAGGACTCACTCTATAACTGGTATCTGCTCTTTGACTGGCACGAAGTCAAAAATGATCCAGACAATCCGCCGGCGGAATATGAAAAGAGCAAATGGGGCAATATCAACGTAGATGGTACTACTCATGATGAAGGTGACGGAAAGACAACAATTCTTGAAGATTTGGGGGATGGGACATACTATTCTGCGACAGCATCGGTCCGCCGTCTGAATATCGACGAATACCTGCCGTACTCAAAGGGCGACGTGCAGACTCTCAACGTCCAGTACGGACAGGCAGACGTTGAAGGTAAAGATTACAGCTATTTCAAATACTGGCTTGAGACTAAATTCTACTTCCCTGTTGAGAAGTTTTTCAGGGATTTCTTTGAAACTTCATTCGGAGGAAATACTGACAGACCTGTCATCTTCGCCGCAAGGATAATCGTAGGATCGTCTTCCGGGGATGTCCCCTACGAACAGATGTATACCGTCGGAGGAGACACGACGCTTCGCGGTTATGATGACGACCGTTATCACGGGGAAGATATGCTGCTCGGCAATTTTGAACTCAGACTGCCGGTAGATAAGAACTTTTCACTTGTGGGTTTCTACGATATCGGACGTGCATGGAGAAAAGGCGAGGATGCCAGCTTTGGAAGCGATATGGGCACGTCCCCTGGATTCGGAGTCAGGATAAACACTCCGCTTGGGAATCTGAGGCTTGACTATGCCACAGGCGATGAGGGCAGATTCCACTTTGGCTTCGGAGAACTTTTCTAGGCAGCACAAATATTCGTTTAAATCATGGGTTGCGGCTGTCTTAACAGCCGCGACCCTTCTTATGTTTGCCGGCACTGCCTCAGCGTCGTACATGGTAGAGGCGGTCGGGGTCTCCGAATGGCTGGGGGCCATAGTTGAAAGAAGCATAACGGCGGTAGCCGAACGGATGCCCGAAACACAGTCCGATGAAAGCGCGGAAAGAGTCATAAAAGTAATTTCAGAGAAACTTTTTGACGGGTACAATGTAGATTCGGTAAAGATCTCTTCGGGTGTGATAAGGATAGTACTCTCCCCTGAAAAGTCTCCCAATGAATGGAAGGTCGAGGTGCAGACGCCGCAGATACAGGATCCTCCCCTGCAGTGGATCATGGAGGACATCTCGCTGATAGAAGCGCCTCTTGACGAACTTATCAGGGGACTGCCGGTAGAAGCACTTAACTGGTGTGACGCCGGCCTTAAAGATGAGGTCCTTAAAATACTGTCCCCTGTGCTTCCCGGATGGAGGCCCACACTTATGGTCCATTCTGAAAATGGCGGATACAATATGGTTATATCCCTTGCCCCGGAACTGCCGCTTGTTCTTGCAGTAAATCCGACTCTGACATCAAACTCGCTCCCCACTCTTCTGCACGAAGAGCTTAGGGAAGATCTGATGGAGAGGTCTGCACCCTTTATAGGTCTGCCCGTTGCCTGGACAAAAAGGCACGAAAAGCAGATAAACCACTGGACAGAGACGTTCCTCCAGACAAGAGGCGTGGTCGAAAGGACTTCCGCAGAACCAAAGGCCTCGTTCTCCGCGGGCCAGGTATCACAGATGAAGGTCAATGTCGAGAGCAGGCACTATACTATAGGGGCATGGGCCGCCCTGTATGCCGGAACAAGGGACAGGACCGGAGAATTCGGTGTCCACCTCGGACGGAAAATAAAGACATTTTCCAGATGGAGCATGGAAGTATATGGTGAGGGCATACTCGAACTTCAGGACTGGGATCCCGAAGGAAGACTGGGTCTTAGGTGGTCGCCCTGGGGAGATGTCTGGATAGGCGGGGAATGGTCCTCAAAGGACAGCATGTGGTGGGGCAGGATCAACATCGAACCGCGTATGCACAAACCGTATGTATGGTTCCGCTGGAGGGAAGACGGGGAATACAATGCGGCAATAGGTTACAAGGCAACCGAATACATATCGCTTGAGCTCCACTATGACACCCGTGACGAAGATTCACTTGGGCTGAGATTGATAGGGAACCTTTAGTTTGAAAGGGAATGAAGGAATGAACATTAAAGGGCTTACGCTGGCAAGAATATCTGAGATGGTGGGCGGAACGCTCAAAGGTGACGGTGAGCGTATCATCACATCGATAACTTCACCTGAGGCGCCTTGTCCCGGATCTATATCACCTCTTTGGGAGAAGAAACTTGTGCATGACGTCGATCCTGAGGCAGTGCTGCTCACAAAAGAGGGTTGGATACGGGAGGGCGGAGAGGGTGTGGAAGTCAAAGACCCAAGGAGGGCCCTCGTGACGCTTCTTGAATATTTTGACAACGAGAGGAGAGCCGAACTTCCCGGAACACATGAGACCGCTGTGATATCGAAAAGTGCAGTTATAGGCAGGGATGTGACCATCGGTCCCGGCTGTGTGGTCTCGGATCATTGCAGGATCGGGGACGGATGTACGCTTGTAGGTAATGTCTGGTTGGGAAAGCATGTTTCAATCGGCGACAATACAGTGATAGAACCCGGTGTTGTCATATACGACAGGTCTTCGCTGGGCAGGAGCTGTCTCGTACATGCAAATGCGGTGATCGGATGCGAAGGTTTCGGATTCATGCCTGACGCCGAGAAAGGACTGCTCCGAATACCACAGATTGGCACGGTAGTAATTGAAGACGGTGTGGAGATAGGTGTCTGCTCAAGCATTGACAGGGGTACCTTCGGGGAAACGAAGATATCCAGGGGGACCAAGATCGACAGCCATGTGAAGGTCGCCCACAACTGCGAAGTGGGTGAGTACTGCATAATAGTGGCACAGACAGGTCTCGCCGGAAGCAGTACCCTTGGAGACCGTGTCACGATGGCCGCACAGTCCGGAGTCGGCAATCACGCGAAGGTGGGTGACGGAGTCGTCGCTGCCGGCAGATCAGGAATAACGAACGACATACCATCCGGTATGGTAGTCTCAGGTTTTCCTGCAATAGACCATAAAGAGGCTCTTCGTCAGATGGTCGCACTCAGACAGCTTCCCGACCTTGTCAAAAATGTCAAAAGGATCGAAAAAATGCTTGACGGGCTTAAACCGGAGAAGGAATAATGCCGCGTACGATATCCGGATCCGTGGTATTTTCAGGGATAGGGATCCATTCCGGAGAGGTCTCAAGGGTGACCGTAAGCCCTTCCCAGAAAGTGGGCGTCAATTTTTCGACAGAAAACGGTCTGTACCCCATCACATCTGCACACATAGAGGAGAAAAGAAGGCTGACTGGATTCAGGCTTCCCGACGGGACCCTCATAAGAACGGCTGAACATCTCCTTGCCGCTCTCGCAGGGCTAGGTATAGACAGTGCGGTGATAACCCTTGAAGGGGAAGAGGTGCCCATCCTTGACGGAAGTTCATATCCGTTTGCCCTTGCGCTGTTCGATGCGGGCATCGTAGAATCCGGCGAAGCAAAAAAGAGGGCCATCCACGCACCTATAGCAGTAGATGATATCAAAGGAGACCGCTCTGTAATGGCGCTTCCCTCGGAGAGACTAAAGATCACCTATGTGATAGACTATCCCGGTACTCCGGTCGGGACCCAGAGGGCATCTTACGTGATCACGCCCGAAGTCTTCCTTGAGAAGATATCAAAGGCACGGACATTTGGCCTTACCTCTGAACTTGAATACCTGAAGAAAAACGGGCTCGCAAAGGGAGGATCGCTGGGAAATGCGCTCATGTTCGACGAGAAGGGGCTCCTGAACGAGGGCGGTCTTCGTTTTCCCGAGGAATGTGCGGCACACAAGATCAACGATCTGCTGGGAGACCTTTCTCTGCTTGGGTCGATACCTGTAGCCCATTATATCGGAATATGCGCCGGCCATGATCTTCATGGAAGGCTTGTAGACAGGATAAAAAGAGCCTTATAATTCTCTTTGGCTGAATCTATCAATTGGAGGCACAAACTATGAAATACGACATCAATAAAATATTGGACCTTTTGCCGCACCGCTATCCGTTCCTTCTCGTAGACAGGATAGAGGATCTGGTGCTTACGGACGATCTGATCGAAGTGACAGGGATCAAGAATGTATCTATAAACGAGCCGTTCTTCCAGGGGCACTTTCCGGACGAACCTGTGATGCCCGGAGTCCTGGTGATCGAGGCCATGGGACAGGTCGCGGCTGTCCTGCTCAAAGTCTGTACAGAAGTGAAGGAAGGCGAGCGCCGCCTTGTCTATGTTACGTCGATAGACAAGGTAAAGTTCCGCAGACCGGTAAAACCGGGCGACCAGCTCAGGACTGTGGCGACTCTGCTCAAGCGCAGAGGCAACAACTTCAAGTTCAAATTCAGGGCAACAATAGATGGGGATCTTGCGGCAGAAGGAACTATGGGCTGCGTGGTATCCTCCGGGCTTACACTTAAGTCCGAGGAGTAGACCGATATGGGAGTCTGCATACATCCGACAGCTATAGTATCCCCAAAAGCTCAGCTTGGAGACAACGTTAAGATCGGTCCCTTCTGTATCGTGGACGACAAAGTGGTCATTGGCGACAATACGGAACTGAGGGCCTATGTCCATATTTACGACTACTCTGTCATAGGGTCCGGCTGTACGATATTCGATCACACTGTTATCGGCGGAGAACCCCAGGACATAACCTTTAAAAATGAGGAGAGCTGGGTCAGGATAGGGAACAATATCATGTGCCGTGAATATGTCACTATTAACAGGGCGGTCGGAGAAGGAAAGGCCACGACTGTCGGAGACAACTGCTTCCTTATGGAGAACGTCCACCTGGCTCACAACGTTGAGATAGGGCACGACTGCACGATAGCCAATAAGTGCGGGTTTTCCGGACATACCAAGATCGGGGATTATGTCGTGGTCGGAGGGATGGCCGGTTTCCACCAGTTCGTTCATGTCGGCTCATACTGCATGATAGGAGGCCTTTCAAAGATCGTCCGTGACGTTCCTCCATTTTGCCTTGCCAACGGATCGCCAATAAAAGTATACGACATCAACAGGGTGGGGCTTAGGCGCAGAGGGTTTGACGCAGAGGCCAGAAAGCAGATCAGACAGATGTACCGTACTCTTTACTCCCCGAACCTGACCATACGCGAGGGGCTTGCCGTACTGGAGAAAAATTTTGGCTCTATCCCGGAATGCAGGATGATCCTTGATTTTGCGGCTGCGTCGACAAGAGGACTTTCGCCGAGGATAGATCATGACTGGGGCCGCAAAAGCGCGGAAGAGAAGGACATTGATTAAGCTTTTTGCCCTCGATGTTGACGGGACCCTCACGGACGGGGGAGTATACATGGATGGAAAGGGCGGAGAATTCAAACGCTTTGACATCCAGGATGGTTATGGCATAAGAAAGCTCATCAACAGCGGTGTGAAAGTATATTTTATAAGCGGACGTTACTCTGCCGCCACACAGCAGAGAGCAGAGGACCTCAGGATCACCGGTTGTATAAACGGGACAAGGGACAAGCTGGCGGATCTTAAGACACTTGCGGAAAACCACGGGATACTGCCGGAAGAGGTAGCTTTTGCCGGCGACGACATCCCGGATCTGGAGTGCATCGAATGGGCAGGTCTTGGAATAGCGGTAGCGAATGCCGTCCCTGAGGTCCTAAAGGCATCTGACTGGCAGACGGAGCGGGCCGGCGGCAACGGGGCCATACGTGAGTGTGCTGAAAAAATAATCGAAATGAATGAGGGTAAAAGTGAACAATAACTTTTTCGACAGGTATCTGAAATTCAAGGCACTCGACAGGTTCATTTTTGCGGAGCTGGTCGGTCCCTTTTTCTTTGGTTTGATGGCCTTTACGATAATTATGGTGGCAGGCGGTCTTCTTTTCAGGATAGCAGACCTTATTATAAAAAACGGGGTCTCCCTTGGGATAGTCATCAGGCTTTTCCTCTACTATCTTCCCAAAATGGCTGCCGCGGCCATCCCCATGAGCTGCCTGCTTGCCGCTTTGCTCGGTTTCAATAAGCTTTCCGCAAATTCAGAGCTCGTGGCGCTCAAGTCATCCGGAATATCGTTCAACAGGATCATCAGGCCGGTCGTTATCCTTGCTTTTTTTGTCTCCATAGGCGCCTTTTTCATAAATGAAACGCTGGTACCTGTCAGCGAAAGGGCTGCCGCAAATGTCATGGCATATGAGGTCTACAAACAGTCCCCCCCTGTATTCAAGGAAAAGGTCTTCCTCAGGGAAGAATCGGGTGGTTCCCTCAAAAGAGTGATATATGTCAACAGGATGGACATCAAGGACGGAAAGATGTCGGATGTAGTGGTCCAGGAGTTTGAAAGCGGACTTCTAAGCAGGCTGATCTCTGCCGAAAAAGGCGAATGGGTAAACGGGAGCTGGTGGCTGGAAGACGGAAAGGTTTTTGAGATCACTAAGGAAAACGACGTGTCCCTGCTCTTCACCTTTGACAAACAGGCCCTTCAGCTGAACCTCAACCCCGAAGAGGCGGCAAGATCCTCGAGAACTCCGGACGAGATGACGCTGAACGAGCTTTTCAGGGAGATAGAAATGATGAAGCAGAAAGGCATGGACGTATCCAAGATAGTAATGATCATGAACCTCCGCTTCTCAGTCCCATGGGCCTGTCTTGTCCTGGCGATAGTGGGAGCTGCTGTGGGGAGCAGACCTCAGAGGTCAAGCTCAGGAATGGGGCTCGGACTGAGTGTCATCATCGTCTTCGTCTACTATATAATCCTCTCGTTTACCCAGTCGCTTGGGGATGCCGGTTACCTCCATCCGGTATTTGCGGCATGGATCGCCAATATCGTATTCTTGATAATAGGGGCCGGTCTGACGCTGAGAGCAAACAGACTTGGCTGACGCAGTTTCGGATCCTTGGGGTGATCATTTGCTCACAGGCAATAACCTGACAAACAGCCGTTACAGGCTTCTGGAATACCTTGCGGAAAATGAAGGGGAGTTCGTTCCCGGTTCGGCCCTCACGGACAGACTTGGCTTTTCAAGGCAGGCCCTTTCGAAAGTTGTCTCTGCCCTCAAGGAAGAGGGGCTCGATATAATTTCAGTGCCGCAGAAGGGCTACATGATAAAAAATATCATGGAAACGGACAGGATAAGTCCGACATTGGTGGATTTCCTGCTGAGGGATGACCCCATATTCAGAAAATGCATTTACTTTCCAAGGATAACCTCGACTCAGCACGTGATCAAAGATCTTGCCCGCCAGGATGCCCCTGAAGGAATAGTGGCCGTCACGGACGAACAGACGGAGGGAAGAGGGCGGAGGGGACGTTCATGGTATGCTCCCGTCTCAAAAAATCTTCTCTTTTCAGTTTTGATAAGACCCGAACTTAAGCCTGGCGATGTCCAGCTGCTCAACCTTGCTGCAGGACTTGCGGTAAGATCTGTCCTTGCCGGTGGATACGGGATCGGCGCAAAACTTAAGTGGCCCAACGACATCCTTGTGAACGGGCGCAAGATATGCGGCATCCTGAGTGAGGCAGCCGGAGAACCTGACAGGATATATTATGCGGTAACAGGTATAGGCCTCAATGTCAATTTCACCGAAGAGGATCTGGAAGAGGAATACAGAGAGATCGCCACCTCCATAATGATCGAGAGGGGAGTGACGGCTCCGAGGCCCCTTTTGCTTGCGCGGATACTTAAAACCCTTTCCTCTCTGATCATCGATCTTAACAGGCCGGAAGGCATAGCAAAACTGCTTTCCGTTTACAGGAATGAGTGCGATACTATCGGCAGAGAGGTCAGTGTCCTCCAGGACGATAACGATTTCAGAGGGACCGCTGTCGGAATAACCGAGCAGGGTGCCCTTGTAGTCAAGTCGGATAACGAAGAAAAAATATTTGCCGCAGCTGATGTGCACCATCTGCGGATGAAATAGGAAGGTAGGGATCTTCATGAGGCTTACAGAACGTGCCCGTACAAGCGGCTGAGCGGCCAAGATAGGTCCGGCGGAGCTGGACCGTCTGCTCAGGGATCTGCCGGTTTTCAGGGATGAAAGCCTTATTGCCTCATGGAACAGGGGTGAGGATGCCGCGCTTTGGAAGATCGACGAAGAGAGGACCGGTATACTTACCGTTGATTTCATTACCCCGGTGGTAGACTCCCCAGAGTACTTCGGCAAAATTGCAGCGGCAAATTCCCTGAGTGACGTTTATGCAATGGGCGGCAGGCCGCTTATTGCGCTTAATGTGGTATGTTTTCCGACTGACTGCGAACCCCTCGAAGTGCTTAAGGAGATACTGAACGGCGGAGCAGAAAAGGTCCTCGAGGCCGGAGCCATGCTGGCCGGCGGTCACAGCGTGCAGGACGAAGAACCCAAATATGGACTCGTGGCATTCGGCGAGGTCAAAAGGGACATGATGTGGACAGTGGGGACCGCAGCTCCCGGAGACACACTGATACTCACTAAACCCATCGGTACAGGAATAGCCGTGACGGCGATAAAGGCGGGGCTGTTTGCCGATGAGTACATCGATCCGGCCGTTCAAAGCATGGCAAAGTTGAATTCGATACCCCCCATCCTGTCCGAGGATATACGCATGTCAGTAACAGCCTGCACCGATGTTACCGGATTCGGTCTCGCCGGCCATGCACTTGATCTTCTCTCCGATGGGACGGCATTGGAGATCGAGGTCGAAAAACTGCCCCTGCTTCCCGGTATAAAGGAAATGTCCGAAATGGGCCTCATTCCTGCGGGAGCGTACCGGAACAAGGAACACTCGGGATCCAAAGTCATAAACTGTTCCAATGCGGGCATCTTTGCGGAAGACCTCGTCTTTGACCCGCAGACCTCAGGGGGCCTCCTGATAGCCATACCACAGGAACATGAGGATGAGCTGCTGAAGCAGCTCATCGCAGGCGGATTCGATAAGTCGGCAAGGATCGGCAGGATCGTACCGGGGGCAAACAACATCAAATTGATCTAACATAATTGGGGCATCTCGGAGCGCTTTGTTATAATAAGAAGATGATCCGACTCGCAATAAAAGGGAGAGGTACCAATGGTAGTATTGCCAATATCTACTGTAATGGCCGGTCTGCGTTCGTCATTCGACGAACTGCGTGATAGTCTTTGACCCGGTCTCACTCAAAACAAGAATAGACGAACTCCAGAAACTCACCGCAGAACCCGACTTCTGGTCCTCGGACAATGCTCATGAGGTAAACAGGGAGATCTCCCTGCTCCAGTCGAGACTCAACAAGATCGAAATTTCCCAGAACGAACTTTCGGAACTTGAGGCGATATCAGAACTGCTGAGTGAATCAGACGACGAAGAACTCAGCAAGGAGTTCTACGAGCGTTCTTCGGCTCTTGCAAAGAGCATAGAGGCATATCAGACGTTGGTCTTGCTTGACGGCGAGTATGATTCGGGAGACGCCATCATGACTATACACGCCGGAGCCGGCGGCCTTGACTCGCAGGACTGGGCTGAAATGCTCTACCGCATGTACATGCGCTGGGCTGAAGCCAACGATTACACTGTCAAGCTGATCGACGAGCTTCCCGATCAGGAAGCGGGAATAAAGAGCGTAACGATCTCCATAAACGGCGACTACGCCTATGGTTACCTGAAGGGCGAACAGGGCGTCCACAGGCTTGTCAGGATATCCCCCTTCGACTCGGCTAAGCGGCGTCACACGAGTTTCGCATCAGTCGAGGTGATACCGGTCCTTCCCGACAGCGTCGAGGTGGAGATAAGGCCGGAAGATCTCAAAGTCGATACATTCCGTTCCAGCGGGGCGGGCGGTCAGTACGTCAACATGACCGACTCAGCTATAAGGATAACACACATTCCTTCGGGAATAGTCGTAAGCTGCCAGACCGAACGCTCGCAGCATATGAACAGGGCTACCGCGATGCAGGTGCTCCGTTCAAAACTTTTTGAAAAGACTCTGCGCGAGAGGCAGGAACAGCTTGAAACCATCCAGGGAGAAAAGAGGACTGTGGCGTGGGGAAGCCAGATACGTTCCTATACGCTCCAGCCCTTCCAGCTTGTAAAAGATCACCGTTCGGGCTGTGAGATCGGCAACGTCCAGGGGGTATTGGACGGTGACCTTGACGAGCTTATTATGAGTTATCTCAGGTACATGAAAACGGGAAAAAGCCAAAACGGGAGCGATAACTGATGATCAATAAGATCTCTTCACAGCTCTTTGCCGAAACGGTCCTAGCGTTCATAGCGGCAGTCATCATTCTTGCCTGTCCGGTATCTTTGTATGCCGCCGAGGTAAAACCATTTGTGCCTATCGACCCGATACTGCCCTTATCGGAAGTCAAAGAGGGAACGAAGGCGGAAATAAGAACGGTGCTTCACGGCACCAGGATATCCAGATTTTCCGCGACATTGCTGGGAGTCCTTCCAAGAAAGACCAGCCCCAAAAATCTCATTTTGATCAGGGTAGACGATCCTTACGTAAGGGCGAACGGAGGGATCGCCGCAGGGATGAGCGGCTCGCCGGTATATGTCAAAGGAAAACTTGTCGGTGCGATAGGTTACGGATGGCACTTCAGCGACAACAACCTCGGACTGGTAACGCCGATAGAAGAGATGGTCAAGGCGTTCAACTGGCCTGACAGGATACCTCCGTTCGGAGTGTCTGTTAAGATCCCGAAGGAGCCGGTCAGCGCCGATATAAAACCGCAGGCGGCAGAAAAGAAAAAGGATGATCAGAAAGACGGAGAGCCTGTGTCGGAAGAGACAAAAAAAGAAGAGGATGCCTGTGATTTTGTGATAGAAGGGGTCACGTCGGCGGATGTGACATCGGATGATAAATGTCCTGAAGAAAATGACGAAAAAAAAGAAGGATCTGATGAGGCCGAAGAGATCACTGAAAATGCAGTGTCGGACGACATAAAGACGACACTGACCCCAGCGGAGATCGCAAAGCTATATGACGCTGAGCTTGTTCCTCTTGCGATGCCGATACTGGTAGACGGGGTCAGCGAAAGGGTCACAGAAGTCATGAAAAAGAAGCTCGGACTGCCTCTGGTCCCGCTGGGCGGATCATCGTCGGGCGGAAACACCGTTAAGCTCAAAGCGAAACCGGAACCCGGTTCAGCCATAGGCGCTTCACTGGCCTGGGGCGATATAGAGATCGGAGGCATTGGAACACTGACAGCCGTTTCAGAGGACGGGCGCTTCATTGGCTTCGGACATCCCATGGCCGGGCAGGGGGCCGTATCATACCCGCTTACGGAGGCTACGATACTCAGGGTCATCCCGGGTATGGAGAGTTCCTTCAAACTCGGATACCAGGGGCCGATAGTCGGGATAATCACCCAGGACAGACCGGAAGCGATAGCCGGTCATATAGGGCGGCTTGCCCCCGCGATAAGTTACAAGGTAAAGTTCAACGACGTTGACAGCAAGAAGGAGACTGTCAAGAGGTTCCAGACTGTTGCGGACTCATTTTCAGGCCCTGTGATAGGGAGCATGGGGATGCTCGGGATAATAGATGATCTTTGGGCTCGAAGCGGAGAGGGCACAGCGATATTAAAATACAGGTTCTACGGCGGCAACCTTCCCAACGGATGGGAGAGGCGTAATATTTTTTTCTCGGATAAGGACCTTATAGGTTCGTTGCTGACAGAGTTCGATAATCTTTCCGAAATATTTGCCCTGAACCAGTTCCAGGAGATAAGGCCTCTGGGAGTGGAACTTGATGTCGAAGTGACACGAGATGCCCGTGTGGTATTCATCGAAAAGCTTGAGATAGCCGACAAGAAGGATGCGTATGCACCGGGCGATAAGATCGAACTGGACATAACGCTCAGGCCCTGGCGGAAAAGATCGATGGTAAAGAGGATACCGGTCATAGTACCGCAGAATGCTGTAGGTTTCTGCGAAATCCTCGTCAGGGGCGGAGGGATAATGGAACCCGAGCAGGAATCGCTTGCAACTGGACTCAGGGCCATCTCGAACCTGGACGACCTGCTCAAGGAACTCAGCATAAAGGAGACCAACAACCAGATAGTCGCTGAGATCGACGGACCTCAGACTCCTGATAAAAAGGGCAAGGATAAGCAGCCCAGCATTGAAGACCTTTTGGACGACCGTCTCCAGAGCGAGATCCGCGCCGAGAGGATCAGAAAAGGTGAGATGGTGATAGTAGATACCAACTACTATGTGGAAGGCCTTCTCAGAAAAATGATAAAGATCAAAAGATCCGGCCCCGGTACCAAAGCATCAGATGAGGGACCTGCCGAAGAGGAAGAAGCCGCAATGAGGGCCCAGGCTGAAGCGCTGGAAGCAGAGGCCGGCGAAGACGAAGATGTGCCGCCTGAAACGGAAGGATCGACTTCCGTGAAGCGCAGATTCAATAACCGTGAGATGGTCGTTAGACCGTGGTAGGATTGCCGGAAAACCGTCGGCGTGAAGCTGCGACACTGCTCTGCAACTGCTCAGCCATTGCTCAGCTTATTTAGGAACCTATCCGAATATCAAGATCAATGCGGCGGTGTAGCCGCAGAACAGGCTGATCATTACCGCACCGGACAGCATATCCTTAGCGTGCTTTACATCCTCCCTGTAGATGGGGCCCAGGAGCATGTCGATCATATTCTCGCAGGATGTGTTGATGAGTTCGATCACTATGGGAAAGAGGGCTGCCAGAAAAACAGCCAGAACCGTTTTTGCATCTTTGCTCTTCCAAAGTGCCAGGACCACTGCGAACGCCAGTGCGCCAAACTCGCGTCTGATCGCTTTTTCAGACTTGAATGCCGACCAAATGCCGTTGAGCGAATATCCGGTCTTGCTTATGAGATTTCCGTTCTTCCACTGTTTCATGCTTTATCACCATACATCGCGAAAATAAAAATCGGTATTATACGTTAACAATTCGAGCAACTTATGGTATATATATTTGCTTTAGGCCTAAGGGTAATTATATATCAGGAGGAGGATATTATGTTCTCAGATATCGAAATAGCACAGCAGGCAAAACTCAGACCGATCCAGGAAATAGCCGAAAAGGCAGGGATACCGGATGAATATGTCATCCCGTACGGAAGAGACAAGGCAAAGATCTCCCTGGATTTCTTCAACACACTCAAGGATAAAAAAGACGGGAAGCTCATCCTTGTAACGGCAACCACACCGACCGCTGCAGGAGAAGGTAAGACCACAGTTACGATCGGCCTTGCTCAGGGGCTTGTGAAACGCGGCAAAAAAGCCATGACATGCCTCAGAGAACCTTCGCTCGGCCCATGTTTCGGAGTAAAGGGCGGGGCAGCCGGCGGCGGATATTCACAGGTCCTTCCGATGGAATCGATCAACCTGCACTTTACAGGCGACATACATGCGATAGGAACAGCACATAACCTCCTCTCCGCAATGATAGACAATCACCTTCAGCAGGGCAATCAGCTCAACATAGACCCGCGCAGGATAGTGTGGCGCAGGGTAATGGACATGAATGACCGTGCCCTCCGCAACATAGTTATAGGGCTTGGCGGGACTGCACACGGCGTTCCGCGTGAAACAGGCTTTGACATTACTGTGGCATCCGAGGTCATGGCGATCTTCTGTCTCGCGGACAGCCTCGAGGACCTCAAGGCACGCCTTGGCAAAATAGTCGTGGCATACACGTATGACGGCAAACCCGTAACGGCACACGACATAAAGGCAGAGGGAGCCATGACGGCACTTCTCCGTGATGCCATCAACCCCAACCTTGTCCAGACGATCGAGGGCGTACCGGCTTTTGTGCACGGCGGTCCGTTCGCCAACATAGCCCACGGTACAAACACCGTCACAGCTACGAGGCTGGCCCTCAAACTTTCCGATTATGTCGTTACGGAAGCCGGATTTGCCTCAGACCTTGGAGCTGAGAAGTTCATGGATATCGTCTCCCGCTATGCGGGATTCAACCCCCATGCGGTGGTGATAGTCACAACTGTCCGCGCGCTCAAGCTTCACGGAGGCGCTGCAAAGGATCAGCTTAAATCAGAGAACATCGAAGCACTTAAAAAAGGCATCCCGAACCTGGAAGCTCACATCAAGAATATGAAGCAGTTCGGTGTTCCGGTCGTAGTAGCTCTCAACCGTTTCGTAGACGACACGGACGAGGAGCTCAGGCTGGTCCGGGAAGCTGCCGTAAACCTTGGTGCAAGGATCTCGCTTGCCGAAGTGTGGGCAAAGGGCGGAGAAGGCGCACTTGACCTTGCCGACCAGGTGCTCCACATGATCGACAAAGAGAAAAATGAATATCACCCTCTCTATGAACTTGAAATGCCGCTCAAGGAGAAGATCCGTACTATAGCAACGAAGGTCTACGGTGCGGATGACGTGGTATATGAGGACAAGGCTTCAAAGACACTCAAGGAGCTTGAGGATATGGGATACGGCAAACTACCCGTATGTATGGCTAAGACCCAGATGTCTCTCTCAGACGACGCATCGGTAAAGGGCAGACCGACCAACTTCAAGATAACTGTACGTGAGGTCCGCCTCTCTGCCGGAGCAGGGTTCATAGTTGCCATCTGCGGAGCGATAATGACCATGCCAGGGCTTCCCAAAGTCCCGGCAGCGGAAAAGATCGACGTAGACAGCCAGGGACGCATAACAGGTCTATTCTAGATCAAGCATAGGTTTTTCTGGTAAAAGACAGCGCATCGCAACAGAAGCGCTGTCTTTTATTGTCTGAATGTGCTTGCTTGAACGGCCTCAATAGTCACCTTATCTATTGCCTTTATCTTTCTCATCATGCTTCACAGCAGCCGATCCATGTTTTCCCCTTCCACTTGTCTCATACACTCATCACATTTATAATGTACAGGTTGTACTATATGGCATAATTCTGCCTATGCCGGACGTCATGGCGGACCGAGCTTACAGGAGGTTACTTAGATGGCAAATGATTATAAAGATACGCTGTTTCTCCCGCAGACGGATTTTCCGATGCGGGCCAACCTATCACAGAGGGAGCCTGAATACCTGAAATTCTGGTATGACATCGACCTCTATGAGGAACTGAAAAAAAAGAACAAGGATAAGCCCTCGTTCATACTTCACGACGGTCCTCCATACGCCAATGCGAGCATACACATCGGAACGGCCACCAACAAGATCCTTAAAGATTTCATTGTTAAGTACAAATGGCTGCGCGGATATTTTGCGCCCTATGTGCCGGGATACGATACCCACGGTCTTCCCATCGAACTAAAGGTCCTCAAGGAGATGGGGATAGACCGTGACAAGATAAGCCCGATAGAACTCAGGGAAAGATGCACGGAATATGCCAAGAAGTTTGCCGGAGTACAGACGGAGCAGTTCAAACGCCTTGGAGTCATCGGAGACTGGGACCACCCATACATGACTTTGGTCCCTGCCTACGAGGCGACCCAGCTTGAAGGTTTCGCTGAGATGGTCGATAAAGGTATCGTCTACAAAGGCCGCAAGGCGATCCACTGGTGCATTGACTGTGAAACGGCCCTGGCTGCTGCAGAGATCGAGTATTCGGACGAAGTGTCACCATCAATATTCGTTGCATACACATACAAGGATGCTGCAAAGGTCTTCCCACAGCTTGAGGGCAGGGACGTAGATATCATAATCTGGACGACCACACCCTGGACCCTCCCCGCTTCAATGGCTGTGGCGGTCCATCCGCGCTTCGACTACGGTTTCTACGAAGTGGGCGACAAGGTCTATCTGATCGCCCAGGGACTGAAGGACAAGGTCATAAAGGCCACCGGACTGGACCTCAAAGAGCCGATCATCTCATGCAAGGGTGCCGAACTTGAACTGTCTAAGGCCATGCACCCCTTCTACGACAAGGAAGTCATCGTGGTGCTTGCCGAATATGTCGATCTTGAAACAGGAACTGGCTGTGTACACACCGCCCCCGGACATGGGACCGAGGACTATGAGACCGGCGTCCGCTACGGCATAGAGATATACAACCCAGTTGACGAGACCGGGCATTATTATCCGGACACGCCGCTCTTTGCCGGTATGTCACTCTCCGAAGCGGAGAAAAAGATATTTGAGATACTGACGGAGTCGGGAAAACTCCTTGGTAAAGAAAAGCTTTCGCACTCTTACCCGCACTGCTGGCGCTGCAAGAAACCCGTAATATTCCGCGCTACGGAGCAGTGGTTCGTGGCAGTTTCCGAATTCAGGGAAGAGGCATTGAAGTCCATCGATGAAGTCAGGTGGATACCGGACTGGGGCAAGGAGCGCATCTCCAACATGGTCAGAGACCGCTCCGACTGGTGCATCAGCCGTCAGAGGACATGGGGAGTACCGATCCCGGCGTTCTACTGCAAAGACTGCGGAGAGGTCATCCTTACGGGAGACCGTGTCCGCAGGGTGGCCGACAAGGTCCGTGAACTCGGAAGCAACTGCTGGTGGAGCCTCAGCCCGGAAGAGCTGATAGGCGACCTGGCCGTATGCCCGAAGTGCGGCAGCAAACACCTGCGCAAGGACGAGGACATCATGGACGTATGGTTCGACTCAGGCTCAAGCCACTCTGCAGTCCTGGACAACTGGGAAGACCTCCACTGGCCCGCTGATATGTACCTTGAGGGAAGCGACCAGCATCGCGGCTGGTTCCAGACCTCCCTGCTGAACAGCGTAGCGACCCGTGGGACAGCTCCGTACAAGATAGTGCTTACTCACGGATTCATCATGGCCGGAGACGGACGCAAAATGTCGAAATCTCTCGGAAACGCCATGACTCCCGAGAACATAATAGACAAGAACGGCGCGGACATACTGCGCCTCTGGGTAGCCTCTTCCGATTACCGCGGCGACGTGCGCATATCGCAGGAGATATTCGACAACCTCATCGAATCATACAGGCGGATCAGGAACACGGCACGCTTCCTCCTGGCTAACCTCAAGGGATTCGACCCCGAAAAGGACAGCATGCCCAACGACAAGCTCTCACAGATAGATCAGTACGTACTGATCAAGCTTGAGAAGCTGCGTTCAAGGTGTACCAACGGACTTGACGACTATGAATTCCATCAGCCGATGACGCTGATCCACCAGTTCTGTGACAACGACCTCAGCTCGTTCTACATCGACGTAAGCAAGGACAAGCTCTACGCCGATGGAGAGCATGCGGACAGCCGCCGTTCGATCAGGACTGTGATGTGGAAGACGCTGAAGACCATCACTCAGATGATGTCTCCTGTGCTTTCCTACACTGCGGAAGAGATCTGGCAGAAAATGCGCGAGATGGATCCCTCTCTTCCGAAGAGCGTTTTCCTGACAGACTGGCCGGAAGCGCTTGGCGAAGGTCTTGATCCCTCTGTCGAGTCGCTCTGGGACAGCATTATGAACGCCAGACAGGGAGTCCTCCGCGGGCTTGAAGCGGCAAGGAGCAAAGGCGTCATCGGTCACCCTCTCGACGCCCATGTCCAGATCAAGCTAAGCGATTATTACAAAGAGCTCGCGGGCAAGGTCAGCGATGAAACATGGGAGATGGCCCTCATCGTCTCCTCATGCGAAACTGTCGACGAGGTCAAGGGCGCGGAAGTAGTCTACGAGGACGAAACGACAGGGCTCGTCATCGGAGTTGACAAGTCAAAGGATGAGAAGTGCCCGCGCTGCTGGAAGAGAAGGCCCGAGGTCGCAGAGAAAGGCCTCTGCAGCCGCTGCAAAGATGTTATCGGAGAATAACGGGAAAGAAATGACCAACAAATCGGGGGAGAGGGAGACCTCTTCCCTCTTTTTCTATGAGGAGGAAAGCCCTCTGGAAAATGTTTCCGTAAAAGAGACGTTCTCTGTAACTGAGGAAATGTCCGGCCATAGGCTTGACTTTGTCATCTCAAGGCAGCTTGGGCTTAGCAGGGGCTTCTCACAGAAATTAATAAAGGAAGGCAGGACATCTCTTCTGCCCGAGAGGAGGATCAAACCCTCGATAAAAGTCGGAACAGGAGACGTGATAACTGTCTCGGTCCCTCCCGAAGAGACCCTGGATCTCGAACCCGAGGATATCCCATTCGAAGAGCTCTATTCAGACACCGATATAATAGTGATAAACAAACCGGCCGGCCTTGTAGTGCACCCCGCCCCCGGCCACTGGACCGGGACCCTCGTCCACGGTCTCCTCTACAGATACCCGGACATCGGCAGCCTTAACGGCGTCAAGCGTCCCGGTATCGTCCACAGGCTTGACGCCACAACGTCAGGTCTTATGGTAGTTGCAAGGAACGGACTGGCACAGGAAGGTCTCTTCCGGGATTTCAAAGCCAGACGTGTCGAAAAGGAGTATCTCGCACTGTGTTGGGGTACGCCTCCCTCTCCGAAGGGTGAGATCCGCTACCCTGTAGGCAGGGATCCTTACAACAAGCTGAAAATGGCGGTAACCGAAGAAGGCAGGGATGCGCGGACAGACTATGAGTCAATCTGGAGCAGCAATGGCCGTACCCTTTTAAGATGCCGCCTCCACACAGGCCGCACCCACCAGATAAGGGTCCACATGGCCGCGATAAAATGTCCCCTTGTAGGCGACAGGACCTACGCCCCGTCCAGACCTTCTCCCTTTGCGGAGGACAGGGTCTTTCTCCATTCATGGAAGTTATGTTTTGAGCATCCCCGTTCGAAAGAGAAGATGGCCTTCCGCGCACCACTACCGCGTGAACTGGCTGATGTTCTAAAAGACATCTTCAATAAGTAAATTGGGATCTGCCGGTGCTAATTTAGTACAAGTACCATGGCGAAGTGCGGCATGAAAATACCGCGTGAAGCGACGATCACATCGCCGTGAAGCAGTGGGGAAGCAATTGTGAAAAGGCGGCTGAGCCGTCGCTGAGCATTGCTGAGCAATAGCTGAGCGGTTGAAAAATCTTTTAAGGGCGGATCTTATTTCGTCGTTCCCGAATGCTTCAATCGGGAATCGAGCGGCTTTGTTTTTATGATCCACAGATTTAGTGATGGCAAGCATCTGGAGCCACCGGACCCCCTATAGAAACACTAGGGGGAGACGATAAAAAAACTTTTATTTACCGCCTGACTTAGTCAGGCAATTCTCCGCCTGCCGCCGGCGGTTTTCCGGCAGTTTCACCAACGCCCTTATCCCAATTATGTTATATTAATGCTTTGATAAATCTGTAAGCATCAAGGGGGTCTTACCCATCTCTTTCGGGCCTGAGCTTGTCTGGATCTGGAGCAGAGATCTGGAAAAACATATGGGGAAAAGAGTCCGGAAACTTGAGGGCGGGGACAGCTGGGTGGCTGTCTCTGTCTTTGGGGGAACTGTCCTTTTGCTTTCATGGGGATCGCAGAACTGCGGGATAGCAGTTATCTCCGAGAAAGAGAAAAAGGAACTCCTCGCAGGTTCCAAGCAGACTCCGCCGATAGTCAACGCGCTAAAAAGCAGTATTTCCGGGGCTGAGCTTACCGGTGTGTGCCAACTGAACAGGGACAGGATCATAAGGCTGACGTTTACAAAAATAATAGGCGCTGGATTTTCGAATACGAGGCATCTGACTCTTGAGATGATGGAGCGTTACAGCAACCTGATCTTCACTGATGAAAACGAGACGATACTGGAGACCGCAAAGCATATACATCCGGCAGATAACAGGTTCCGCTCTGTTCTGCCGGGGCATCATTATTCGATGCCGCCGGAGTTCAACGGCATTCCGCTGGAGGACTGGCTGAGAGATCCAACATCTGATACGTTAAGATCTGTCGCCGGTTTTGGGAAAAAGCTTCTGGAAAAACTCTCGGAGGTAGAAGTTGAAAGGGCTGCCCGACTGCTGGATGGTTTTTACAAAAACGAAACGGATACATCCCTCTATACTCCGCAGAAGATCAAAAACTATCTTACCGTGCTGCCGGAACTGCTGGAAGGAGCATCTCCCCTGCCTGATGCCGCAGTCTCTGATACGGGGCACCTGACCGTTATGAGTCCGATCGCAGATGTTTCGATACAAAGAAGGCGAAAGGCCGTGACAGATCAGATCCGGCGTGAAATAGTGAGACGGGAAAGGCAGATAAAAGACATCGAAAAGCTTCTTTACGAAGAGGATGCAGATAAGTATAAAAAATACGGAGATGCTCTTGTCGCAAATTCATGGCAGATAACTCCGGGAGCCCGGGAGGCCTCTGTGACATACTGGGACGGAGATGGCAATGAGATAAGGGATACTGTCCCCCTCGATCCAAGGCTCTCCGCAGCAAAAAATGCCGCTTCCTATTATGCGAAGTATAAAAAGATCATCTCTGCCCGGGAGCGTGCAGTGAAGATCTTAGCCAAGGTAAAGGAAGAGCTCGACGATCTTAGAGAGCAGTATGCCATAGTTATGTCCATGGATGATCCGGAGTCCCTCGCCCTTGTCGAAGAGGAGCTCGGGATAAAAGTTGTCAAAAATCCTAAGAACGGCAGAAAAAAAACTGCAGCTCCGCTCCCTCCGCACAAGAGATTCGATCTCGGATACGCGCTGGTCTTTGCCGGGCTGTCTTCCAGGGGGAACAGGTACGTGACATTCAAGCTGGCCTCCCCTGGCGACATATGGTTCCATGCCCGGGGGGTACCGGGTTCTCATGTGATATTAAGATTCACGTCAACTCCCACAGAAGAAGAGAGAGACAAGGCGATCAGATTCTGTGCATCTTTGGCCGCTAAATACAGCAGGAACGGCGGCAGCCCCGGGCAAAGGGTAGATTATACTCTCAGGAAATTCGTGAGCCCGATCAGGGGCGGAGAGGCTAATGTGACGTATCGGAATTTTAGCAGCATTGCTGCCGGTAATTGGGATTTAGAGCGGCACTGACTTAGCACCATGCAATGCTCCCTCACCTCAACGTATTGATTGGGAATTAAGGCATCTTGAAGCGCTAGCTTAGCAGCGTTTGCGGAGCCTTCCCTTGGCGTATGTCCAATACGCCTTCGGAAGTCTCCACTGTGCGTTGCGTCGCTATCATCTCCAATCTACCTTAATTCCTGTCGGGACGAAAAACTATATGTATTTAAGCGGACAACCAATTGGTAATCGGTGGGCAAACCGTCGTATTCCGCGTTCAGGCATTACCCTTTCTTTATCCTTCTGCATTCGATGTAAAATCTCTTTTCATCCGCGTGTCCGATCGAGAAGGTCTTTCTGGGCAGGACTCCGCCTGCGGCTATGCCGGGGAACAGGGTCGATTTGTCTATAGATCTCAGAAGGATGCCCGTCGCTTTTTTCTTCTTTACCAGCTCAGTCACATGGTTGTCGCCGTGGATGTAGTCGAGTTTTTCCGGGGCGTTTTTGGTAAGTTCGTCAAGAAATCTCTGGACCGCATCGATAGGAAGCCTTCCGTCAAGTCCGCCGAGAGAGAAGGACATGCTTTCACCTTTGGGACCGACAAATGTCACGTCGTCACCCGTTTCGGCTGTCAGAGCATTTTCCTTAAGGTATCTGTGGAATGCTTCAATGACCGCCGGGCAGTCAAAGTCTTCGATCACCCTGTGTATAGGTTCGAAGTTGAGTGAGTCATCATGGAGGTTGATGACCTCGACGAGGGAGAACCTTGCCGGATGCGATTTTTTCTCGTCTTTGCTCAGCCCGGCTTTTATCTTCTCCCAGCATGTCTTTGCCGTAGCAAGAGAATGGTTCCCGTCACCGGCAGCGAGGAAGAACGTGCTGCATTCGGACTGCATTTGCGAAATAAGCGCCGCCAGTGACTTTGCCCTCTCTCCTTCTATAGCATAACCTTTTATGCTGCCGCTACCGAGCATGAGGTCAAAGTCATATAACTTCCTCAGGTCAGCTTTTTGCGCGGCCAGAGGTTCGATAAGCTTTTTCTCCGGGTCGTCGATCAGGAGCATTACGTGGGGACATTCGAGCTCAGCGTTCTCCCTTATCCTGACTCTGGGGGGTATCCTGGAGAGCACAGTCCCCTCAGTGGCCCTGATCTGTTTTTTCGAGCCGGGGGAGTAGTCGTACTCTTCAAGGTCTATCACACCGAGAAGCCCGGTCCTCGTTCCGTGTCCGACTTCTCGCTCAACGAGGATAAAACCGTTGGATACCGCCTGGCTCAATGTTCCGTTTTCCAGGTATTCCTTCATCGCTGCGCATATATTCTCGATCCTGCTGCCGTCATCTTTTCCAAGGAAGACCTCGGGGAATACGATGTTAAGGGCGGATGCGGAAGTGCCGACTGTCTCTGTGACCTTATCCCAGTATTCGGGCTGGCTCGTGTACTGATCACAAGCTATAACAGCCCACTTTTCCATCTCGATGTTTTCATTGGGCAGCAATATGTCTGCAGGCATAAAACAAGGCTTCATATGGATTTCTCCTTTGCAGTGATGTTGATTTAGCACAGTATAGTATAAGTGAGTATTATACTACGTAATTGCGGTCAAGCGACCGCAAGGTGTCGGCAAGATACAGGCAAACATTCGCCATAAACGAAGAAGTATGGTGCAAAGATATTACAAAAAAGATCTTTTCTTTAGGAGGGCGTCTTAGTCAATGTTGAAGGGAATGAAAAAAATGACCGGCCGTCTTGCCTGACCGTAAGTCATTGAAAAGGCCAAGAGGCCGTTTCTGAGGATTTCCGTGGGATCCAGCCGATATTTTACGCGGTTTGAACGGCCGCAAATGCCGTACTGAGCAATACGGTCACCAAAGAGGAGGTCCCTTCACCCACTCATAGCTGATGACCCTGATGCCGTCAGAGTCCTCCGCACTTTCAATGGCAAGGATGCCTCCTCCGGGGATCTGGAAGTATCCCGGGATATCATCGACCCTGATCAGCTTCCGTGTCAGTATTTCAGCGCCATCTGCATCGGTGACCTCCAGAACTATTTCATTTGATTCGGGAAGATAGCCGGTATACTGCACAAGGACTGCGTTTGTCCCGACATCAGCCGTAATGGTGGTCTGGAATCCTATGAACTGATATTCACTCTCGCTAAGTTCTTCCGTCCACATTTGTTCCGTCCCTTCGGCTCCGGCCGGGCGAATGAACCACGCGAGCGAGGAGGTGACAGGTTCGTATATAAGGCCTGCTGTTAAATTGCCTACCGTGGCTTCAGCAGCAGATGACCTTATCGTCACGGTGTTTGGATCTGCTGAATAAGTCTCTATCCCGTTGTCGTCAGTCTCGGTATTCTGAAGTTCGGATCTGCCTGCAAAATCAATGTAAAAATGAGATCCGTCAGGTCCTGCCACCCTTGCAGAAAGCGGAGCGTCGATGACCATAGTAATGCGTTCCTTATAGTCACCGCCCTTAAATATAAAATCCATGGGGACTGCTTTTTCAAACGCATACAACGGGGAAGCCGCGAATATCATTATTGCTGTAAGGAGTAAGAGAAAATTCTTCATGCCCTAAGTTTATCATATCAAAATGCGAGGTTCGAGGAAAAACTGCTTATTTGATATGTCAGATCAGCATTTGGATCTTCCCATGACGTTTCGATGTCCATGAAAAAAGGCGCCCTGGATGTACCGGGCGCCATGACTGATTTTTGTAAAATCACTTTTCAAGCAATTTCGTCAAAAGCCTCGTGAATTTCCTGCCGTCCTCGACGGGTTCGCCTTCGCAGATCGACGCAAGGCCCATGAGGACATTTGCCCATTCCGCTGCATCGGCCTCTCCCTTTTCCGTCTCCTTAGCGATCTTTTTGATAAGAGGATGCGCCGGGTTCACCTCAAGCACCTTCTTTTCCTCCGGTACTTCCTGTCCCATGCTCCGGAAGAAGCTCCGCATCTGGGGAGAGATGGGGTCGCCCTTCTGGACGAAACATGCGGGGGAGTCTACGAGCCTTGTCGATATCTTGACATCCTCGACCATGTCGGCCAGCGATTCTTTCAGTTTTGAGACGAATCCCGTCTTTTCAAGTTCTTTGCTGTCATCTGTGCTGTCGAATCCGTTCCCTTCCGGAAGGTCGATATCTTCCTGAGAGACGGATACGAACTCATAGTCCCCGAACTTCCCTGCGTGGTTTACCCATATTTCGTCAATGGCATCGCCCAGCAGCAGGACCTCGATGTTTTTCTTTTTAAATCCTTCGATCTTTGGTGATGCCTTAAGATTTTTGACAGGTCCTCCTGTGATGTAGTATATGTTCTTCTGCCCTTCCGCCATCCTTGAAACATATTCCTCCAGAGTGGTCTTGTCGCCTTTGGAACTGTCAAGGAGGCACAATTTCATTATCTGTTCCCGGTTCTTTGTGTCCGAAATTATGCCTTCCTTTAAGACCATTCCGAAGATCTGCCAGAACTTGCTGTAGTCATCCGGGCGGTCGGTCTTCATTTTTTTCAGCACGTCAAGTACTTTACGTGTAATGTTGTTTTTTATCATGGCGGTCTGCCTGTCCTGCTGGAGTATCTCGCGCGAAATGTTGAGCGGCAGGTCCTCCGAATCGACGACTCCTTTGATGAACCGTAGATATTCGGGGATCAGATCGCGGCAGTCGTTCAGTATGAATACGCGGCGTATGTAGAGCTGTACCCCATGCTTGCCGTTCTGGAAGAACAGGTCGAACGGGGGACGGGACGGTATATAGAGCAGAGCGCGAAATTCACTTGACCCTTCTGCCTTGTAGCTGATGCGTTCGATCGGGTCTTCCCAGTCGTGTGTGAGGTGGCGGTAGAATTCTTTGTACTCGTCTTCGCTTACCTCGCTCTCAGGCCTTGTCCAGAGAGCCTTCATAGAGTTGGCGGGTTCTTCTTTCTCTTCCTTCTTCTTTGATCTGTCTTCAATGTATATCGGATAGGTAACGAAGTCTGAATACTGCTTTATTATGCTTCTTAGGGTCCACTCGGAGAGGTAATCTTTTGAGGATCCGTCGTCCTTATCCCTCTCCTTTATGTGGAGTGTAACGGATGTGCCGTTTGCATCACGGTCGGCTTCGCTTATGGTATATGTGCCCCTGCCTTCCGATTCCCATATCCAGCTTTTATCTGAACCGGCTTTCTTTGTTTCTACTGTGACTTTGTCCGCCGCTATGAAACTGGAATAAAAACCGACGCCGAACTGGCCGATGAGAGAGCCGTTGTTTGAGGAGGCCGCTTCCTGCATTGCCTTAACGAATTCCTTTGTACCGCTCCTTGCGATAGTGCCGAGGTATGATACAAGTTCGTCCCTGTCCATTCCGATGCCGTTGTCGCTGACGGTGAGCGTCTTGGCACTCCGATCTGTAATTACCCTTATCTCGCCCTCTTTTGCCGGATCCGGGAGCTCTGCGTTGCTCAGACGCTCTATCCGCAGTTTGTCGAGCGCGTCGGAGGCGTTTGATATGAGTTCCCGCAGAAATATATCCGGGTTGGAGTAGACGGAGTTGATCATCAGTTCCAGGACCTGTCTGGCTTCGCTTTGGAATTCATGCTTCTCGATATTTTGTGACATTCGAAATCCTCCTGCTTTTGTCTTTGGTTTAAAAACTGATCACGGGGCGGCGACCATCTGTCGATCGCAGCCCCGGAGATCAACTTATCGACGATCTGATCACTCTACATGTATCACGAGGTCGTTTCCCTGTTTCTCGACTCTTATGACCGAGCCTTCCGCAGCTTCACCACTTATTATAAGGCGGGCGATCCGAGTCTCAAGCCTTTTTTGCAGATATCTCTTCAATGGCCTTGCACCGTACACAGGGTCGTACCCGTTTTTTGCCGCGACATTAAGGGCTTCGGGAGTCACTTCGAGAGTGATGTTCCTTTCCTTTAGTCGTTCCTCGAGCTGTTTCAGCAGCAGTTTCACGATCTCAGTTATCTCTTCCATCCGAAGCGGTTTGAAAAATATTATTTCGTCGACCCTGTTCAGGAATTCTGGTCTGAACTTGCTCCTCAGCGCGGACATAACATCCGCCTTTGCTGCTTCGGATATATCACCGGTCGAAGTGTCCATACCGTTTATCAGGTCCTGCGCGCCTATGTTGCTTGTCATTATGATCACGCAGTTTTTGAAATTCACAGTCCTGCCGTGGCTGTCCGTAGCGCGTCCGTCGTCGAGTATCTGAAGGAGTATGTTGAAGACGTCAGAGTGGGCTTTTTCGATCTCGTCGAAAAGCACGACCGAATACGGATGTCTCCTTACGGCTTCGGTCAGCTGGCCTCCCTCATCATATCCGACATATCCCGGAGGCGCTCCGACCAGCCTTGAGACAGAGTGTTTCTCCATGTATTCCGACATGTCGATCCTTACCATATTATCTTCCGAATCAAAGAGCGACTCTGCGAGCGCCCTTGCAAGTTCTGTCTTTCCGACGCCGGTAGGGCCAAGGAATATGAATGAGCCGATCGGCCTCTTGGGGTCCTTGATGCCGGAACGCGCGCGTATTACAGCGTCCGCAACAAGTTCAACGGCATCGTTCTGACCGACGACCCTTTTATGAAGCTCATCGTCGAGGTGCAGAAGCTTTTCGATCTCACCCTCCATCAGCTTGGTCACGGGTATTCCGGTCCATTTGGCGATTATTTCCGCTATCTCGCCGTCCGTTACCTCTTCCCTGAGCAGACGTGTTCCGACTGAAGCAATGGCCTTTTCCTCTTCCTCCAGCTTTTTCTCAAGTTCGGGAAGGGTGCCGTGGCGCAGCTGTGCAGCCTTGTTGAGATCATATTCTCTCTCGGCCCTCTCGATCTCGTGTCTGACCTTTTCGATCTCTTCACGCAAGCTCCTGACCTTAGAAATATTTTCTTTTTCTGTTTCGTACTGTGCCCTTAGGGCATTCGCCTTTTCCTTGAGGTCGGCAAGCTCTTTCTGAAGGGCTTCAAGCCTCTCCTTGCTCGCCTTGTCCTTCTCGTTTTTAAGTGCCGCTTCCTCTATCTCGAGCTGCATGACCCTGCGTGAGACATCGTCCAGCTCGGCGGGCATGGAGTCGATGTCCGTCCTGATCATGGCACATGCTTCATCGACGAGGTCAATGGCCTTGTCCGGAAGGAACCTGTCCGATATATAGCGGTTGGAAAGCACAGCCGCGGCTACCAGTGCGTTGTCCTGTATCCTCACCCCGTGGTGCAGCTGGAAGCGTTCCTTAAGGCCCCTGAGTATAGATATGGTATCCTCAACATCCGGAGCCTCTACCAGCACGGGCTGGAATCTTCTTTCAAGCGCTGCGTCCTTCTCGATGTAATTTCTGTACTCTTCGAGCGTGGTCGCTCCGATGCAGTGCAGCTCTCCTCTTGCCAGCATGGGCTTCAGCATGTTGCCTGCGTCGATCGCACCTTCTGCCTTCCCGGCTCCGACAATGGTATGCAGTTCGTCAATGAAAAGGATGACCTGTCCCTCGCTTTTCTTGACTTCATTGAGCACGGCCTTGAGCCTCTCTTCAAATTCGCCCCTGTATTTGGCTCCCGCAAGAAGCGATCCCATATCAAGCGCAAAGATGGATCTGTCCTTCAGCCCTTCCGGGACGTCGCCCCTGTTGATCCTCATCGCCAGTCCTTCGACTATGGCGGTCTTACCGACTCCGGGTTCTCCTATAAGCACAGGGTTGTTCTTTGTCTTACGGCTCAGTATCCTGATCACACGTCTTATCTCTTCGTCACGGCCGATAACAGGGTCGAGTTTGTTCTCGCGGGCTGCCTTGACCAGATCTCTGCCATATTTTTCAAGCACTTCATAGGTGTCCTCCGGGTTGTCTGTGGTCACCCTCTGGTTGCCACGGACGTCGGACAGGGTCTTGAGGAAATTGTCCCTGTTCAGTCCGAAGGCAGAGAAAACTTTTGCCGATGGGGCAGAGGGGCCTTCCGACAGCATCGCAAGGAATATATGCTCGACGGATATATAATCATCCTTCAGCGCGTCAGCCTCTTCACCTGCCTTCACAATGAGCTGTGAGAGTCTCTGGGAAACGAATATCTTTCCGGCCTCCTGGCCTGCCCCCGAGACACGAGGTCTTTTGCGGAGCTCTATCTCGATGGCGTTTATGATATTCTCTGCCGGCAGCCCCATTCTGGTGATAAGCTTTGGTATAAGGCCGTTTTCCTGACTTAACAGAGCAAGCGCCAGATGCTCGACATCGACCTCCTGATGGCCGTGCTTTATGGCGATGTTCTGAGCCCCGTAAAATGCTTCCTGTGATTTTTGTGTAAGTTTATTCATATTCATGGCAATTCCTCCATAGTTCGTTGTCAAGCCGATTAACTAATGCTGACCAATATCTAATATTATATAGGTCAAATAAAATCAAACAATCTGTCTCGGGTGAGCTCGCGGCCATTTACATGTAAATATTGTCGATAATAGGCATGTTGGTCTAAAAATTTATTAATATCTTTTGATTTAATAATGTACTCAGAGTTCAAAAAGATCTCTGATATTTCAGCAAAATTAGCAAAATATGGAAAATATTTAGTCAAATGTGCTTGACAAGTAGCTCAGATAAGATTAAAGTTGCACCGTCGGATAAGATTTCCGATTACAATATTTCCTGTTGGGAGGCAACACATTGAAAAGCAACGGTACAGTAAAGTGGTTCAACGCAACTAAGGGTTATGGTTTTATCACCACAGATGAAGGCAATGATGTCTTTGTACATTTCAGCGCCATCCAGGGCGACGGATTCAAAACCCTTGATGAAGGTCAGAAGGTATCCTTCGAGATCACACAGGGCAGCAAAGGCCCCCAGGCTTCTGACGTCGAGAAGATCTAGCCTAGGCTAGCGAGCGTATTTCTTTAATAATTAAGGAAATAGACTATTGAAGGAAGACAGCGAGGAGACTCGTTGTCTTCCTTTTTATTTGCCTTTGAGTTAAAAGACATTGCAGGTTGCTGTAAGGGATCAAAAACAGAGCCACTTACTTGAGATCCGGCGCCTATCTGCTTCTTAGGATATCGGGTCCGCCCCTTCAATGTTTAATATTTCCACCGTAATTTATGTAAATTGCCCCTTGCCTAAAACGCATGATTTCGTCTATTGTTGACAGGTATTTTGAACTCAAATATGCATATTTTGTAGTTTTCGAGGAGGCTGCAGCATGTCCCTTATTGAAGATAAAAAACTTCCGGTTGCAAAATTAAGACGGACCGCCGATATCAAGTCACTGGGGTTCAGGACGACCAAATCCCTTCCGAAGCTTGATGCGCTGGTGGGACAGGAAAGGGCTGTAAACGCTGTAAGCTTTGGCCTGTCAGTACAGAGCAAGGGCTACAACATTTTCATGGTGGGGGAGCCCGGAAGCGGAAGGACCACATACGCTATGCAGGAGCTCACCCGCTGTGCGGCAACGATGCCGGCACCCGACGACTGGGTCTATGTATATAACTTTGACGAGCCGGGAACTCCGCTTGCGATAAGGCTTCCTGCCGGCAAAGGCAAGGAACTTGCAAAGGATGCCGAGAATGTTGTAGAGGATCTTAAGTCCGTCCTGGCAAAGGCATTTGACAACAATGAATTTGAAGACAACAAAGCCCAACTGGTCAAATCATTCCAGGAAGAGGTCAACAAGTATATGGAAGAGCTCCGCAAATGGGCGGAAGAGAAGCACTTCGCGATAAAACGCACCCCCCAGGGGTTCGTCAACCTGCCCATGATATATGTCCCTCCTTTGAATGATGCCGACGAAAAGCCAGCCGATCCGGAAAACGGAGCAGAGCAGACAGAAGAGACTGAGACGAAAAATAACGAACCGGTCCTTAGGGAGATGCAGCAGGAGGAATTTGAAAACCTGTCGGAAGAAGAACAGGAAAAACTTCAGAAGACCTCGGAGGAGATATCCCAGAAGACACTTGAGACTCTCAGGGCCATCAGAGAGAGGGAGAAGGACCTCAAGGAGAAGATCAAAGAACTTGAGGGCCAGATATGCAGAAATGCGATAGGACCTATACTCTCCGAACTCAGGGCAAAATATGCGCCGAACAAAAAGCTTGAAGATTGGTTCGACGACTTCACGGAAGACATCGTTGCAAACTTCAACGCCTTCCTGGCTGCGGCACGCGACGAAGCAGCGGAGGTGGACTTCACCCGTTATGAGGTAAACTCATTCGTCTCAAACAACCCGAACGAAGGTGCCCCTGTGATAAGGGAGACAAATCCCGTCTATTACAATCTGGTGGGCAAGGTAGAGTACGAAAGCCGCCAGGGGAACCTGTACACCGATTTCAGGAGGATCACCCCCGGAGCGATGCACAAGGCAAACGGAGGTTTTCTCCTGCTGGAGGCGGAAGAGCTCCTGAGGCAGTTCATGTCCTGGGACGCTTTGAAAAGGGTGCTTCGCTGCAGAGAGCTTCTGATCGAAAACCTCGGAGAACAGCTGGGCTACATACCTGTTTCTTCGCTCAAGCCGGAAGCCATACCGATCGACATGAAGGTAGTCGTCGTGGGCACGCCCTACCTCTACTACCTGTTGAATATTTACGATCCGGAGTTCCAGAAAATATTCAAGATAAAGGCTGACTTCGATACAGATATGCCGAGGACGAAGGAATCCGAAATGCAGGTCGCCCGTTTCATTGCAGGGTTTGTTGAACACGAAGGCAAGCTGAATTTTACCGTCAATGCGGTCGGAGAGGTCATAGAGTGGGCGTCCCGCCTGGTAGAAAACCAAAACAAGCTCTGCACGCAGTTCAACAAGATCGCGGAAATACTTGTCGAAGCTACGGCATGGGCAAAGATGGAAGGCAAAAAACAGGTCGGTCTGGACCATGTGATAAAAGCCGTAGAAGAAAAGACATTCCGCTCTAACCTTCTTGAAGAGAAGATCCGCGAAAGCTTCAGCGACGGTGTCATCAGGATAGATACTGCCGGATCCGCCGTCGGACAGATAAACGGCCTTACAGTTGCCCAGCTCGTTGACCACAGCTTCGGTTCCCCCGTCAGGATAACCGCGAACGTATACATGGGACAGGAGGGAATAGTCAACATAGAACGAGAGGTAAACATGACCGGCCCCATACACAACAAGGGCCTTCTTATCCTCTCAAGCTATCTTGGCCGCAAATACGCGCAGCATTTCCCGATCTCGATGTCGGCACGGATCACTTTCGAGCAGACTTACGGCGGAGTGGAAGGTGATAGCGCATCCTCTACAGAGCTCTACTGCCTGCTCTCCGCGCTTTCCGGGGTACCTCTGAAGCAGGGCATAGCAGTGACAGGATCTGTAGATCAGTTCGGCAACATACAGCCGATAGGCGGCGTAAACGAAAAGATAGAGGGATTCTTCAGCTATTGCAAAGTTTCAGGGCTGACAGGCGAACAGGGAGTCATGATCCCGCATCAGAACGAACAGCATCTGATGCTCAGCCACGAGGTCATTGAAGCTGTAAAGAAGGGCAAGTTCCATATATGGAGCGTCAAGACCATAGATGAGGGCATAGAAATACTGACGGACGTCAGTGCCGGAACTGCCGACGAAAACGGCGAATACCCGGCGGAAAGCATACACGGAAAGGTCAGGGCCTGCCTGGAGGCATGGATCGAGCGTTCCTACAGGCACAAGAAGAAGATGCAGGACAAGGTCGATCCCCCTGAAGACAAGAAGAAATCAAAAGGTAAAAAGAATAAAAAGAAGAGCGCGATATTTGAGGAGTCCGGCAAGTGAACAGGCCCCGCCATGCAAAAGAGATCCTCGATGCCTTTGAAAGACACTGGGGCAATGAAGGAAGGCCCTCTCCCGAGCTGAAGCATGATGACCCGCTTGACGGGCTGATGCTGACGTTGCTTTCACAGAATACGAACGACAGGAACCGGGACAAGGCCTTTGAAAAACTGAAAGCCGAATATCCGCGGTGGGATATGGCAGCGGAGGCTCCCGTCGAAAACATAGTCGATCTCATCAGGGTGGCCGGTCTGGGGGAAACCAAAGCGGCAAGGATGAAACAGATCCTTGAAATACTCAAGGATAAATTCGGAAGTTACTCGATAGACGAGCTGAAAAACTGGGATATGGCCGAAGCGAGGGAATTCCTTGTTTCGTTGCCCGGAGTCGGCGTCAAGACAGCTGCATGTGTCCTGGTATTCGATCTCGAAGTACCTGCCTTTCCGGTAGATACCCATATTGCCAGGTTAAGCCGAAGGCTGGGATGGGCACCTGAAAAAATGACCCCGGACAAGATACAGGAATATCTTGAGAGCACCCTTCCCGGTGAACGCTTTAGGGGGGCCCATCTCAACATGATAGAGCACGGCAGGGGCATCTGTTCGGCCAGAAAGCCGGAATGCGGAAAATGTTACGCAAAAAAATGGTGTCAGTTTGCAAAAAGTCTTGACGGATAGGCATTTGTTGGTATAATACTTCCTGTTTGCCGGGATGGCGGAATGGTAGACGCACGGGACTTAAAATCCTGCGAACGCAAGTTCGTGCGGGTTCGAATCCCGCTCTCGGCACCACCGCATCTACGGAACAGCTGAAAATCGCGGGGTGGAGCAGTACGGCAGCTCGTCGGGCTCATAACCCGAAGGTCGCAGGTTCAAATCCTGCCCCCGCAACCAAATTTGGCGCTGTAGCTCAGTTGGCTAGAGCATTCGGTTCATACCCGACAGGTCACCGGTTCGAATCCAGTCAGCGCCACCAATTAGAAATTCAAAGGGGCTGTGTGAAATCCTAAGATTCCACACAGCCCCTTTTATTTATCCCCCATAAAATACCATACGAAAATACCATGTCCCGGATAGATGTGCTTTACTTTAAATTAAAATAGTATACAATGTAGATTGGGTGTTAATGGGGCCTTTATCTCGAATTTGCCGGTGATTTTTTTACCATTGACCATGCAGCGGCAACAATAACAAAAAGGTATTTATCACAGCGACCGATCGTAACTATGACCGTCTATATCAACTTTGAAAAGGGCCAAAGACCCTCTTCGTACGGCAGGAGGCATGATAATGGCTGAGATGGCCGGAAGTGCGACAAGGGAGAGCAGACTGGACAGAGCTGCCGGGTGCCTTGCAGGACATTTCTGCGGCGATGCATTTGGCGCCCAGTTTGAATTCAAGGCACGGTACAGCATCATTCAGGCGGTAGGTCCAGGATACAGGATAATGGGTGACAGCTATGCCTGGCCTATTGCAAGGGGACAGATAACAGACGACTCTGAAATGGCTGTGGCACTGGCAGACAGCATAATCGAGACAGGACGGTACGATAGTGGAGCGGCTTTGAAACATTACAGAAAGTGGTTTGATTCAAAACCCTTTGACATAGGCATGACTACCTTCAGGGCTCTGGGAGGATACAGTACGCCAAGTGTGACCAGCCAGACGAACGGAGCCTTGATGAGGATCAGCCCCCTGGCTGTTTATCACGCGGGACAGATCAAAGAAGGCGAAGAGCCCGACCTCACAGCGCTTCTTGCAGATGCGGCCCTTGATGCCGGACTTACCCACCCAAACAGCACCTGCACCGCATCCAACATCGTCTTTGTCCAGGCATTGGCTCTTGCCATCCTTGGGCATGAGAAGGATGAGATATACGGAAGCATCTGCGCGACAGCGGAGACCCTGGGGGACGATGTCCTTACAGGATCGCTCCTTGAAGCGAAGGATGGCAGAGAGCCCGAAGACATGCCGGGTAAAAGTGGATGGGTGATCCTGTCTCTGAAGAATGCAGTCTACAGACTCATGCACTGCGAAACACCGGAACAGGCTATATGCGAAACTGCATATATGGGCGGTGATACGGATACGAATTGTGCCGTAGCAGGAGCCCTTGCCGGAGCATATTTCGGGTATGACATGATCCCGAAGGACTGGGTCAGAACAGTGCAGGAATGCGACACCTCAAAAGGCAATTTTCCCCGCACTTATCAGGATTCGATAAGAGAGATCCGCGAACTGGCAGTTAAACTGTACACGCTTGGCGACGTTGGACAGCATTGACGGCCAGATCCTGCGTCAGTAATTGGGAAGGAACAAGGAAAGGTTATTTGATCTCTTCAAGTATGGTTTCAATAAAAATATTTGAGATCAGGGGGTCGAACTGGGTCCCTGCATTTTGCCTTATCTCTTCGAGCGCCTGCTCTTTGGACATTGCTTTCCGGTAGACCCTGTCCTCCGTCATCGCGTCATACGCGTCTGCGACTGCAAGTATCCGTGAAAGCAGAGGGATGTCATTCCCTTTGAGTCCTTTGGGATATCCGGTACCGTCCCACCTCTCGTGATGAGTCAGGATGTAGTCGGCTATCCTTGCCAGCTTGTGGGAAGCCCTGGCGATCCTGTACCCTATCTCGGGGTGTCTCTTCATTATGACCCATTCCTCTTCGGTCAGTTTGCCCGGTTTATTCAATATTTTGTCGTCTATGCCTATCTTGCCGATGTCGTGCAGCATTCCAAGCAGCTGCAGTTCGCCCAGGTCTTTTTCCATAAGATTGAGCATCCTCCCGACTCTTGTGGAGAGTTCGGCAAGGCGTTCAGCGTGTTTCTCGGTCTCCTGCGACTTTTCGTATACCGTAGTCATTATTGAGTTGATTATGTCGCTGTATGAGCTTTGCTGAGAGAAGAGCTTCCTGTTCCTCATATATTCGTCGGCAGTCTTGAGCGCTTCTTCTGTAAGCTCAAGTTCATCTGATATCGTTGCATACCCCATAGAGATGTTTATCTCGGGAGACTTGCCGCCGTTGTTTTCGTTGAAGCTGACGCATGCGTTTTTGATGCTGTCGAGAAGTTCGTGTGCCTCGGTATTGTCTGTCAAGGGCATAATAATACCGAACTCGTCCCCGCCTGTCCTCGCTATTATGTCTTTATCCCGGCAGCAGTTCCTTATTATCCTTGCAGATTTAATGATGACCAGGTCTCCCTCATTCTGTCCGAAGGCCTCATTTATGAGGTGAAGGCCGTTTATGTCGGCGACCAGTACAGAGAGGGGCAGATTTTCCTCCCTCTTCAGCTCCGACAGTTTTTTCTCGAAATATTGTCTGTTGTATAGACCTGTCAGATGGTCATGCTCATTTATGTAGCGGATCTCTTCCTCTTTTTTCTTGAGATTTGTGATGTCAATGATGATACCTTCGATCGCTTCCACGGTCCCATCGCCTCTGTAGACTCCCTGCCCGGTCTCAAGTACCCATTTGTCCTCACCTGAGGCAGTGGTGATGGCGTATTCGCTTTTGAAAGTCGCATGTCCGGCAAGCACACGTTCCCATTCAAGCCAGAGAGTTCCCCTGTATTCTTCCTTGATAAGGTCATTGAATGTCAGAGTCTTGTTCATGATCAGATCTTCCGGTCTGTAGCCTGTCAGTTCACAGCATCCGTCTGAAACGAAGAGCATCGTCCAATCACTGTCAAAGAGGCATCTGTAAGCCATTCCGGGAAGGTTCGCGAGAAGTACCGATTTGCTCCTCTCGCTTTCCTCAAGAGCCTCTTTTGCACGCTTCTTCTCGTCGATATCCTGTATTATCCACATGTGCAGCCTGTTTTCCTCAGTCGTTTCGACCAGGGATGCCACTTTAAGATCGATCCATGAATACGTGCCGTCCGCTTTTAATATCCTCTTTTCAAGGGAGTACTCGTCAGTCTCTCCTCTGTTGAATTTCTCGTATTTTTCAATGTTAAGCGGGAGATCATCGGGATGCGTTATCTTTTCCCAGTCGATATTTTTCAATTGCTCCTTCGTCCATCCCGTTATCTTTTCGAATGTCGGGTTTATCACAGAGAAATTTCCGAACGCGTTTCCTGCCGCTATGCCTACCGGTATCCTCTGGAAGACGTTGTCGATCAGGATCTCGCTCTCCTCGAGCTTTTCCCCGATCTTTCTGATGCTGAAATTTTTCAGGATTATGATGTATCCGGCGAGCATAAGTATAAAGAGGGCAGCCACTGTCATGATCAGGCCCAATACGCCGCTGACAGCCTCCGCACGCAGAGCCTCTGTGTAATAGTTGATCCCTATGACCGCGGAGATTTCTCCGTCTTTTTCACCTTTTATGGGAGCATATACGCTTGTGATGTCACCGTGGCTGAAGGTCGAATTTTCTGGACTGACTGTCTTTCCGCTGAAAAGAGACATTATGATGCCGTCCATTTCAGTCGGCCAGGCCGTTTCTTCTTTGTCAGGGCTTTCTCCGTCCGATGTACCGACCAGGCATACGGGGCGGCCCTCTCTCAGGACAAAGATATTGACTGAAGATATCTGTGATACAGCCTCTTTGATCTTTGAAAGGCGGCTTTTTAAAAAGAGGCAGTCGTTATCGGGAGGGTCAGCAGTTTTGCTGCTTAGTATGGAGGAGATCAGGGCGGGAGATATCATAGTCCCTGTCGATTCTGCCAGGATGTGGGCATAACCATACTCCCTGGCGATGTATTGCTTCCAGGTGCTGTAGATGTGGTTTGCCGCAAAGATAATAAATATCAGTGAAGCAGCCATAAAAAATCTATTCAAAGACCTGTTGTCAAAGCAAAAATGACCCGCAGGAGATTTGACCATAAATGCGATCACCTAAAATAAATATTTCAGCGTGGTGAAATATTAGAAATATTAGTGGATTATATAACAAAAATCGATATGTGAATAGTAGATCAATCTGCGGGAAATACTTTGCTGCGCTGTTTGCGGCTGTACATATCTTTGTCTGCCCAGTTGAGCGCATCCTCCAGCGAAGTTTCGGTGTCGTATACAGTTGATTGTCCTATAGATATGGAAATCAAGGAGGGCCTCCCTCCAGGATCGTGATTTGCGAAGGTTTTATTGATCCTTTCCACAATTCTGAGAGCCTCGTCCTTTCCTGCTCCGGGAAGTATGACCGCAAACTCGTCGCCGCCTACTCTGGCGATGAAATCATCTTTTCTTAGCGAAGATTTGATCAGTTCCGCTGCAATCTTGAGTGCTTCATCTCCCTTTGCGTGTCCGTACCTGTCGTTGATCGCCTTCAGACTGTCCATGTCGCAGACAAGTACAGATACCGGCCTCTGTCCTTTGCTCTGGATCCTTTTCAATGTGGCGTCGAAATAGGCTTTGTTTGGAACGCCGGTAAGATGGTCATACAGGCCAAGCTGCCTGAGTTTCATTTCGTTTTCAATATTCTTGTCTATGTTTCTTGCATTGCATATAAGAAAGGCTCTGCCGTTTTCGTCTGATGTCTTTGATATGGTCACGCCGTACCAGTGCACAGTCCCGTCACGGTGCTCCATTCTGAAAGTCCAGTATGTTCTTTTGTCGTCAGAAAGCGAGGACATGAACGGATCTGTTGTTGCTTTTGCGGCATCTTTGGGCAGGAAGAAATCTGACGCTTTTTTCCCGATTAAGTCATCCGCCTTGAAACCGCAGATCTTTTCGCAGTTGGGCGAGATGTATGTTATCTCTCCTTTGTAGTCAACGGTGAGGATCATGTCTGCGGAATTTTCAAGGTATGTCCTTAGTTTTTTCTCGCTCAGCCTGAGTTTTTCTTCCATTTCTTTTTTTGCGCTGATATCCTGAGTGATGCACATTATCACATCGTTTCCGTCACCAAAGACATCTGCGCCGGATGCGGAGACGGTGGCATGATATGTAGTGCCGTCTTTTCTTTTGTGAATAGTGTCGAAAGTATAACTGATCTCCGAAAGGTCGGCGAATCCCTGCCTTATGGCTTTTTCATCATAAACATATTCCCAGTCCCATGAATGGAGTTTAGTTATCTCTTCCTGCGAGTATCCGATCATTTCACAAAAACGATCGTTGGATTCTATCACTTTGTGATTTTGATCTATTATTACGATCCCGAGGTTTGCTTTATCCACCAGACTGCATATCAGTTTATAACGTCTGTTGAGCTCGTCTTCTCTCTTTCTGAAATCAGTTATGTCAACGAAAATGGCATACACACCGATTATTTTATCGTTGTCCTTGATCGGCCCCAGTTTTGTCTGGAGAATGCAGAAGTCATTCCCCTGCAAAGAGTTCAGAGTGATTTCCTTCATCAGGATATTGTCTTCCAGGACAGACAAAAAACTTTTTCTGTCGTCCTCGTCACGGATAAGGTCAAAAATATTCCCGATGTCCGCTGAGGACAAACAGTACTTTGTTATCTCAGTGAATGGTTTGTTTGATTTTATGATATTCATTCCTTTGTCGAGAAAGACTACGGCATCCTGAGTGAAATTGAACAATGAGTCGTAGACCGCACGTACAAAGGTGTTATCTTGATCCGGTAATTTTTTTTTCAGATCCATAAGGCAGGATCCCCCTCGAAAATGCTGTGCTTGATACCAATGCGTAAGCTACAGCAACGGAGGGACAGCGTCAACAGTAATTGATGAACAATATAAACAAAAAAAAGAACTTATAAATAATAATTGACATTGATCAGATCGTTTCGATAGCAAAAATAAAAATAGCTTTTATAGTTAAATATTTTGGAGGACCCGTTGCGTAGCTTTAAAGCCTTTTTATGCATCATACGAAAATAGCTTTGCTTCTGCTGATCTCATAAAATCATCATAAAATTCACACATCTGGATCATAAAATAATGCAAGAGAATGGGATCCTTCTGGTCGGATGCATGTCTTGCCGTTTGTTCGATACATGCATGGCAGTGAAGCAAAGGAGTGTTTGACGATGAGATCAAAAATAATTTCGATAGCGTTGCTGGTATGTCTGTCTGCTGTTCCGGCTGCACAGGCTGCCCCTCATCACGGACCCAAACCGGGACATTTCCCCGGCCCGCCCCCACAGGCTGCCCCTCACCCCGGGCCGAAACCGGGACATTTCCCCGGTCCGCCGCCCCAGCCCCCAAGGCCGATCTACAGACCATATCCCAGGCCTTACTATGCCCCATGGCGTTATCCCTATCCCGTATACAGGAATTACAGATATTACCGCAGCAATGACATATGGGTAAGCTTAGGGGCCGGTTTGCTCCTCGGCAGCATTATCTCAAGCGCGAACAGGGCCCCGCAGTATTCGCCGCCCGTGACCGGGACTGATCGCGGCAGTGGAAGTTACTCCTATTCCGGCAGCTACGACCGCGAATACGATATCAGCCTGATCAGGTCCAGTGCAGGTGAGAAGGCAAAGGCTGAGGCAAGCAGGGCCGCGAAGATGGCATCGGAGTATGGTCCGGCTCAGGCAGCCGCCCTTCTGGCAAAGTCATGGGAAGGCGAAGGAAGAAAAACTGCCCTTGATACATCTGCAGGGCTGCCGGTCCTTAAGGTCACAGGCTTCTATGACGGCAGCCGGATCACATATACATTCCTGCCCGACAACAGGAAGGTGTATGTCAGGATATCGCTGCCCGACTATTCGATATCTGTCGAAGAGGGCGATTACTATACAAGGGCAGCGGATCAGCCTGTGTCGGCGCAGCCTGCCGAGGCGATCCGCCGGGTACCTGCGCTTCCTGTTTACACCAATGCCTCCATGGCTGTGCAGCAGCAGGACGGAACGCTGCTGTCGGCAGGTTTTGGACTGAACAGATCTGCACGAAATCCATCCGGATATCTTATCATAGGAGAAGTAGCAAAAGGTACGGCAGCATACTATGCAGGGGTCAGGCCAGGCGATGTATTGCTCTCTGTGGATGTCTACGAGACCAGGAACTTCGATGCAGCATGGTTTGACAATTACATCTCGGAGAAACATAGATCACGGTCATTGATAACCCTTTCCATATCACGAAATGGAGCGGAGAAAAAGTTGGATATCCAGCTTTAAATCTCATTTTTTGGAGAGGATCCCCTTCCGTGATCGAATGAGGGAGCCGAAAAGTATGTGGGAGGCACGATGGTGCCTCCCGCTTTTTATTTTGATGTCGGGTCATATAAAATGCCAAAGTGGGGGAAATATGGTATCCTAAAAAGCAGGCAGTGTATCGTTGAATGCTGTCGGAAATCATGTGGGACATGAGTGTATTAAAAGGATATTTGGGGTCTGGCCGTATTCATTGGCTTCTCCCTCTTGAGAACAGGAGAATAATGATGCTGTATGACGAAGCGAAAAGGATCGATGAAGAGATCAGGGAACTGTGCAGGGATTCAAAACATCCGTCAAGGACTATGTCAAAAGAAGTGATGAGAGCCCTGAATTCGGAACTTGAAAAGATCAGAAAAAGGTCCAAAGGCGGGGGTGGCGGCAGGTCCTTCGGGCCTATGGATCAGACACAGATCTTTAACATGGAAAAGCTGAAAAGTTTTGATGTCCCTCCCAAGTATGAGAAGCAGATACTCAAGGCGCTGGAAAAGGCCAAAGAGTACGCAGGCATAGAAGAATGACAACAACGGGCCTCCCTGACCGGGGCCCGTTGTCATCAACTTGCAGTGGGTTAGCGCAAAAGGTTACTTCATGTGTATTATAAAAGTCCTGTACATGATGTAGACATATGCGGCAAGAAAAGCAACCCACAGGAAAAGCGTGTGTTCGATGAAAAAGTTGTAGAAATATGTCCCTATCAATATGCCAAAAAAGAGGACCGCTGCCTTAAGGAAGAAGTAGTCCCAGAAGGTGTATCTGTTCGCAGCCTTTACCATTTGGTCTATAAGATCAAACATCGGTATCCCTCCCTGTCCTTTGATCCATTGAAGCATCTCATATCTCATCAAATCGGAGGTTTATTATCGGATACTTCTTCCATTCCCTGTAATCGAAATGCCACCATTCGTTGTGAAATACCTTGAATCCCTCTCCTTCCATCACGATGCGAAGTATCTCCCTCAGTTCCCGCTGTTCTGAAGTTCCGCCGGGGTAGTAGGGATAAGCACGGATCGAGAACTCGTCATACCCGCTCCCCATATCAAGGATCTTTCCGGTCTTAAGGTCGTAAAGTCCCACATCTACGGCTCCGCCGCGGTTATGTCTCGATCCCTGGGACGGGTCGGCGACAAAATCCTTCTGATGGTCTGGGGTAGCGTCGTAGAACATCTTTGTGACGTACCACGGACGGTATGCGTCGTGGACGATGAGCCCGAAACCATATGCCGAAAGTTTGCTGCTGGCCCTTACCAAAGCTGCAGCGGCCTCTCTCTGGAGGAACGCCCTGGGCTGATCGTAGAGCCTGATCCCCATGAAGTTGTTGGTAGTCGCATAACGAATGTCCAGCCTTATCGTCGGATCCAATTTTATTATCTCAACAAGGTCAGGCTTAATAAATTGGCCCTGTTCCGCCGGGGGCGAGGCTGCAAGCGCCCGTTTTCTCAGCTCATCTTCCCCCATTAGCGGTTTTATTTTAAATGTCGTTCCCATTTCAACGTCGAAGAACTTTCTTTTGAACTTCCTGTTCCCAATTGTCAGGATCGATCCTTTGCCCTGCGCATCCGTGGTGAAGACGGCCTTGATCTGTTCATTTTTCAAGGGAGTCCGGCACAGGAGAAGATAGTTGTTTCCTCCCGTGTGGATGAGCGGGAAACTCGTAAAGGTCTCAAACATTTTTTCCTCTTTGTTCTCAGTGTTGCAGAGGATCTCCAGTATGCCCCTGTTTTCCCTCACCATGACCGTCTCATGGGCTGAAACGTAGACCCCGAGTAGCGCTTCGCCCTGTTTTATGGCTGCGTGAGAGAACGGGGGGACGACCAGGATGACAAGAGAAGCCAGCGTCAGGATAAAGCTCACAATGGTCCGCGATCTGAATTTATGCATCTTACTATCCTCCATTCATGACCTTAGGATGCATTATATTTTAATCTTTTGGATAGCTATTTACATCAGTGAAATGACATTCTTAAATGACATTCTTAGATGTCAGGGAATTATATGAGAAGTTTTTGCATAGAATACTATTTAAGGTATTTCACTTAATGATAGAATATCCGAATATATTCACCTCCGAGAGGATTGATATTGGAATGTACTCTTTTTACGGCGCGAAGAGAGGGCGATTTATTCTCCTTTTATTGTTTTTAGCATTTTTAGCTGCAGCGACTTTTGTAGGTCCCTCCATATCTGAGGCACAGGAACGTATAGAACAAAAGATAGGCAAACTGCTTGTAAAGGAATTCGATCCTGAAAGACTCACCGTCCAGGCGACAGAAGGAGGGAGCTTCCTGTACGCGAAGGCGACCGGAATAGTCATAAAGGGAGTAAGGATCGAGAGCGTCTCCCTCTACGCAATGATGAAAGAACCCCCCAACGATATAAATGAAAACGATGAGGACCATAAATACAAACTTGCAGACCTCATTCACTATTCAAGGGGGGAAGTTGTCCTTTTGGAAAAAGATTTTACCGACTACACGAGCAAGGAGATCGAGGATGTAAAGGGGTTCAAAAACCTCGAATGTGACTTTTCAAAGGACGGTATAAGGGTCTCGGGATCTTACGTCGCCACATTTTTGTTCAGATTCAATATCAGGATGGAGGTCCTTTCAAAACTGGCATTTGACGAAAGAGGGCTCTGTCTCACCGATACCACGCTGTTCGTTGCGGGGGTCAAACAGCCTGAGTACCTGACATCGCAGCTCCTTGAACGCATAAATCCGCTCATCGAAAGGGAGAGGATACCGTTTCCTGTCAGGATAACAAAGATAGATTTCAGAGACGACAGGATCGTCATAACAGGAAACCCGCAGCCACTGAAAGGCGCGAACGTCTGGAATTACAAAAAACGATGACAGGTCTCACCCTGTGCAGGGTGTCGTTATTTTTCAGTCATAAACTAAAAGATGGCTTTGGTCTGAGACCGAAGCCATCTTTCGATTTTATGTCCTGTTCCCATATCCTCAGGACGACAGCCCGCGGAACGCCCGATCTTATTAATTATCGATCTTGAGGCGGCACCGGATATGTCTTTGGGATTATCCCTGGTTTTTGCTTCTTCAGTCCGGATCAGCGTATGAAGTTAGTGAAGACCCTTTCTTCCTCCTGAGGCAGAGGGATCGTCTTCTTGCCCGCTTCGATCACCTTGATCAGCCATGCCATGGCCCTGGCATTTTTTCTGATGGTCTGTACACCTTCGCCGTCCTGAGTCATCTCTCCCTCAGCTCTTCCGTAGACGACTGTCCAGTACTGGGACGGAGGAGTCACGGTCTGCGCCAGATCAAGGTAATTTTTCAGCTGGTGCAGCGTATCTATTCCGCCGGTCCGTCTCACTGCCGTAACGGCTGATGCAACTTTGTACCTGAAATCGCTGGAAGCGGAGAAGAAGAGCCTGTCGAGGAATGATTTCATCGCGCCTGCTATCCCCGCGTAATAAGTGGGTGACGCCAGTATAAACCCGTCAGCCTCCCTTATCTTTGCGGCAGTTTCGTTTACCGGGTCATCTTTGAAAACGCATTCGTCATTTTCCCAGCAATATCCGCAGGCAGTGCAGCCATGGATCGCAAGATGCCCGATATTTACGATCTCGACAGATATCCCTTCCTTTTCCAGCTCCTCCTCCATTATCTTCAGCGCCGTGGCAGTGTTTCCGTTCGTGCGGGGACTTCCGTTGATGGCTATTACCTTCATAAGCATCACTCCTTTTATGCTCTGTTGTGATTTCTCTGTTTATCAAAGTTTTTCCTGTGTGACCGGACCATGTCATTACCGCATGCGGCAATATGATCCCTGTGGTGTTCCAGACTTCAGTATACTGATATAGTGACGGTTAAGCAATTGGGCAGGTATTTTGTTTTATTCGGGCTATCATATCAAATAAGTAAATCATGATGATAAAGAAGTAGTAAAATACTAACGGATAAAGAATAAAATAGAATTAGCCGGGTGCCAGTAGACTAACAGGATCGATGTACAAATCAAAGAGATCCCGCAAAGGAAATAGATCGTGACGGATAATGTTTCATATTTTTTCTTGGGGGAGTGCAGGATGTCAAAATTAATAAAGATTATTGTCAATGTACTTGTTTTTTGTATCCTGATATCGGCAGCAGGACCCGCTGCTGAGGCAGCGGTCTCCTACAGCAACACGATCGAGGCTGCCCGCGACGCAGTCTGGAAAACCATCACATCGGGAAAGGGCAGTTCCGCAACTGTCGCGGTAATGGACGGGGGCAAAATCGTATATTCGGAAGGATTCGGATCCGCGGAGAGGAAGACCGGAAAAAGTGTAGACAGGTCGACAAGGTTCAACATAGGCTCAACGAGCAAGATGTTCGTTGCAACGGCGATCCTTCTTCTGGCAGACGAGGGAAAGGTCTCCATTGACGAACCTGTGGTCAAATACATCCCTGAATTTGAGATGAAGGATCGAAGATACAGGGACATAACCGTAAGGATGCTCTTCAACCACTCTTCAGGACTGCCCGGTTCAACTTTCATCTTCGGATATGAACCGGAAGAGGATCCCTACAAGGAGCTTCTTCAGGGAATTAAGGGCTCGAACCTGAAACATGACCCCGGATCCATAGGTATATACTGCAATGACGGATTCACCCTGGCAGAGATGATGGTCGAAAGGGTGTCAGGCAGGAAATTCATCGATTTCCTCCGGGAGAGAGTCTTTCTGCCTCTTGGCATGAAGGATACCGGTCCGAGTATAGGAGAGACCGGGGGAAACATATCGCATTTTTACGATCCGGAGACTGGAAAGAAATATCCTCCGGAAATGATCCTGGTGCACGCAGCGGGAGGCCTTTCATCGACAGCGGAGGATCTTTGCAGGTTTGGCGACAGCTTCTGCCCCGGAGGGAAGAAGATACTTTCTCAGAGATCCATCGATGAAATACTTGATAGCCAACCGACACCTTTTTCAGCATTACTGCGAGGTCCGGCCATAATGGACTCTTTCGGCTGGGATTACTCTTACCTTCCGGCATACGAGGAAAACGGCATAAAGGTATATTCAAAAAACGGGGGTACCGGTGCATACTCGACCGGCTTTCAGGTGATACCTGAAAAGAGGCTTGTCGTTGCGGCAAGCATATCGGGAAATACGAACGGTGAGATCGTCACAAGGGCCATGCTGGATGCGCTTATGAAGGACAAAGGGCTTCCCGTCCCTACTGAAAAGAAGAAGGAAAAACCGGTCGATCCGGAGATCATCCCTTCCGGCCTAACTGCTTTCGAAGGCATATACGCTAACGGCGGATCCTTTGTAAAGATTAGGTTCGACAAAGAGAGAAAAAAAATGGACGTGATACAGCTGATCCCCGAAGGGGATAAAGAGTTAGTTGCGGACGGCGGCCCTGTTCTGATGTCTTTTGTCTATAACGGGGGATCTTTCTTCTGCTTCGAGAAAGACACGCGGGGGTATTTTATAAAGAACGGGGATATCTCTTGCTTCATCGCGGAGAAGGTCCCCTTTTACGGGATAGATGCTCTGATGTTCCAGAAGCTGTCGGAAGAGAAAAGCCCGAAGAAACTTTTCGCGGATATAACGAACAAGGTCTGGCTTATCAGAAATATGCCGCCATCGATACAAATGTACGGAGAGACCCCCATAATGACTTCTAATACCTACAAAGAACTTCCGGGACATCTTACATTTTTTAACCCTCTGAGGATCGTGGATGAAAACCATGCCACATATGCCGCGCCTCTGTTCCGGGACCAGTATGAGCTTGAGATATACGAAAGCGAAGGAACTCTGTGGATCAGCTCCTGGGTGTTCCTTTTTTCCGATGCCGAAAAAACGACCATTCTCAAGGATGGGCAAAACACTGTAATGATAGGTGAGAAGGGATACAACGAGTGGTACAAAACAGGCACAGGTTCCATACTTTCATTTGATGGACCGGAAAAAGGCAGGATAATGGTTTTTGTTGAAGATACCCAAGGTCCGGTGTTTGACAGCATCGCAGACAAGGGTGGAGTCTATGTGCCCGAGGGCAGTTATGTCGTCTGCATAGGCAGGCCCGGAGACATTTTAACCGTCAATGTAAAATAGGAACATCGACAAAACAAGAGGGGGCGTCTTATCAGACGGCCCCTCTGTCATTTTTATCAATATACCTCAGTTATAGCACCATTGTCTCCTTAAGTTTTCCTGTGACGTTGCAGGTCGCCTCTACCTCTATCTTCGATCCACTTTTGACATCTTTGATCTCGAACTGCGCATGCTCTGTCCCTGGGTCACTTTGAGATTTCAGGCTCATTTCCTCTATCACCTTTCCGTCGACAGAGACCACGATCTTGCTTATATAATGTTTAGTTGTGTTCTTTACCGGGTGAAGGACAGAGACATCAAGTACTGAGGCGGACTCATCCCACTTCAGTTCGATCTTTTCCGCCGGATGTGCGTACAGGGGCGTGCAGATCATAATGACTGCCATAAATGCAAAAAAAGACCTGGCTGCCTTACGCATAAAATTTCCTCCCTTATTCTCTAACGAAGATATAGCATGTAGATCAGTCCATGCACCAGCCCGCATGCCACGGCACCTATACCGCACCAGCGGTGGATGGTGAAGACAAGCGGTCCCTTGATCTTCTTTCTAAGGCCGGGGCCGAAAAAACCGGTGGATCCGGCAACGATCATCAGGACTCCTGCCAGTGTGCCGGACAGACGAAAAATTTCGATCATGGGCATCTCTCCTTAATGATCACCGTAATTTTTTTACAGATCGATGTTTCCAATAACTTTATAAATTATAACCGAAACCGCCTCATATATGAGGCTAAATAATGCAGTTCCCTGTTGATCTCTCATCGATCTGTCGTTGGCCTGTCATCAATGTTCTGTCACTCGTACAGTTCGGCGATATCTTCCTCGCTGACAACTCTGATGCCATTTTGCATTAGCAAAGCTGCAGTTATGCCGGAGCCCGGGATCTTTTTACCGCTGAAGGTCCCGTCGTATATCATGGAGGGGCCGCAGGATGGGCTGTTTTGTTTGAGTATTGCAGCCTCAGCTCCGAGAAGTTCCGCTATCCTTAACGTCTCCTGAGCACCTCGTGTAAATTCTTCGGTGTTGTCTTTGCCGCTCTTTTCATAGACTCTGCCGTTTTGTATCTCATCGGGCTCTCTTGGCGTCGGAAGGCCTCCCAGCTGCTCCGGGCATACCGGTATAAGGAAATGTTTTTTAGCCAGGGATGCGACCGCCTCGTTCAGACATCCCCCGCCGCAGTACCTGGAATTTATGCCGAGCAGACATGCACTGACAAGAATTTTCAATAAGATCCCCCTTTTCGTTTTGAATTATCATAGCATATTCCCTTTACAGCGATGAAGCAGCGTCGCCACGCACCGTTGTCATCAAGAGGGGCATTGGAAAACGACGAATAGGGGCCGGCCCTCAGGATTTTACAACCGCTCTGCCACGTTCAGCTATTGCTCAGCCGCCCACCTTGGATGCGAAGCGAGCAAATTCACCGGCGGTCGAAAAACGCGGATCCTCCGCAGCCAAAGGATACAAATCCTCCTGTATTGACCTGCATTTCACAATTGTTCCGTTTTTATTCAGAAAGTGTATACTATAAACAAAATGACACGTTAACACGATATGGAGGTAAAGGTTATGGAGTATACCGATTTCGGCGGGACAGGGCTTAGGGTATCACGCTTTGGACTTGGATGCATGAGGTTCCCGGCTGATGAAAAAGAAGCCATAAAAATGGTCAGGTACGCTATTGATAACGGAGTCAACTACATAGATACAGCGTACACATATCCGGGGAGCGAAGAAATAGTCGGAAAAGCACTGAAAGACGGTTACAGGGAAAAAGTATGCCTTGTTACAAAATGTCCTGTCGCAATGTCTTCAAGTCAGAAAGATATGGAAAGATATCTCGACGAGCAGCTCAAGAGGCTTCAGACTGATTATGCAGATATTTATCTGCTTCATAACCTTAGTCCCGCAGTATGGGAAAAAGTAAAAAAATATGACGGAGCGGACTTTCTCGACAAAGCAGCCATAAAGGGGAAAATACTCCATAAAGGGTTCTCGCTTCACAACAGTTTCGAAGCCTTTAAAGAGATAATAGATTACTATCCCTGGGACATGACGCAGATACAGCTCAATATTCTTGATGAAAAGAACCAGGCCGGCGGTGTAGAGGGGCTTCGTTATGCCTCATCAAAAGGGCTTCCGGTAACGATCATGGAGCCTCTGAGGGGAGGCTCTCTCGTTAAGGACCCTCCAAAGTCTGTTTTGGATCTGGTCGAGGAATATCATGAAAAACGATCACTTGTAGAATGGTGTTTCAGATGGCTTTATGATCAGAAGGAAGTCTCTGTTGTCCTGAGCGGCACAAC
>Ga0208694_1000617_pt1 | contig 51371 bp, 24 predicted proteins | sample AD_UKC078_MetaG_FD_184442 | JGI IMG/M metagenome (GOLD analysis project Ga0208694, IMG submission 184442) | Active sludge microbial communities of municipal wastewater-treating anaerobic digesters from USA - AD_UKC078_MetaG (SPAdes) (version 2) | ecosystem: Engineered > Bioreactor > Anaerobic >...
CACGAGATATAGATATTGTTTATACAACTGATGAAAGTGAACCTCACCATAAGTCTGAGCGCTATGAAAGACCGTTGGTTTTTAAGGAAAGTGCTATTTTAAAAGTGGCAACCGTGTTAAAAACCGGAAAAACAAGTCCGGTAAGGACAATAAATATCATTAAGCAAGAGTACGCGCCATCAGTAAAATCGGAGGAAATTACAAATGGGATAAAAGTTTCTCTAACCAATGGAGTATTCCGCAAAGTAAGCGATGTTAACAACGCCAAAGAGTGGGCAGATACAACTATTGAAAATATGAACCGTTTTCATAGACTTTTTGATATAAAAAAACCTTCTGCCGCTATTGCAACAGGATTTATTAAGATTCCTGAAAATGGTGTTTATCGGTTCTCCACAAATGCCGATCATTTTTATATAAATGGTAATCTTCTGATTAACAATGAGGGAGAGGTGCAAAAATACTCTCGTAATGATGCAACTATTGCTTTAGAGGCGGGATTACATCGTGTAAAATTTATTGTTATAAATGGTATAACCGGAGGTTGGCCCCAGGCATGGAATGGTCGTTGGTTAGATATATCAACTGACGGGAAGAATTTTACGGCTGCGGAGTTTTATTAGAAATTTACACAGATCTTTGTAATTTTCACGTAGAGACGTCATATTATGTCTCTACAACGGTTTGATTTTCAGCTGACTGTTTGTCAAATGTTCTCAAACTTCTCAAGCATCTGATTATTCAAACCATTTAAAAAGTCGACAACGCTCATTCGCTTTTTCCCTGCTTGTTGTAGTTCAGTGATATGATACCAACCATCTAATACTGCAGCTTTTATGCTGTCTTTGTTGCTTACTACTGTACCTATTCCTTTATTGTTGTTTGAATTTTCATAAAAGCCGTCGTATATTTTTATTCCAACTGTTTTGTCAGCCAAAACCGTCTCTGTATAAGCACCCGGATATGGGTTTAATCCTCTAATGAAATTGTGAATTACCTCGCCTTTAGAGTTCCAATTAATACGACAAAATTCTTTGTCTAATTTCGGTGCGTTTTTTAATTTTTCGTTCTCCAAAACATTTTGCGGAGTCTCCTTATAGCTGCCTTTAACAATAGATTCGACTGTTTGATGCAGAACCTTAGCGCCCTCAATCATCAATTTATCGTGCAGTGTTCCTGCATTATCGGTTGGAAGTATAGGAATTTCCTTAGAATCTATAATATTTCCTGTATCAATATCATGTTTTAGAAAAAAAGTTGTTACACCTGTTTTTGTTTCACCGTTGATAATAGCGTGGTTTATAGGCGCAGCTCCACGGTATTGCGGTAATAAGCTAGCATGCAGATTAATAGAGCCTAAACGTGGCAGACTCCAAACTGGTTCAGGTAACATTCTGAATGCCACAATTACCGCCAAATCAGGGTTTAAGAGCGATAAAGCTTCTATAAAATCGCTGCTTTTCAGATTTGTTGGTTGCAAAACAGGAAGACCTACCGATTTAGCAAACTCTTTTACTGGGGTGGGAGTGAGCCTCTGTCCGCGTCCGCGAGGTTTATCAGGAGCGGTAACAACAGCAACTATATTAAAATGTTGGTGCAATATCTTGAGTGACTCCACAGCAAAGTCGGGTGTTCCCATGAACACTATCTTAAAATTATCTGCTGTCATCGGCAATTTATTTTTGCTTTTCGTAAACCCTTATTGTATCAACTATTAAGTTTGCCGGCAAATTTTCAGTTTTTTCAAGCAGTACACTCGATAATCCTAAATATAATGGATGTCTTGGAAGTATTCCAGAGTATTCGGCTACGGTAAATCCGTTTATTTGCCATCTTAAAAAATTATGACCCCATTCAAGTGAATACAAAAAGTTTGATGCAGGATTTATACCGGTTATTGTTTCTTCAAAATCGGGTTTGTTTTGGTTTTTAAAAAAGAGTCTGACTTTTAGACCCTTTTTCGCGCCAGAGCAGAAAACATCAATATGTGGTGTAATTGTTTCTGATTTTAAAAACATTGCATGAATAACCTCTTTTGATGATGTCATTCGAGCGAGAACCTCTATTTTGCCCTCTTGGAACCTAAAGCTATGACCAGTATTTATCATTCCCGAAGTATATTCAAAATCGCGCATTTTAAATCCAGAAGAGACTTGCCAACGTAAACCCCTAACATTCTCTTTTCTGGTTTCGATATTTATGCAGCCATCTTCAAATTTTAAATTTTTACCGTCAGTGTGAAATTGCAAATTTCCCTCTGGAACATAGCTTCTGCCTTGTAAATTCAACATCCCTTGAAAAGGAATGGGTATCCACTTACTGTCATCAAAGCCTTCAAAAGTATCCTCGAATATGGGATTCCACTCTCTTGTAGCATCAAACTTGTTAGATTTTAGGAGTTTAAAGTACCAATTAATCTCTTTGTCTGATTTAAGTTCCTTTAGCTCCTGTTCGTTCCGGTAACCTTCAGATTTTTCAAATTTTTTGGGATCTAACAAATATTCTTTTCGCTCATTAAATTCGTTTGAGTTAATATACGATTTTAGCTCGTTATAACGATTTAAAGCAGAACCGTTAATAACCTTTTGGTATGTTTTGTACTCTTTTGAGTTTTTATATTTGTTGTAAAACCTGATATCTTCGTTTCGCTTTAATTTTTTGAAGGCTCTTTTTTGCTCTTTGTTTTTTTCAATCCCTTTCGAGTCAATCAAGTTTTTCATTTCGGTATATTCGGCAAGAGTGTCAGAATCTTCTATCCTTTTGAATCGAGACAACGTCTCTCCATCTTTAATTTTAAAAAACAATTTTAGCTCTTTGTTTTTGCAAAGATTTTTAAACTCAAGCTCCTTTTTATGTTCTTCGCTTCCGTCATACTTGAGCTCTTGCAGCCTTTTCTTAGTGTCGTAATGTTCACGACTTTGTACAATCCTTTCTAATTCGTAATACCGATTTAGTTTTTCGCCTTTGGCAAATGCGTCAAATTCGTTCATCTCTTTACGAAGCATCTCATTTTGCTTCACGTATTTTTCGGTAGCGGGTAGCTGTCCGAAAAGTTTTTTAAAAAACAGGTTTACCATATCTTGTGTCGATAAATTTTTTGTTTACTTAATTTTGGTTAGTTTATTACTTTGGTCTTCAACAATATTCTCAGATTGTTGATTTATCATTAAAACCAACATTTTTATAATCAAGTATTTGTGTTTTAAAACTTTACTAATTTACTAAGCAATTCACAGAATTGTCTTTTAGGCGTTAAAGATACAAAACCGTATCGAAAAAACAGAATGAAAGTGAAAATTTATTAATTATTTTTCGATCTTAGTACATGACAAAAATAGTAGAAATTGCGTGGTGGACGGTGGGCTGTACAGGGTGCGGGACGGTGTACTTGGTTGCTGAAGTGAAATTTGGACTATAGTGTGTCCAATCGGTATTACCAATAATATAATGTATTTTCGATCCAATTCAAATTAAAGAAACTACTCCCGTGAAAACAGATTAACAGAAAAAATAAATATATTTGTGAATTACGGAGAGATTTTTTATTAATTCCAAAAACCACATATCATGTTTAAATTCAAATTTGTACACACCCCTAAACCCAAACAGTTCAAATATAATCCACGATATTACGATCCCCAAAAAGAGGAGTTCGAAAAACGTAAAGCCGAACTAAGAAAACAAAAAGGCTACGATACCGGAAGTAACATTCGCGGAGCTTTCACGAATCGTTCATTAGCAAGACGTAAAGCTCAACGTTCGTCAAACATACGGCTACTAATAATTCTTGCAGTTTTATTAATTATAGGGTGGTGGATACTACAGTAAAACCTTTAACAGTTCCAATTTAATGAAAGCCAAAGTCATAAATCGTAATTCGTAACTCGTAATTCGTAATTCGTAATTCGTAATTCGTAATTCGTAATTCGTAATTCGTAATTCGTAATTCGTAATTCGTAATTCGTAACTCGTAATTCGTAACTCGTAATTAAAAATTTGTCCACCCAACATTAAAATTATAACTTTGTAAGTTTAAATAAAAACAGAAGAAAATTCCGTTATCATGGGAAGAGCATTTGAATATAGACGCGCAGCCAAAGAGAAACGTTGGGATAAAATGTCGAAAATATTCCCAAAATTGGCAAAATCCATTACAATAGCAGCAAAAGAGGGTGGGCCAGATCCTGATCTGAACGCAAAATTAAGAACGGCAATCTTGAATGCTAAAGCCCAAAATATGCCCAAAGATAATATCGATGCTGCAATAAAACGAGCCGCAGGCAAAGATGCCGAGAATTACATCGAAGTCCTGTATGAAGGAAAAGGTCCTCACGGAGTTATGGTAGTTGTAGAATGCGCTACCGACAACCCGACAAGAACAGTTGCAAACGTAAAATCGTACTTTAATAAAGCTGGAGGCGGATTAGTGCCAACAGGATCATTCGAGTTTATGTTTACACGTAAAGCTGTTTTCGAAATTACCAAAACAGATGACGTTGATATTGAGGCAATTGAGTTAGAATTAATAGATGCAGGATTAAGTGAACTTGAAGAACATGATGGTACGATTTATCTTTATGCCGATTACGTCAACTTTGGAACAATGTCTAAAGCTTTGGAAGAGCTGAATATAGAGCCCGAAAAATCGTCATTACAACGAATCCCAAATACAACTGTTGGGTTTACCGAAGAGCAGTTAGTTGATATAGAAAAAATGCTCGACAAAATTGAAGATGATGATGATATCCAAGCTGTTTACACAAATATTGAATAGTATTTAATTCGTAAAACCACTAGGTAATGACCAACATAAAAAAGTTAGAGGATATAGCGACTCAGGTTCGTCGCGATATTATTAGGATGGTACATGGAGCAAAATCGGGACACCCCGGTGGTTCTCTGGGTTGCGCCGATTTTGTAACAGCCCTCTATTTTGAAATTATGGATCATAGTCCCGAAAATTTCGATATGAACGGAAAGAACCAAGACCTTTTCTTTCTATCAATCGGGCACACTTCCCCGTTGTTATACAGTGTTTTAGCACGTTCGGGTTATTTTGATGTAAAAGAGTTAGCAACATTCCGTAAGTTAAACACAAGGCTTCAGGGTCACCCTGCCACGCAGGAAAACCTACCGGGAATAAGGGTTGCAACAGGATCGTTAGGGCAGGGACTTTCAGTAGCATGTGGAGCAGCCTTATCAAAAAAATTAGACGGAGACCAGAAGTTGGTTTATGCGCTACTCGGTGACGGAGAGATACAAGAGGGTCAAGTATGGGAAGCAGCAATGTTTGCTTCTGCAAGAAAAATCGACAACCTAATAGCAACCATTGACTATAATGGCAAGCAGATTGACGGACCAGTTAAAGATGTCCTCGATTTAGGAAACCTGCGAGCCAAGTGGGAAGCATTCGGCTGGATTGTTATCGAAATGAACGGCAACGATATGGCAGATGTTGTTTCAAATATTAAATATGCTAAAACGCTGACAGGCAAGGGTAAACCCGTTTGTATTATTATGCAAACCGAAATGGGTTACGGTGTGGACTTTATGATGGGAACTCACAAATGGCACGGAGTAGCGCCAAATGATGAGCAAGCCCAAAAAGCTCTTGCACAACTACCCGAAACATTAGCTGACTATTAATTTAAAAAAACAAAATTAACAAACTCTACCACACCTTTTTTATATTTCAATGAAGTTACTGCTATTAATAGAATCGATATTGCAAAAGCTACTGCCCAAAAAGTGGAGACTTGCATTGTCAAAACTAAGAATTAAACTTTATTGGTTTACTAGCTGGTGCGGAAAACCATATTTTTATTATCATCAAGCCAGATACAAAAAGATTGTCGCTCAAAAGGGTAAAAAAGAGAGACTTAAGGTTGCTTTTTTCGCCTTTCAAGACTCTATTTGGAAGTACGATTCACTCTACAGAAAATTAGAAAATCACCCCAAATTCGACCCAATAGTGGTGATAATACCATACGTTACATACGGATACGAAGTTATGTTGGCAGAGATGAATAAAACTGCTGAAGCATTTGTAAATAATGGATATAAGGTAGTTAAATCGTATAGCGAAGATACAAAACAATTTATGTCGGTAAAAAAAGAGATAGACCCTGACATAATATTTTTTACAACTCCATATCGTTTAACATCGCCTGAGTATCAAATATCTAACTATTTAGACCGACTAACGGCTTACGTTCCGTATGGTATTATGTCTGTGAAAATAGAAGAGGATCAATATAATCAAATGTTTCATAATCTCGTTTGGCGTTGTTATTACGAGACATCCATTCATAAAGAAATGGCTAAAAACGTATCGCACATAAAGGCTAAAAATGTGGTTGTGACAGGGTATCCATTGGTTGACACATATTTAGACAAATCGTATAAACCAAAAGAGGTTTGGAAAAATCTAGATCCTTCTGTAAAACGAATAATATGGGCGCCACATCACACGTTAGCAGCAAATGTAACCCTCAGCAAATACTCAAACTTTTTGACTTATAGCGAATACTTCTTTAAACTGGTAGAAAAATTAAATCACAAAATTCAAGTGGCATTCAAGCCGCACCCGATGCTGAAACTCAATCTATACAAACACCCTGAATGGGGAAAAGAGCGAACCGACCAATACTTTTTACGTTGGGCAACAACACCAAACTGTCAATTAGAAGAGGGAGGATACGAAGATCTATTTCTAACATCAGATGCGATGATACATGACAGTATCTCATTTATATCTGAGTATTGTTTTACAGGAAAGCCGGCGCTTTTTACCATAAGTGACAAGAAAATAGCTGATAAGTTCAATGTTTTTGGCTACAAAGCATTCCAATTGTTGTATATGGCTTATAATGAGTTGGATATAAATAAATTTGTAGAAAATATTGTTTTAAATGGTAACGACAGTCGTAAAAATGAAAGATTGACATTTGTGAACGATATATTAAAACCACCAAATAATCAAACAGCTGTAAATAATATTGTTAACGATTTAATAGAAAACATTTGGCAAGAGGAACAATAATTTTTGTTATACCAATTGTAATTTTATAAAAGATGGACTTTTATAAAATTTTACAATGGTTAATTCCGATGTAACAAATACCAAGTTCAAAAGGGCGATGGCGAAGATTGAACTGTAGTATTTGTATAATCGGTATTACTTTGTTTCTCAAAAAAATGTAACTTTGCGCACATTAAATTAACTGAAAATATAAGCACATGAAGTTCGTTTTCGATTTAGACGGTACCATAACATCGCAGGAAACGCTTCCGCTAATTGCTTCACATTTTGAAATTGAAGCTGAAATTTCGGAACTGACACGCGAAACTATTCAAGGCAATATCCCATTTGTTGAAAGCTTTATCCGTAGAGTCCATATTCTTGGTGATTTGCCTGTAGATCAGATTGATATACTGTTAGGAAAAGTTGAACTATATCCAAATCTTCTTAAATTTATAAAAGAGAATATTGATAGTTGCGTTATTGCAACCGGAAATCTTGATTGCTGGGTAAAAACATTAGTTGAAAGGGTTGGATGTAAGGCATATACATCGACAGCAAGAGTAAAAGACAATAAAGTTGAAAAAATTGAAAAAATATTGAAAAAAGAAGATGTTGTAAAATATTATCAAAATATGGGCGAGACAGTTGTGTTTGTTGGCGATGGGAATAATGACGTTGAGGCAATGCGTATAGCTGATATTTCTATAGCAGTAGGGACAACACATCATCCAGCAAACAGCATACTTCCATTTACTGATTATCTGATATTTAACGAAAAATCATTATGTCTGCAGCTAAATCAATTGTTATTAGTTGTGCCGGAATAGGCTCACGCTTAGGACTTGGACAAACCAAAGCATTAATAAAAATAAATGACCGAACAATTATTGCTTGGCAGCTCGAACTCTTTAAAGATATCGAAGATGTAAGAATTGTGATAGGCTATCAGGCGAAAGATGTTGTAAAAGAGGTGCTTAGACATCGTAAAGATGTGATTTTTGTGTATAACCACGAATATTATAGTACTAAAACCGGAGCAAGTTTTTACTTAGGTAGTCGTCATGCAAACGAATATGTTATAGAGTGGGATGGCGACATGTTAGTTCATCCCGATGATGTTAAAATGCTATTGCAGGAGCAAGGAGAATTTGTTGGATACTCTGATATTACATCTGATGAAGCCGTGTATGTTCAAACTGATGAAAAGGGCAATGTGGTTGCATTTTCTCGTGAAAGGGGGGATTACGAGTGGACAGGACCAGCATGTATTAAACGTGATAAGTTAAATTACTCTTCCGTTCATGTGTTCAATCAATTAGAACCCTATTTGCCTATGAAAGGCTTGAAAATTAGAGCATATGATATTGATACGTATGATGATTATAAACGTGTAACAGAAATAGTTAAAAGTTGGTAAATGTTAGTAGGTATTATAGGGGGAGCAGGAGTTGCTGCAACAAATAAACTGTGCAAATTAATAGAAAACAGATATACTTTAAATGGAGCATTTCGGGATGCTCACCATCCGGAAATGATCATTTATCAAGCTACGCAAGCCCCTTCGCGTAGTATGTTTTTGGAGGGAAGAGGGCCAAGTTTTATAGAGGATTACATTACTGTTGGCAGTAAATTGAAAAGTATCGGAGCAGAGATTCTTTGTATGAATTGCAACACTGCTCATTATGCAATTGACGATATTCAAAGAGGAGTAGGATTGCCATTTATTAATCTGATTGAAGAGGTTGTAAAAAGATGTAAATCAATAGGAAAAACTAATATAGGGTTGGTTGCTTCTGATGGCTGTTTGATGGGGAAAGTATATGAGAGATATTTTTCCAAGATTATTCCCAATGCCAATATTATATATCCTGATGATGAAGTTCAGAAGCTCGTAACTAAAGGGATTTGCAATATTAAAAACATTCATAGGTTCGATACTGTTAGTTCGCAGGAAAGACCTCGTAATATATTTGAGAAAGTTCGCGAACATTTAGCAGACAAGGGAAGCGAAACAATTGTTATAGGTTGTACCGATATTCGAGTTGATTATCACTCGAATAGAGCAGATGTAATAGATTCACTGGAAGTGTTAGCAGATGCAATTGTGAATTTGAACGATATAAAAATATAAATTATGGAAAACAAGAAAGCTCTTGATTTCTTTGAGAAGATGTCGTTAAATACTAAAGATCAACAATCAGTAAAACTTGCCAATGTAACTGATCTTACACAGATAGATGCAGATTTTATTATGCAATATTGTGGAAAAGAATCCTCAATTTTGGATTTGGGTAGCGGTACTGGCTTGATTGTAAATAAAATATACGACAAAGTTGGTTATATTGTTGCCGTTGAGCCATTTCCTGCCTTTACAGAATTTATTGTTAATTCATCTAATATTAGAATAGTGAATGAAACATTTGAGAACTTTTCTACAGAAGAAGAGTTTGACTGTGTTACAATTTTCGGTACAATGCATTATTTTAACGAACAAGAAGCTGTTGAGATATACACAAAGTTTTTCGATAATGTAAAACAGGGAGGAAAGATAATTATAAAGAATCAGTTCGGAGTAACCGAAGATGTAACCGTAGATGGATACTCGGAAGAGCAGAAAACTAATTATTTTGCGCAATATCGTTTTATTGATAAAGAGGTTTCTATATTAGAAAAAATAGGGTATAAGAGTGTTCATGTGGTTGATATTTATCCTCCAGAAAGTAATCGTTGGACCAACACCCATTTTTATGCAATTATAGCAAACAAACATTAAATTTAAGGTAAAAGTCAGTGCACCACATTGTTAAATGTTAATTGATAAAGACTTTAAATATTTATATACGTATGAAACGAACATACCAACCAAACTTGGAACACAAGAAAATGATTATAATGCATGTGTGTTCCATATGACCATAAACTGAAAAAATTATAAGCATATGAAATTTTCATATTTAGTCAAAAAAGGTATTTTTTATTTGTTCAACAAGCCAATAATAATAGAAGAACCAGAGTTAAAAGTGTTGAGATATATAGTTCCAGGCTGGCTTGAACCAGGTCATTTGTACTGTATTGATTACGCCATCAAAAACCTAAATTCTGACAAACCAATTTTAGAAATAGGAACTTTTGCTGGACTTTCGACAAATGTAATTCTACACTTTCTAAAAAAACACAATAGAAACAATTTGTTTTATACCACGGATTGGTATATGGATGATACTAAAGATGAAGATAAAATATGCGACCTAGCATCGGGTCGTTTAATTTGCGATTATTTAAAAGAATCTTTTGTTAGAAACGTAAAGACCTTTCACCCAAAAGCAAATATTTTATCGAGTGAATTATCCTCTGATGATTTTTTTGCGGCATGGAATAAAGATGAAATAAAGAACTTGCACGGAGGTAAATTTAGACCAGAAGGAGAAATATCTTTTGCTTATATTGACGGCAATCACAAATATGAATTTGCAAAACGAGATTTTGAAAATGTTGATAAAATATTAATTTCAGGAGGTTTTATACTATTTGATGATTCGGCAGACTACACAAATTGGGGTTCTAAAAAAGTTGCTCAAGAGGCTGCAAAATCAGGAAAGTACGAAGTGGTTAGAAAAAACCCACATTATTTTTTAAGAAAAAAATAGGTTTGCTGTAATTAAAAAAATCTTTGTCAGAACGCTCTTATTTCAAAAAAGTAACTACCTTTGCAGCGCAAATTGCGGATGTGGCGTAATTGGTAGCCGCGCTAGACTTAGGATCTAGTGTCGTAAGACGTGGGGGTTCGAGTCCCTTCATCCGCACCACAAACAAGAAAAAGAACCGTCAGTGTAAACGCTTGGCGGTTTTTTTTAATTTATATCAATTTTATTGTAAATTTGTCACTTCAAAAAACCAAAAATTAAAGAAATTTGAAAACAAAGTAACTGAACAACAACAGACAGCATATGCGCCGTCTTTACTTTCAACACTTCGACTGCGCTCAGTGCACCGCTTTATAAACTTTATAAACTTTTAACTTTTAACTTTTAACTAAACATGAAACGAACATGCCAACCTTCTTTAAAGGGAAAAGGTACAAGGAGAAAGGTAAAAGTGGAAAAGAACTTTATAAACTTTCTATTTTTAACTTTACAAACTTTTAACTGTATAGCATGTGAGTTCCATATGACCATAAACTGAAAAAATTATAAACATATGAAAGTCGAAATAAATAAAATCGATGACCTAAACGCCGAGCTTGTAGTAAAAATTACCGACGAGGACTATAACCCAAGAATTGAAAAAACGCTCAAAGAGTATCGCAAAAATGCGCAGATACCTGGTTTTCGCAAAGGAATGGTTCCTTATGGGCATATCAAGCGAATGTACGGAAATAGCGTTAAAGTGCATGAGATTCAAGAGCTTGTCTCTGAGTCGGTTTTAGAATACTTAAAAACAGCAGAAGTTGAAATTTTGGGTGATCCGTTGGTGAATACGGATAAAACCGATAAAATCGAGAGTTTGGATAACTCTGACGATCTGAACTTTGTATTCGATTTAGGCTTACGACCCCAATTTGAAGTTAATCTTTCAAAGAGAAACAAAATACCATACTACAAAATTGATATTACAAAGGAGTATATCGACAACACGATTAAAAACATTACGGAGCGGAACGGTACATTAGAAGATGTTGAGGAGATTGGTGAAAACGACATGATTAGTTGTAGCCTAAAACAGTTAGATAGTGAAGGAAAGATTTTAGAAGACGGAATTACAAACGAATTGACTTACATAAGAATAGAAAGTATAGAGGATTCTAAATTGAAGAAAAAGTTTGTCGGTAAGAAAAAAGATGAAAGGGTAATATTTAACCCTAAAAAAGTGATAAAAAACACAACCGAAATTGCCGCAATGCTCAAAATAGAAAAAGAAGATGTCGAGACACTCGACTGTGATTTTGAAGCTTGTATAATAGAAATAAAAAGATTGAAAAAAGCTGAGATTAATACTGAGCTATTTGATAAAGTTTATCCGGGTAAAGATATTGCAACCGAGGAGCAATTCAGAGAAGCTATTTTTTCTGAAATTGAACAATCCAACCATTATAATCACGAGTCAAAGTTCCTAGATACGGCAACTAAATATTTGATTGAGAAAATAGACCCAAAACTCCCCGAAGAATTTTTAAAACGCTGGTTAGTTGACACAAAAAAAGTTGCAGAAGACAAGATTGATGATGTGTGGGACAATTATCGAAAAATGTTCCAATGGAGAATTATTGTTGACAAAATTGTGAACGACAACGACGTTAAAATTGAAGAAAACGATGTGATCGAAAGAGTCAAAGAAGAACAAAGGATAGCATTATTACGTTACAACATAACCGATATTCCGGACGAAACTCTTACGCAAATGGCAATGAAGAGACTTGGAGAAGATAATGCATACAACCACTACTTTTCTCTAGCTGCCGAACGCAAAGTGCTTGAATTAATTAAAGAAATAGTGAATGTCGAAGAAACCGTTGTTTCTGCAGATGACTTTTTTAATAAATAAAACCAAAAAATATGTTTCCACAAAATGAATTTAAAAAATACGCTGTTAAACACCACGGAATAAACAGCATAACGTATGACCGCTACACCTCAATTGTAAGCAATTACATATCGCCAACAATTATCGAGGAGCGTCAACTAAACGTTGCAAGCATGGACGTTTTTTCACGCCTAATGATGGACAGAATTATATTTCTTGGACTTCCAATAGACGATTACGTAGCAAATATAGTTCAAGCGCAATTGCTTTTTTTAGAATCAACCGATCCTACAAAAGATATCCAAATTTATTTTAATACGCCGGGCGGCAGCGTACATGCGGGACTTGCTATTTACGACACAATGCAATTTATCTCAGCCGATATTGCAACTATTTGCACAGGAATGGCTGCAAGCATGGGAGCAGTGCTGTTATGCGCAGGAGAAAAAGGAAAACGTTCAGCCCTTTTACACAGCCGTGTAATGATACACCAACCAATGGGAGGAGCGTCAGGTCAAGCAGACGACATGGAGATAACAGTTAAAGAGATACAAAAGCTTAAACGAGAATTGTACGAAATAATCGCAAATCACAGCGGAAACGAATACGAAAAAGTTGCAAAAGATAGCGAGCGCGATTACTGGATGACAGCAAAAGAAGCAATGGAGTACGGTATGATAGACGAAGTTTTAGAAAGAAATAAAAACAAGGAACAGAAATAATGGAACGATGTTCATTTTGTGGACGAAAAGAGGAAGAGGTAAATTTACTATTAACAGGCATAGATAGTAATATTTGCAACTTTTGTATTGAGCAAGCATATATTATACTAACGGAAGAAAATAAACAAAAGAGTTCCTTTAGTATCAAAAATGTTAAACTTCTTAAACCAAAGCAAATCAAGGAGTTTCTTGACCAATACGTTATTGGTCAGCACGATGCAAAAAAATTTCTTTCAGTTGCAGTATATAATCACTATAAACGTTTAGCGCAAAAAAGTACCGATGATGATATCGAAATTGAAAAATCGAATATTATAATGGTAGGACCAACAGGAACAGGAAAAACCCTATTGGCAAAAGCAATAGCTAAAATGCTACAAGTTCCGTTTGCCATTGTTGACGCAACCGTATTGACCGAAGCAGGATATGTCGGAGAGGATATAGAAAGCCTTATAACCAGACTATTGCAAGCAGCAGATTATGACGTTGCCGCCGCCGAACGCGGAATAGTATTTATAGACGAGATAGATAAAATAGCGCGTAAAAGCGACAACCCTTCAATCACGCGCGATGTGAGCGGAGAAGGCGTTCAACAAGGATTGCTTAAATTGCTCGAAGGCTCAATGGTTAATGTCCCTCCACAAGGCGGACGTAAGCACCCTGAACAAAAAATGATAGCCGTAAACACAAGCAACATTCTTTTTATCTGTGGTGGAGCTTTTGATGGTATTGAACGCAAAATTGCACAACGGTTGAATACAAGTGTAGTCGGATTTAATTCAATAAAGGAGACAGATCCAATAGACAGAACAAACATAATGCAATATGTTGCGCCTCAAGACCTTAAAAGCTATGGCTTAATACCCGAGATTATCGGACGTTTGCCAATATTAACCTATCTTGATCCATTAGATGCCACCGCTTTACGCCAGATTCTTACCGAACCGAAAAATGCCATTACAAAACAGTACGTCAAACTGTTTGCAATGGACGACATTACACTTACATTTGAAGATGAAGTACTCGATTATATTGTAGAAAAAGCTATTGAATTCAAATTAGGTGCACGCGGCTTGCGCTCAATTTGCGAATTGATTATGATTGATGCAATGTTCGAGTTGCCCTCAAGCCGAAAGAAAACCATGACAGTAACAATTAGTTACGCAAAAGAAAAACTAAAAAAGGCAGATTTATCGAAACTTAAAGCAGCGTGAGCATAGCAATTAGCAATTAACAATGCTTGTACTCGGTCGCTGAGCTTGCATTTTGATGGTTATTGAGTTTGTTGAAATATTACGCTCAGCGACCGAGTGCATCGCCTTGTACCTTTATAATACCGATTGGACAGCTACAATAGTCCAAACTTCGCTATCGCTCTTTTGGACTATGTGTCTGTAACATCAGTATTTACCATTGTAAAATTTTAAAAAATATTGGACTATTTTAAAATTACAATTGGTATAAAAGGTTGGCATGTTCGTTTCATGTGTCAAATTAAAAAGGTGATTTACATAAACAAAGTAACTGTTCGTAAAAAAACAGTGATAGTTGAAACAGAAATTACATAAAATTCGTTAACATTGTATATTAATTATGGTAAAAACAGGCAAAGTAGCTATAAAATTGCCAAGCCGAGTCGTGTTAGTATTTGATAATTTATAACAATAATAAACAGTTTTCTTCCTAAATAATCCTATCCCCGTAACAAGATAAATATTTGAACTATGAACAGATATCTACCCGCAGAACAAACATGTTGCAGCGCCAAGCAAACAATGTTTAAAAAAAGTATCTCTTATTTGATAAAAATTACTTTATTGCTATTTGTAATAGCAGGCAATTTAAATGCTTTCGGGCAGACTACCTACACCTCACAAAGAAGTGGAAATTGGAATTCGCTTTCAACATGGGGGACAACTACTGTTCCAGGAGCCGGCGATAATGTCCGTATAGGTGGAGGACATACAATTACGGTAACTGCAGATGCCGAGTGTGCAACAGTTACCTTTATAGGGACAAGTAGCAAGACTTTAAGTGTTAACAGCGACGTAACACTTAATGTGTCGGGTGCAATTACAATGAATTACAGTAACACCAACACAGCTATTACTGCTTACATTTCGGGACAAGGAACAATAAATTGCGATTCGGTAGTTCTTGGAACTGATGTAAACCCTAGCAATAATGGTACATATTTGTGTACATTAAACTCTTCAATTTCTTCTATGAATATAGCCGGTAACATTGTCATTAACAGTTATAGAGGGGGTAATAATAATAATAGGCTTAGAAATGGTGTTTTTGGGCATAATGGCGGTATAATAGTGGTTAATGCTATAACTACATACAATGAAAGTAATAGTAATACTTCAACATTTAGACTTGGTACTTCTTCACCCCATTTAATTCTTAAAGGTGAAGACCCATTCATTTTATCAAATACGGGTTCAAACTCAATTACTTTAAACAGAACCAATTCTACAGTTGAGTACCAAGGAGATGGAAATCAGAACGTCTATGCTCCACTTCTCCCTTACGGTACAAGTACAAGTTATTATAACCTTATTTCTTCAGGAAGTGGTGTTAAATCACTACTGGGATACCTTAGGGTTATTAATAACCTTACCATAAACGGCTCTTCAAATCTCACCACCAACCAGTATTCTATTACTGGTAGTAGTGCAGGCAGATTGGAAATGAACAATACAGCAACTCTAACTTTAGGGTCGGCTTCTAGTGCCACCTCATTCCCCACTAACTTTACGTCTGGCAATATAGTTTTTAGTCCTCATACTACTGTAATTTATCAAGGTGTTGGCGGACAGTCCGTTTCTAATGTCCCAAGTTCTTATAAAAACCTCCGCATACAAGGTGGCGGCACAAAAAACATAGACGGGGATATTAGAGTTGATGAAAGCTTAGTTTTAGATAACGCACGTTTGTCAACAGGTACGGGTGCAGATATTATTTTGGGTAAAGATGCAACAATCTCTGCACAATCGGGCTCATTCAATAGCAGCCAAATGATTGTTACCATCGGCGCAGGAAGTCTTGTAAAGGAGGGTACAGATGAGTTAGATTTTAAAATGTTATATCCTATAGGAACAGGTAATGCTTATACACCGTTAGATATAACTTCCATAAGTGCAACGGTTGGTGGTACTGGTGGTAGTTTTTCAGTTAGAACACTAAATGAGCGTGGACCCTTTACAAATCTCAGTGATCTTAAAAGACACTGGATTACAAGCTCAAGCAACTTGTCAAATATCTCAGCCAGCATGAAATTTACTTACCATTATGGCGATGTTCCAGTTGCAGGAGATGAAGATAAATACAAGCCAATGTTTCTTACCGATGAGACATGGACAGCTGTTAGCGGAGGGATAGTTGATATATATAACGACTTTTTCACAGTACCAAACGTAACAAATATAGATGGTAAGTGGACACTTCGAGAGCCTACTACAACATATTACTCTTATCAGTCGGGTGATTGGAAAAGTAATTCAACATGGACAACCGACCCTTCAGGCTCTGTGTGGGAAAATGGCGCTGTTCCTGGTATGGCAGATAGGGCGGTAATCTTAAATGGGCGTACCATAACTATTAACGAAAGTGGAAAAAATACCTACTCACTGCAGCTTAATGAGGGAGGGGAGTTAGATTTGGGAACTACTACAGGACATAACTTTAATGTAGTTGTTGGGCAGGGAATAATTAAGTTGGAAACAACAACCTTCCCAGCTGGTAATTTTGATAATTTCGTTGCATCAGGTGGGGGTACTGTAGAGTATAACAACCCAAGTAACTTCACCTTTGATAGAAAAGTTTATAATAACCTAATAATAAACCTCCCAAATTCAAGTATGGCTACCATTGATGACAATATGACAATTAATGGTAATTTTACAATTAAAAAAGGAACATTCAGGATTATGGCTACTGGAAATAAAACCATAATTGTAAAAGGAGACGTTACAGTTGAAGCCAGTGGGGAAATAAATGTGGGTGATGTAACTGGGGTGCATGATTTAATTATTAGTGGCGATTTTACAAACTATGGTAAAGCGAAATTTTCACTATTGAATGGACCTGACTATACTAACGCAAACAGTAAGCACGTAGATGTATATTTTGACAATGCAACCAAAGATCAATATGTAAGGTGTAACGGTGTAACTGAATTTTACAGACTTGTGGTGGATAAAGGAATAGATCAAACCTATATTCTAAATGTTGATGCCTCGGATGTTAATTATTTTAAACTATTTGGTCAAAATAATAAAGCAGCAAGTTATACAGGAGAATATGCACCACCAAATATAAGAAACAATAAAGCATTAGACATATATGCAGGAACACTAAGATTAGGCAACAATATAGAAATACCTTCGCTTAGAGAGTCATCAGGCACATCAGCACAAGAGTATTATCTTGATGCTGATGCAATGCTTTGGTTAGATGGAGCAAAAGTCGCGTTTTCTGCTTTTCCCGCTGCTGATGTTACCGCTATATACATATATGGTGCTTATAAGCAAACAGGAGATTCATGGATGAACAACAATGCTAAGCAGGGTTTTATTATTCGAGATGCAGGTCAGTTTTTTATAGAGGATGGTCTTTTAGAGGCTATAATTATTCGAACTTCAATTCAAGCGACAGTGCATAGAGGCTCTTTCACAATGTCAGGAGGAGTAGTAAATTTACTCGGTGTAGGTATGCCCAGCCATTCAAGATTAGGTATTTATGGTATTTTTACATTACCTTATCCAACCAATGCAATTAATATTTCCGGCGGTACAATAAATATTCTTGCACCTAATCCAATTGGTACTCCCAACGGTACTCCAAAACGATATCTTAGTGTGCTGATAGGAGCTGACCCTAACAACATAAATATTACTGGAGGTACTGTAAATTTATATGTACCGAGTAGTAGCGATTCTCATATAGCTTCCACTATGCCATTTTGGGATTTGAATATTATTAAGACAACATCAAATAGCTATTCCGCTCAACCAAGCGGGTATCCTGGAGATACACCGACAGCAATCCCCGCAATGCCTGCTCACCCTCTTGTGGTGTTAAACAGTTTAACGCTTGAAAATCAAGCTGTTTTGTCTTCTGGTAATGAAAATGTTAATGTTCTTGTTGGAAAAGACTTTACTATTAATAATGGTACAAGATATGCTCCTGGAACAAATAATACCATTTTTAATGGTTCGCAGGTGCAAACATTCTCAAACTCTGGCACTATAACAAGTGGGTTATACAAGATGTCAATAATCAATGGCACAGAGCTAAATTTAGCAGGTACAGCAAATACATTTAACATAAGAAGTGATTTTGAGATTGCAACCGAATCGGCGCTACGTGATAATACCAAGGTTGTAAATGTAGCAGGAAATATTATAAACAGTGGTACCCATATCAGACCTGCAGGCGCTGCCGGAAGAATTGTTTTAAATGGCTCAGGAAACCAAGATATTTCTGGTGACGGTAATGGTAAGTTTAACAATTTAGTAGTTAATAAAACAGGAGGCGGACTCACCATATCATCAGATATTCAAATTAACGGTGCATTTAGTTTGGTTAGCAACATAAGGGTTAATTTGGGTTCAAACAGACTTACTCTTGGTGAGGAGGGGGCGGTTTACTCTGCATTAGGTACTGGAGATGCGTTTAATAGCAATAAAATGATTTTAACCAATGGTTTGGGTTCAGACGGTGGTATAAACAAAATTTTTAATGGTCCCAAATCTATACTATTACCTTATGGTTTTTACAATAGCGGGAATTCTACATACTATTACATGCCTTCCAAAATAGAGTATAGTGGTACCGTTGAAGGGACAATCGCTTCACGACCTGTTAATGAACGCCATCCGTTAGCGCAAAATGTCAACGCATTAGGCGCCTATTGGAAAAATACAGTTACAGGTTTTGAAGGCGCTGGTAGTAATGCTTTTAGATTAAGATTTACATACAACGACTATTTTATTACAGGAACAGAAGCGAGCTATGTAGCGGGAGTATATAGATACGGCGACTCTTGGATCTATTTGAACGACCCCACGGCAATAAACCCAACAACTAACGAAATTACTTTTGCCAATCAACCAACCGCAAAAGGCGATCACACAGCGGGTTATGTTGAAGCTTTTGCTGCTATACCTGTTCTATATAGTCGCCAAAACGGAAGCTGGGATGATGTAAATACGTGGTCTGAAACAGGTCACGAAGGTGGGGCAGCTACGTTCACACCAACTCAAACAACCCTTGTAATTATTGAAGGAGGAGATACCGTTCAAATAAATAGCAATGGTAAGCGTGCAGGAGGATTAAGGATACTTGCAGGCGCAACCTTAGACATAAAAAGTACAACAGGACACGATTTTTCTTCAATACCCGAAGAGACAGTTAGCGGAGCAGGAACACTTAGAATATCAAGCTCAAACTACTTTCCAGCGGGCGATTTCGGCGATTTTATTGGACCTGAGGGAGGAACCGTTGAGTATTATACTAACGGTGCAAATATTGTTATACCAATAGAGTCAGATGATGTAGCAAGGCTAAATTTAAATCACTATAGAAACTTGGTATTAAGAATTGGTACGAACCATAAAATACAACTTCCACAAATCAGTAAGTTGACAATATTAGAAAATTTACTATGTACTGGTAATCAATACGCCAACGGTACTATTGAAATGTTGGGCAGTAGCGCAATGGAGCTGGAAGTAAAAGGCGATTTTACTATAGACAATCCAACTTTTGCTGTTAATAATACGCAGAAAGATATTTACATTTATGGTGATTTGAAGTTAACTTCAAGCAACGCCCGTTTTACAGTTTCGAGTACCTCAGCAAATAATAGGTTACATATATTTGGTAACATTATAAATAGTGGAAAGTTAGAGTTGCGCACTGGGACAAGTGGTAGCATGGAGGCAATCTTTAAAGGCACAAACAATACTGTTATAGATGGTACAGGTCAATACTCCTTTTATAGAATAACTGTTGACAAAGGTACAAACCGCAATGCTGTGGTTACTCTACAATCTCCTATCACAGTTGCACAAGCTAACCCTCTGTTAGAGTTGAAAAATGGTACATTTAGAGTAAACCGTGCTGAAGCAGACGTAGTGATTACCCATGGAAATACAGATTTCATAATTCCGCACACAGCAGCGCTCTCTGTTAGTAATGGAAATGTCAGAGTGACAAGCGGTGGTACTAGTGGAGCCGGCAAGCTCTCTTTGGCGGGAAGATTAGAGGTGCTTGGAGGAAAAATGTTTATTGGAGATGGGGGAAGTAACACAAACAACTCCATTGAGTATGTAGCTGCTGGTCATCCCGAGATAATTGTCGAAGGTGGGGAGTTGCATGTTAACGGACAAATTCGCAGGCTTACATCTGTAACAACTGGTAATTTGCACTATAGGCAATCGGGTGGCACAACTACAATATATGGGAAAGATCGCTTACTTACAGCTTCTCGTGGATTGTTTGAGATAGATAATTTAGGTAGCTTTGAAATGTCAGGAGGAACATTACAGTTTGACTGTCCCTCAACTCAGGGAGGAACTACCTTTGGAGATGTTGTTTTAAGACCCAACACCTTAAGTGTAACAGGTGGCACGATAAAATTTGGTTTACCAACATCTACTGCAAATTATGATTTTAAAATGATAGCTTCATCTCCACTTTGGAATTTAACAGTTGGCGATGAGGTCATACCACAATTTCTAACAACTAATGTGCTTGGTATTACAGTAAAGGGAGAGTTGTTGATTAATTTAGCCTCTCAATTCAAGGCTAATGGCTTTGACGTTACATTAAAAGGGAACCTTGTTAATAAAAATACTTCAGCATCAACAAATGTAACGGAAGGAGGTTATCAACCTGGAACAAGTACGCAAACCACTATTTTTAGTGGGAATGCACAGACAATTACCGGTACAGTAAATAATTTAACAAACTTTGCAAATCTGTTAATTGAACCAACAAACTCTGTTTCACTGCTCGCCAACACTACAGTGAGAGTTAATAGTAATTTGGAAATCAGAAGCGGAACCCTTAAAGACGGAGGGAACCCTGTAAATGTTGCAGGAGATATAATAAACACCTCAAAACATGAAAGTAGCCAACTAACAGGAGGAATAAAGTTGGTGGGAATGAAAAACCAAAAACTTAGGGGTCATGGCGCAACTTATGGAAATATAATTATTGACAATACAAACGGTATAAGTCTTTTAGACAATGCAATTATAAACGGCAAACTTACATTCCAAAATGGACTATTATATATCGATGATTATCTGTTAACATTAGGCGTAAACGCAACTGTAGAGGGTGCATTTGATAATCATAAGATGATTATGCTAAACGGAGTTTTAAGCGACTTAGGTGTTAAAAAAATGTTCCCATCAGGTGCATCATCTTCATTTACAATACCTATAGGTGTAGATGGTAAATATACGCCTGCAACCTATACAATTACTGCTAATACAACACCAGGAACTATTACTGTTAGACCCGTTAATAGAGAGCATCCTGCATTATATGACGCACTAGACAATGAACTCCAATATTACTGGAGTGTCGATTCTACAGGTTTTGGAACCGATTTGCAATTGACACATAAATATCAATATATAGATAGTGATGCAGTAGGAAGTCAAGACCAATATGTTGTTGGATTATACCGTTATCAAGCACGAAAATGGGAAAACTTAGGTGATGGCGGCGCCCCAGGAGAAGTTAACGAAGGTGAGAAAACCATTGAAGTGTCGGGTGTTAATTATGTTACAGGAGATTTTACTGCCGGATATTCGGCTAATTTTATACCGTTACCAACTTATTACAGTAGAAACAACAGACCAAACAATAATTGGACAGATAAGGAGAACTGGTCAACAGTTGGTCATAACGATAATAATAATATAGCAGCAAGTCCACCAAACGGAAATCCGATAGTTATTGCTGCAGGACACACAATGGTGTTAAATGCAAACCAGCAGATGCAAGCCTCTGTAGAAGTTAATGGAGTCTTAAATTGTGGTAAAACCACATTTCATAATTTAGGGAATATATTTGGGACAGGAAAAATAGTGATAGAGTCAACAGATGAAGGTTATTTTGTATTTCCAGCGGGTGAATATGAAGAGTTCTTTAGTACCCCTGAAACAATAATTGAGCTTACTGGCTCCGGAGAAGCTTCTATGCCTCTAAAACCAGGAAATTATAGCAAACCGTTTAATAACTTAATATTATCAGGTTCCGGTCAAAAAGATATGAGCGCTGAAGACCTTAGGATTAAAGGTTGGTTAGAAATTAAAAATGGAACAAAGTTAAATAGCGCTAATCACAATAGAAGTGTCTATATCTCAGGAGATTGGAAAAACGAAAACACAGTAGGAAATAGTTTTATTGCAGGAACAGGAACAGTATTTATTGAAGGAACAGAGCCTCAAAATATAAATGTATCCTTTCAAGAAAAATTCTATAATTTAACTATGCAAAATAGCGCTGGACTTACTATTACTAATAAACCCATAGAGGTTATGAGAACTCTTAGATTAACACAAGGAGTTATTCATTCAGCTACAGATAAAGAAGTAATACTTTCAAATACTTCGACAACCCAAGCGGTTATAGGCGCCAAAAACACTTCGTTTGTTGATGGTCCGGTTAAGAAGCGAATAATATCCGGACAATCGTTTAGTTTCCCTACAGGAAATGATGGTCGTTTAGGAGTTGTTAGATTAACTAATGCAACATCAACGCAACAGTACTGGACAGCACAGTATTTTAACGCTGATCCCAGTCCAACATACCCAACAGAAACATCAAATTTAGCAATACCGTTAACTGCAGTTAGCGATAATGAATATTGGCATGTAAAAGGACCCGATGCTAATTCAAAGGCAAATATTTATCTTCGCTATGATGAAATTTCGTTCCCAGAATATACAAATTCTAGTTCTGGAAGAAGATTGTTGAGAGTAGTTAAAAACGCATCGGATATGTGGATCCCTATTGGAGACAGAGTAAGTGGAGATACTGTGTCTGGAAATGTATATACATCAGTACCAGATACTGTACCACAAGGTGGTCGCATATATTCAATTGGGGCAGTTGGCGTAACAGCAATAATTGAAGATACAGCTTCATGGTCTATTTGTGATAATAACACAGATTACGTGACGGTGCCTGTTAAATTAACGGGTACTCCACCTTTTAAATTGGTTTATAAAACAGTTGGGGAACATACAAGAGAATTTACGGAAAATAATATCGAGGCAACGTCATTTACAATAACATTGAATGGACTTAGCATGGGAGGATACTCGGCAACTCCATATATTTTGAAGCTTGTTTCGGTATCAGGAGAAGGTGGAGCAACTGCAGGTTTTGTAAGACCAGATAGTGTAAAAATTACAGTAAAATTGACTCACAAGCCCGAAATTTCAGGGGCTGAAATTGTTGCAACTGGAGAAGAACGAACCTATACCACACCTAATCATATCGGAAGTAATTATTTGTGGGAGTGGATAGGCGCTTCAGGAGGAACAATTATGCAACCGACGCAAAGCACAACAGCAGTTGAATTTAACAGTACTACTGGAGTGCGTGTCCTAAGAGTCACTGAAACAAGTAGCTCAGGCTGTTTTGTATATGATGAAATTAATATTAATGTACAGAGTATGCCAGCACCGTACATAAATCCACACGATGAAACAAATATTTGTCAAGAAACAACACAGATTTATAGTACAAATTATAATCCTTCAAATGAGTATCGTTGGTCTGTAGGCGGAGGCGAGTGTACTGGATGCGGATCAGGTTTTTCAAGTACAACTACAATAACAGTGACGTGACCCAATCCAACAGATGTAGGTTATGTTAAAGTTGAAGAGCAAATTAAAAATACTACAACAAAATCTGAAGATATTTTATCAATACATGTATCAAAGCAACCTATTCAAAGAACTTTATTGGGCGATACGATTTGTCAAAACCTCGCAGGACAAATTACGGTTATAAATTCGGAATCGGGTGTCAATTATCAACTTGTAAATAATAGTAGTGGTATTAACGTGGGTCCGTATTTATCTGGAAATGGGGGCGACCTACAACTTAATACTGATCCATTACTAGCAACAGGAAATTTCTATGTTAGAGCATATAATTTAGGATGCGAATTGCGAATGCCAGCAAATCCGGGAACAGTTGCTGTTGTTGTGCAAAATCCTGATGTTCAATTAGCTATTGATGATGCGGATCATATTATCTGTCAGGGGACTTCGGTAAACTTTACGGCATCAGATGTTGCAGCTTTGGCTGACAGTTTTAATTTTATTGTAAATGGCTCATCAGTTCAAAGTTCAGCGTCTAAGTTATATACAACAACAAGTTTACAGCATAATGACGAAATATATGTTGTTGGCAATACAAACAAAGGGTGTAGAGATACAAGTAGTGTTATTACAGTATCAGTTGGCAAAAATATTTGGTCGGGTGCAACATCTACAGCTTGGGAAAATTCAGGTAACTGGGCGTGTACGGACATGCCTTCGTCAACAATTGATGCGTTTATTCCCGTACGAGCTATGCGTATGCCAACGGTCAGCGCAGCAGCATCTGTTCGTACAATTGAAGTTGAGACAGGAGCCTCTTTGACACATAGTGGTGGAATATTTTCAATTACCGGAGATATAATAAATAGAGGAACATTTACTTCATCTGCAACAATTACGCTGACAGGAGGAAATAAGCAAAAATTGACAGATAACTTAGGGTTTAATTTCAGTAACTTAACTGTCGATAAACATGACGACTCTGTTATTCTTAATACTAAAGTCAATTTATCGGGCACGCTTACATTAACAAGTGGAATTGTAAAAACTGATGATACCAATATTCTAACATTAGAGAATACAGCAAGTACTAATGGAGGCAACGCCAATTCATATATCGTTGGTCCTATGCAGAAAATTGGTAATACCGACTTTACGTTCCCAGTTGGTGCAGGTGACCGTTGGGCAAGAATTGGAGTCTCGGATATTGCTGGGGCAAAATCTACGATAACGATGAAGGCACAATATAATATCGGAAAATACAGTGAACCCGACAATGTAAGTGCACCATTAAATAACGCTAGTGAAGTGGAGCACTGGTTCTTACAAAATACAACGAACGATGCGGAGTGTAACGTTACATTATATACCGAAAATGTCTCATTAAGCAATATTAATACTTCAAATTTAACAGACTTAAGAGTTGCATATTTTGATGGAACATGGACAGACAAAGATAATGGTGGTACTTCTTTTGACACTAACAGTGGTTCGATTAAATCTGGTGTAAAGACCACCAGGCCTAATAGTTATTTTACTTTTGGATCGCTAACAGGAGACAACCCACTACCCGTTGAGCTTGTAAACTTAAAAGCATATTTGCATAACGGACAAACTATCCTTACTTGGCTAACCGCAACAGAACATAACAACAGCCATTTCGAAATTGAAAGGTCTGACGATATGATAGATTTTATCAAAATAGGCGCTGTTTATTCAAAAGCACAAAATGGCAATAGTACCCAAGCAATCGACTACTCATTTACAGACGATGCTCCCAAAGCAGGAACAAACTACTATAGGCTAAAACAGGTTGATTTTAATGGTTTATATTCTTATTCAAAAGTAGTAAGCGTAACATCGGAAAGAGAAAACAATTCATTGGAATCAATAATAGTTTATCCGAATCCTACCATGGGATTAGTAAACATTATTGTTTCTGGGAGCGATGAAAATATCCATATTTCGCTATATAACTACAACGGTTCTTTGTTGCTTGAGTATGAATACAATCCGTCAGACCCAACGGTTGATTTAAGTCAATATGACGGCGGATTGTATATGTTGAAGATTTCTAGTAATGGTAAACACATTATTCAAAGAGTAATAAAACAGTAGTATTTTAGAAATAAAGATATTTGGCAAAGCAATTTCAATTCACTTTATTGAAGTTGCTTTGCTGATTTAGGAGAGCAAAGTACAAGTTGAAAGTGAGCGTGCGTTGAGCGGAATCAAAAACGTTAATAATTGTCAATTGAAAATAGGTTGTTTGTCAAAATAAAAAGAGCAGAGTAAGGTACGCTTATGGTACAATAGAACGATTTCTTATGATTAATGTTATATTATGATTTACAATGTGTTATATAGATAAGTAGAAGTTTTCGACATCTCAATATAGGTGAGGTGATTTGCATTAACAAAATAATCTTTTGTAAAAAACAGTATAAGTTTGGAACAGAAATCATGTAAATTTGTTACAATTATAGTTTTTTGTGGAAAATTGTCAAAGTGCTTGAATGCCAAAGCTAAACCTTGATATTTAGCGATTTATAGTATAAAGACAATTATAACCTCAAAAAAAATCATTATTATAAAAGATATGAATTATGAGCAGACTTTTATTAATCAAAGAAGCATATTGTGGCACTAAGACTACATCATTTAATAAAACACTGTCTTATTTAATTAAAACAGCCTTATTGCTATTTATATTTTTGGGCAATTTAAGTGCTTTTGGGCAAACTAACTATTATTCGACAGCTACCGGTAGTGGTATTTGGAGTGATGAGACATCATGGAATCCGGTTGGTATTCCAGGGACTAATGACAACGTTTTTATAAACAGGAATCACAATATTACTGTAACTGCTGATGTAGCATGTGCGTCAGTTACTTTTAGAATAACTAATAATAACTCGCATACATGGGGTTTAACTGTTAATTCAGGGGCAACGTTGAATGTGTCAGGGAACATTACGATGCAATATCACGATAAAAATCATGCAGTTGTTGCTAATATTTCAGGACAAGGAACGATAACTGCAGGGTCGATAGTTCTTGGAAATAACATCACAAGTTTCTCAAATGGGCAAATATGTACACTAAACTCTTCAATTTCTTCTATGAATATAACAGAAGATATTGTTATTTACAGTTATTACAGTGATAATAGTAATTATAGGAGAGGTGTTTTTGCACATAATCAAGGTACAATAATAGTAGTTAATGGAAGCATAGTTACACAAAATCAACCTAGTGCTACTTCAACGTTTAAACTTGGCGCCTCTTCACCCAATTTAATTCTTAAAGGTGTTACTTCATTTGTTTTATCCGGTGCAGGTACAAATACAATTACTTTAAACACAAACAATTCTACAGTTGAGTACCAAAGAGCAGGGGATCAGTATGTTTACGGTCCAACAAATTATTATAATCTTATCTCTTCCGGTAGCGGAACTAAAACATTAAAGGGAAATATTGGTGTTACGAATCTAACCATAAGCGGTGCATCGAATCTTGCTACCGAGTATCCTATAATCGGAAACAGCGAGGGTAGCTTGGTAATGAATAATACCGCAACTCTAAGTTTGGGTTCGGCATCAAGTACCGTTTCGTTCCCTTCTAACTTTACACCAACTAATATAACCCTTAACCCTAACACAACTGTAGTCTATAAGAGTGGTGGAGATCAGACTGTTTCGTCAGCGCCAAGTTCATATAAAAAGCTTCGCATTGAAGGTAGCGGTATCAAAACAGTTGATGGAAATATTAGAGTTGATGAAAGCTTAGTTTTAGATAACGCTCGTTTGTCAACGGGTACGGGTGCAGATATTATTTTGGGTAAAGATGCAACAATTTCTGCATCGGTGCCATTCAGTAGCAGCCAAATGATTGTTACCATCGGTACAGGAAGTCTTGTAAAGGAGGGTACTCAGCCGTCAGATTTTGAAATGGTATATCCTATAGGTGCAGATACTGCTTATTATACTCCATTAGAAGTAACTTCGCTAAGTGCGACTGTAAATGGTACAGGCAGCTTTTATGCCAGAACATTAAATGAGCGCGCACCCTTTACAAATGATAATGATCTTAATAGATATTGGGCTACGAACTCAAACAACTTGTCAAACATCACAGCAAGTATGAAATTTCGTTATGATGCAAATGATGTTCTTGGAGTTGAAGCTGAATATGAAGCTAAGTTTCTAAGCGGAGAAATTTGGACTCCTGCCAATAATGGAATGGTTAACACAACAAGCGATTTCTTTACAACAGAAAATGCAGTAAATATTAACGGTCTGTGGACACTGCGAGAGCCTACTAAAACCTATTACTCCTACCAGTCGGGAAGTTGGGACAAACCGCAAACATGGACAACCGATCCCTCAGGTTCGGTGTGGGAAGGTGGAGGCGTTCCTACCGCTCATGATAGGGTAGTGATATTAAATGGACGTACCATAAATATTCTTAATGACACGAAAGTTGCTTTCTCATTGCAGATTAATGAAGGTGGGATGTTGGATATAGGAACTACTATAGGACACAACTTTAATACAGTTGTTGGAAAAGGAACAATTAGGTTAGCTTCAACAACTTTCCCAGCTGGTGATATTAGTGGTTTTGTTGCAGCAGGAGGGGGCACCGTAGAGTATTATAACTCAAATAGCTTCATCTTTGATAGAAAAATTTATAACAACCTAATAATTAATCTTCCCAACAACCTAAGTACAGCTACTATCAACGATGGTATGGAAATGAATGGTAGCTTAACAATTAAAAGAGGAGTATTTTTGATTGATGCTGCCGGGGATAAAACCTTATCTATAAAAGAGAACCTTACAGTTGAAGGCGCAGGGAAAATAGAAGTTGGAAATACTAATGGGGTACGTAAATTAATAATTAGTGGCGATTTTGTAAATTATGGACTAGTTAAATTTTCAAAATTGTCGGAGCCTAAATATTTGGAAGATAACGATAATCATGTAGAGGTCTATTTTGATAATGCTAGTAAAGATCAGTATGTAAAGTGCTATGGTAGGACTGAATTTTATAGACTTGTGGTAAACAAGGGAACAGACCAAACCTATATACTAAATATCGATGCGTCTAATGTCAGTAACTTTAAATTGTTTGGTCAAAATTATAAAGCTGCAAGCTACCAAAGCCCCTTTGCACCACCAAATGTAAGAAATAATAAAGCACTAGATATATGGGCAGGAACACTAAGATTGGGCAATAATATAGATATACCTTCGCTTACTAATCATTATCCACAGTCTGGCGCTTATCCTCACTACTATATTGATGAAGATGCAATGCTTTGGTTAGACGGAGCAACAGTTAAGCTTTCAGATACCGAAAATTATGTCCATAATACCGCATTTCTACTATATGGTGGTTATAAGCAAACGGGAAACTCAAAATTTACCGACAATGGTCCTATGGGTACAGTTATGCGCGACGAAGCGCAGATTTTTATAGAGGGTGGTGAGTATAGTACTGAGATTATTAGAACATCAAATTTGGGAGCAAATCACAGGGGATCTTTTACTATGTTGGGAGGAGAACTAACCTTACGCGGTGCAATTTCGTCCACTACTCAATATGGCGTTTTTTCATTACCCTATGTAAACAATTCAATAAATATCTCTGGAGGCACAATAAATATTCTTGCTCCAAATTCAGCTAGTAGTGGTGTTGGACAGGATCTTAGTATATTGATTGGAGCTGACCCAAACAATATAAATATTACTGGTGGTACAGTAAATTTATATGTAACAGATAAGAGCAACTCTTATATAAGCTCCACTATGCCATTTTGGGACTTGAATATTATTAAATCATCAACAAATAGCTATTCTGCTCAGCCAAAAGGGTATCCCGGATATTCGGCACATCAAATCTCTGAAATACCTGCACAACCACTTATTGTGTTAAATAATTTGACACTTTTGAATAAAGCTATTCTAACTTCAGGTCCAAGCAATGTAAATGTTATTGTTGGAGGAGATTTTACCATCAATAATGAGGCTACATATACTCCCGGTACAAACAATACAATATTTAACGGTTCAGGAGTGCAAACTTTTTCAAATTCAGGAACAATAACTGACGGACTAAACAATATATCAATAATCAACGGCTCGGAGTTAAATTTAGCGGGCGCAAAATTAGATTTTGTAGTAAGGGGCATTTTTGAAATTGGAACCGAGTCGGCGCTGCGTGATAACACTAAGATTGTAAAGGTTTTAGGAAACATTATAAACAGTGGCACCCATATTAGACCTTCGGGAGCAGCAGGCAGAATTCTTTTAACGGGCTCAGCAAATCAAGTTATTTCTGGTGATGGTAATGGTAAGTTCAACAATTTGGCAGTAGATAAAACTGGAGGTACCCTTACTGTTTCATCAGATATTCGTATCAATGGCGCATTTTGTTTGCTTAAAAACATAAGAGTTGATTTAGGTTCAAATAGACTTACCCTTGGTGAATATGCTGCAGTTTATTCTGAATTAGGTACTGGAAACCAATTTAGTAACAATAAAATGATTTTAACTAATGGTTTGGGTTCAGACGGCGGTATAGCCAAAATTTTTAGAGGTTCAGGTTCAGAAACGATACTATTGCCCTACGGTTTTTATAAAAGTAGCAACTCTACACATTACTATTTGCCCTCTACAATAGAGTATTGTGGTACAGTTGGAGGAACAATTACCTCACGACCCGTTAGTGAACACCATCCGTTAGCGCAGAACGATAGCGTATTAGGAGCCTATTGGAAAAATACAGCTACAGGGTTTGAAGGAGTTGAAACTAATTCTTTTAACCTAAACTTCATATATAACGATGATTTAATAACAGGAACGGATACGAATTATGTAGCGGGAGTGTATAGAAATGACACTTCGTGGATCTATTTAAACGATCCAACGGCAATAAATCCTCCAACCAAAACAATTACTTTTGCCAATCAGCAAACCGCTATGGGTGATCACACTGCGGGTTATACTTCGGCTTTCGCCGCTATACCCGTTCTATATAGTCGTCAAAGCGGAGACTGGGACAGTACAAGTACTTGGTCAATCACAGGACACGATGGAGACCCAGCTTCACAGACGCCAAACCAAACAACTCTTGTAGCTATTGGTGGGGGGCATATCGTTCAAATAAATAGCGACAACAAGCAAGCAGGAGGATTAAGATTAATAGCGGGCTCTACCTTAGACTTAACAAATACACAAGGACACGATTTTTCGTCAATACCAGAAGAGACAATTAATGGAGCGGGGACACTTAAAATATCAAGCTCAAACTATTTCCCTGCTGGTGATTTCGGCGATTTTATTGGACCAGACGGAGGAACCGTAGAGTATTATACTGATGAAGTAGATATAGTCTTGCCAATAGAGTCTGCCGATGTGGCAAAACTGAAATTAAACCAATATAGGAATTTGGTATTAAGAATTGGTACAGATAAAAGAATACAACTACCATCAATTGAGAAGTTGACGATATTAGAAAACTTACTATGTACCGGTAATAAAAACGAAACCGGCGCTATTGAAATTTTGGGTGACAGAAAATTAGAAGTAAAAGGCAATTTTACTATAGATAAACCAACTTTTGTTGTAAATGGAGACAATAATGATATTTCCATTTATGGCGATTTGATGCTAACTTCAGATACAGCTCGCTTTACAGTTTTTAGTATGTCGGAGACTACAAGTAACAGACTAAACATATATGGCAATATCGTAAATAGTGGTACGTTTGAACTGAAAGCCGGAACATATGGTAAAATGGAGGCAATCTTCAGAGGTACAAAAAATACTGAGATAAGTGGTGGTGGTACATATAATTTTTATAAAATAATTGTTGATAAAGGTATAAATCGTGATGCAATAGTTAATCTGCTTTCTTCAGTTCAAATCGCAGCTAACCCTCTGTTGGAATTGAGAAACGGAACATTTAGGGTAAACCATACTGATGCCGATATAGTAATTACTAATAGAAACACAAATTTTACTATCCCAAATACAGCAGCGCTTTCTGTTCTTGATGGAAGTGTCAAAATAGCCAGTAGTACAGGAGCTGGCAGCGGTAAGTTGTTTTTGGTAGGAAGATTAGAGGTGCTTGGAGGGAAAATGTTTATTGGAGACAATTCAAGTGACAACAACCACTCTATTGAGTATGCACCAGCCGGCGATCCCGAGATAATCGTAGAAGGAGGAGAGTTGAACGTTAGAGGACAAATTCGCAGGCTTACTACTGTAACAACAGGTAATTTGCACTACAGACAATCAGGTGGTACAACTACAATTTATGGTAAAGGACGAGAATCTTCCCGTGCACTGTTTGAGATAGATAATTTAGGTGTTTTTGAAATGTCAGGTGGTACGTTGCAGTTTGACTGTCCTTCAGCTCAAGGAAATACTACCTTTGGTGATGTTATTATAAGACCAAACACCTTAAGTGTAACAGGTGGTACAATAAAATTTGGTTTATCAACATCTTCGCAAAATTATGATTTTAAAATGATAGCATCATCTCCACTTTGGAATTTAACGGTTGGTGATGAGGTCAGACCACAAAGTTTGACAACCACTGTGTTTCCAGTTACAGTTGGAGGAGAGCTGTTAGTTAATCAAGGTTCTATATTTAAGGCTAATGGGTTTGATGTGACATTGAAAGGAAACTTTGTGAATAAAAATGCCTCAGCAGCAATAGGCGTAAACGATGGTGGATATCAACCGGGAACAACCACGCAAACCACTATTTTTAGCGGAAGCACACAGACTATTACGGGTGCAGGTAACAATTTAACCAATTTTGCAAATCTGTTAATCGAACCAACAAGCTTAGTTTCGCTACTTGAAAACACTACACTAAAAGTAAATTATGATCTAGAAATCAGAAGAGGAACCCTTAATGACGGGGGCAACTTTGTGAATGTTGCAGGAGACATAATTAATACCTCTAAACATGCTAGTAACTTTCCAACAGGAGGCTTGAGATTGGTAGGAATGAAAAATCAAAAACTTAGGGGTTATGGCGCAACTTATGGAAATATAATTATTGATAACTCGAAGGGTATCAGTCTTTTAGACAACACAGCCATAAACGGTAAACTTGTGTTCGAGAATGGACTTATATATATCGATGACTATCTGTTAACATTAGGCATAAGTTCAACTGTTGAAGGAGTATTTGATAATCATAAGATGATTATGCTAAACGGTGTCTTAAGCGACTTGGGAGTTAAGAAAAAGTTCCCCACTGGGGTATCTGAATTTACAATCCCGATAGGTATAGACGGTAAATATACGCCAGCAACATACAAAATTACTGCTAACACAAGACAAGGAGACATTACTGTCAGACCCGTAAATAGAGCACATCCTGCATTACATGACTCAATAGATAACGAACTTCAATACTACTGGAGTGTTGAAGCTAAAAATTTTGATGCTAATTTGAAATTGACACATAAGTATCAATATATTGAAGGAGATGTAAAAGGGGATATAGATCAATATGATGTAGGATTATATCATTATAAAACATATACTTGGGATAACTTAGGTAGAATAGGTAACCCCGGAATAATTAATAAAATCGAAAAAACTATTAATGTTATTGATGTAAATTATGCTACTGGAGACTTTACTGCCGGATATTCAGATAACTTTATATCGTTAGACACCTACTATAGTAGGGATAATAGATATGACAATGAATGGGAAAACCCGCAAAACTGGTCAACAGTTGGTCACGACGATGATACTCACCCTGCTACAACCGCCCCACGTGGTAATCCAATAGTTATTGCCGAAGGACACATAATGAAAATATTTACTGATGGACAAAAGCAAGCTTCTGTAGAAATCAATGGAACATTAGATTGTGGTAAAACCGTATTTCACAACTTAGGAAATGTATATGGAAAAGGAAAAATAGTAATAGAGTCAACTGACGAAGGTATTTTTGTGTTTCCAGCAGGTGAATTCGACCAATTCTTTAATACTCTGGGAACAGAGGTTGAACTTACAGGTTCAGAAAATGCTACTATGCCTTTAAAACCCGGAAATTATAGCAAACCGTACAACAACTTGATATTATCGGGCACAGGTATAAAAAATATGAGTGCAGAGGATCTTAGAGTAAAAGGTAGGCTTGAAATTAGAGATGGCACTGTATTAAATAGCTCTCGTCACAATAAAAGTATTTATATTTCAGGAGATTGGATAAATGAAAATATAGCAGAAAATAGCTTTATTGCAGGGACAGGGACAGTATATATTGAAGGAGGTGAAGCTCAAAATATGGATGTTAGTGCCATAGAAAAATTCAACAACCTAACTATGATGAATACTAAGGGATTATATCTCACCGATACTGCTATAGAGGTTATGAGAATTCTTAGGCTAACCAGAGGAGTTATCCACTCAGCCGAGGGTCGAGAGGTAATACTTTCAAACGCATCAAGCAACGCTGCTGTGGGCGCTAATACTTTGTCGTTTGTTGATGGACCTGTTAAAAAGTTAATGGTAAGAGGAGGTTCGTTTAGATTCCCAACCGGAAACCTTGAACGTTATGGATATATTGAATTAACCAGAGTAACATCTTTAGAACCCTCTGCGTATTGGACAGCGCAATACTATAATACCAATCCTAATCCAACATATCCAACAGAAAAGGACAACTTAGCTGTACCGTTAACGGAACTTAGTAATAATGAGTATTGGTCACTGATAAGACCCGACATTTCTGCAACGACAAATATTCGCCTTCGTTATGATGGAATGTCATTTCCAGCTCTCACAGGTTCCACTGCAGGAAGAAACTTGCTGAGAGTCGTTGAATATGTGGAAACTCCGCAAAAATGGTATGCAGTGGGAGGTGGAAGTGCTGCATCAGGATCAGTCAATACAGCTACACCGATTGAGCAAAATGGTAATATATATTCAATTGGAGTAATTGGAATCACAGCGACAATTGAAGATGTCACTCCACGGGAAATTTGTGACAATAACACAGATTATGTAACAGTGCCTGTAAAATTAACAGGCACCCCACCTTATAAGTTGCTTTATCAAACAGTTGGAGAGCATACAAGAAACTTTGTTGTAGAAAATATTATGAGCTCGCAATATCTAATAACATTGAATGGATTTAGCATGGGAGGATACTCTGAAACTCCATATACTTTGAAACTTGTTGCAGTGTATGGAGCTGGAGATAGAGAAGGTCTTGCAACTTCCAATCAAGTTCAAATTACAGTAAAATTGACTCATAAGCCAAATATTTCAGGTGCAGAAATTGTCGCAACTAACGAAGAACGAACCTATAGCACGCCTTTTCATACCGGAAGCAGTTACTTCTGGGAATGGGTAGGCACAGAAGGAGGAACCATTAAGCAACCAACACAAAGTACAACAGCAATTGAATTTGACAGTGTTCCTGGAGAATATATTCTTAGAGTGACTGAAACAAGTAGCTCAGGTTGTTTTTTTAACGATGATATTACTATTAATACACAAAACAAACCTGCACCGTATATGTCCCCACGTGATATGAATATTTGTCAAGGAGAAACGCAGGATTATTCCACTAATTATAATCCTTCAAATCAATATTTATGGACCATAATAGGAGGAACAGCTACATGTCCAGGATGTGGTACTTGGTCAAATTCACCTTCAGTAACCGTGACATGGGATAATCCAATAGCTTCAGGGCGAATTAAAGTTGAAGAACGAGTTGGAACCTCAGACGTAAAGTCAGAAGATATTTTACAAATACAAGTTTCTAAGGAAATTACTGAAAATGTCTTGGAGGGCGATGATGTTTGCTATAATGAAGCAGGACAAATTACGGTTAAAGGTTCAGAATTAGGTGTTGCTTATCAACTTGTGAATTATAACAGTGGCGGTGATGTGGGTTCGCATTTATCTGGAAATGGAGGAGATTTACATCTTATTACAAACCCATTAACAGAAACAGGAATGTTCCGTGTTAGAGCATTTAATAATGGATGTGAATTGCTAATGCCTGAAACTGGGACGGTTGATGTTGCCGTACTAAAACCAGAATTTAATATAGCCATTGATGATGTGGATACGATTGTTTGTCCGGGAGCAGAAGTGGTGTTCACAGCATCAGAAACAACGAGTTTGTCTGCTACATATGAGTTTTATTTAAATAACTTGCCAGTCGTAAGCTCAACTTCTACATCTTATATAACCAGCAGTTTACAGCACAACGACAAAATATATGTTAAAGGTTCTACAATAATCAAAGGTTGCGTAAATTATAGTGACACTATTACAGTTTCTGTTGGTGAGTATATGTGGTCGGGTGAAGTGTCAGATACATGGGGTACTACAAATAACTGGTCATGTAAAACATTGCCTACGATAGCAAGCAACGTGCTTATTCCTAAAAGAGCTAATTATATGCCAACGGTTAGCACGGCAGCATCTGTTCGCACAATTGAAATTGAGAAAGGAGCATCCCTAACACATAGTGGAGGAATTTTCTCAATTGCTGGAGATATTATCAATAGCGGAACATTTACATCATCTAACGCAACTATTAGGTTGACCGGAGGTAATGAGCAAAATTTGATAGACAACAACCTAGGGTTCAATTTCAGTAACTTAACTGTTGATAAACAAGGGAATTCCGTTAATCTAGGAGCAAAAGTTAATATATCAGGTGTGCTTACTTTAACAAAAGGAGTTGTAAAAACTACTGATACTAATATCCTGACATTAAGAAATACTGCAAGCGCTACTTCAGGTAACGCTGACTCTTACGTCGATGGTCCTATGCAAAAAATTGGTAATACCGACTTTACGTTTCCAGTTGGTGCAGGAGACCGTTGGGCAAGAATAGGAATATTTGGCATTGAAGGGGCAAAATCTACAATAACCATGAAAGCACAATATAAGATTGGAAAATATAGTGAACCCGACAATGTAAACGCGCCATTAAATAATGCAAGTAAAGTAGAGCACTGGGCTCTACAAAATACAACAAACGACGCGAAATGTAATGTTGAATTATTTACCGAAAGTGTTTCAATTAGCAATATTAATCTTTCAAACCTTTCTGATTTAAGAGTTGCATACTTTAACGAGAAATGGATCGATAAAGGTAATGGCGGTACTTCTTTTGTAACTAATAGTGGTTCGATTAGGTCAGCATATAAGACTAAACCCAATAGCTACTTTACTTTTGGATCGCTAACAGGAGACAACCCGCTACCCGTTGAGCTTGTGAACTTTAAAGCATATTTGCATAACGAACAAACTATCCTTACTTGGCTAACAGCAACAGAGTATAACAACAGTCATTTTGAAATTGAAAGGTCTGACGATATGAGAGATTTTATCAAAATAGGCGCTGTTTATTCTAAAGCGCAAAATGGTAACTGCGCCCAAGCAATCGACTACTCATTTACAGACGATGCTCCCAAAGCAGGAACAAACTACTATAGGCTAAAACAGGTTGATTTTAATGGTTTATATTCCTATTCAAAAGTAGTAAGCGTAACATCGGAAAGAGAAAGCGACCCATTGGAGTCAGTAATAGTTTATCCAAATCCTACTACAGGAATAGTAAACATTGTTGTTCCTCAAGACGATGAAAATATTCTTATTTCGCTATATAGCTGTACAGGAGCCTTGTTGATCGGTTATAATTACAATTCGGCAGTTACAACAATTGATTTAGGTAAATATTCCAGCGGATTGTATCTGTTGAAGATTTCTAATAACGGTAAACACGTTATTCAAAAAGTAATCAAACAATGAACAATTAGCAATTAGCAATGAACAATGAACAATGAACAATTAGTCAATTGAATGTCATGATGTTGTAGAGACGGAGCATGCTCCGTTTACCTTAAAAATGTCACCTACGTTCCAATTGCACACTTCGGCTTCGCTCACTTCGACAAGCTCAGCGACCGAGTGCATCGCATTGCACATTGCACATTGTTCATTGCTAACTGATTAGGGCTAAAGCCCATAAACCATATGCAACAATCTATTCCACGACTTGAAAGTCGTGGCAATTGAAATATAATCAGCAGATTAATTGTAATTGTTCATTGCTTACTTCGACAACGCTCAGTACAAGCATTGCACATTGTTAATTGATTGCCCGTGTCTAAACTGTACATATTCAACCCAACGAACGAATTAGCCATAGCAGACGGAGGCAGAGGCTATATCCCCTCGAAATATTTGGCTGAGTTTGAAAGCAATTTGGATGCTCTACCGTTTATATTCGCCACCCCCGATGATTTTGTATTGGTAGATAGCATCCCAGATAAAAGTTGGCTTGAGTCGTTCTCTTTGAAGAGAGTACCGTTGCCCAAATTTCTAAAAAAAGAGGATTTAATATCATTAATCCAGTCTCAAGAGATTGTGATAGAGGATATTACTCCGTGGGGTTGGAGCCCCAGAATGATCAAAAGAGTTGAGGAGATAATACGATTATCGCCTAATATCGATCTCAGTTCCCCGAATTATAAATGGACACCGAAACATAAATCTATTTATGGGCGCGAAACAGCTTTGAAAGCGCTAAAATTCGTGGTGCAAAACTATCCAAATCGCAAAATGCTAATACCTGACAACCTGTTTCCTGTGAAAGCGTGTACAATTGACCAGGTTGAAGAGTTTTTGAAACTGAATCAAAACATTGTGGTAAAATCGCCTCACAGCTCGTCAGGCAAAGGAGTTTTGATGTTGCAAAAACCTGTTTTAAATAAGCAAAATATAGATTGGATTTTAGGAGCTATAAAACATAGCGGTTATGTTATGTTAGAGCCGTATTTTAATATTTTAAACCACTTTTCAATACAGTTTTATATTGATAATGAGCAATGTAGGAGAGTGGCTTTCGGAGCCTTTTCATGTAATACGAAAGGAGGATATGAGTGCAATTATATTAGCGGAGTTGAGGTTTTACCAAAGGTCAAACAGTTTGTTTATGCTCTTGATATTAAGCTAATTGCCGACATCTTGTCCGATGCACTTAAAAAACTTGAAATTGGAAACTACTACAATGGCTACTTGGGAGTAGATATGTTTTTATGCGAACACCAAAATGGCAGATTGTTTTTACATCCGTGCGTTGAAATAAACCTAAGACAGAATATGGGATTGGTCTCTCACTACTTGTCGCCGTGGATTGCAGATAATCGTGTTGGCAGGTTCAGAATTATCAATAAAACTAACGCTCCCAACAATGATATCATGGGTTTTATAAATTCAAACAGCTCGCAATGGAGTCAAAATAGATTGCAAGGTGGCTTGATAGCGTTAACTCCTACCATCAATAGGAATTACATTGCTATAGCAGAAATACTTAGCATGAGTATTAACGACAACATGTTGATATTTAGCGACATAATATAAAAAGTCACCCAAAACATTTCGGGTGACTTTTTAAGTACGATGTAAAAAAATAAAACAAAATCAAATAATACTAAAGTAACAAACACATGGTACAGACAAACAACAAAGAATCTTAGACCATAGTATATTTATAATCAGCATCAGTGGTTTGTTTTTTTTAAACAAAACAACCAACTAATATTCAATACATTTATTCCTTTCAACTTTACAAACTTTATAAACTTTTAACTTCCAATAATTAACCACATTCCGATGAACCGCAGTCGCTACATGTCAAGCAACCTTCTTGATATACAATATTGTGCGACTTGCAGTTTTTGCACACTTCGCCTTTGGCTTCTGTGCCATTCGGAATATATCTTTTCAAAGCCCTGGCAACCCCTGCTTTCCAAGTATTGATTGACTCGTTGTCGAAGTGAAGTGAGCTAATGAGGGGAACAGTTTTTTCAATGGGCATGCCGTATCTTAGTATGCTTGAAATAAGTTTTGCATAGTTCCAAAACTCAGGGTTAAACTTGTGCGACAGTCCTTCAATGGTTGTCTTGTATCCAAACTTGTTGATATACTGGAAGTCATACCGTGTAACTGATTCCTCATCTTTATTTTTTATGATTTTGCCTTTATTAATACCTTTTGGGATTGGTAAAACATCCTCTTCTGCAAGACCAGTGAATATTTCGTATGGACGGTCGTCTAATAAACCTATAAAAGCAATCCAATCTTCTGTGCCATTTTTGAATCTTACCACATCGCTACATAGCTCTCTTGGTCGTTTTAGTTCTTGTGTAGAAGTGGGTTTATTTTCTTTTGTGTTTGAAACCAAGACACCTATTCTTGATCCCTCACGATATACAGTAATACCCTTACAACCAGATTTCCAACCTTCAAAATATACTTTTCCAACCATCTCTTCGGTAATATCTTCTGGCAGGTTAACAGTAACACTTATGCTGTGGTCAACCCATTTTTGTATTGCTCCCTGCATATGTACCTTGCTAACCCAATCAACATCATTGGCTGTGGCTTTGTAGTACGGAGATTTGGCAACTAAATCTTCTAATTCAGACTCTTCCATTTTTTCCACATCATCGATATTGTAACCAGCAGCATTCATCCACTCTACAAATTTATGGTGGATTACGGTAAATGTTTCCCAGCTATCACCAACAGAATCGGTAAATGATATTTTTACATCTTTATCGTTGGGATTTACTTTACGATTACGGCGATATATTGGCTTGAAAACAGGCTCAATTCCTGATGTTGTTTGTGTTAGAATGCTTGTGCTTCCCGTGGGAGCAACTGTTAACATTGCAATATTTCTGCGACCGTGTGCAACCATTCGTTTATACAGTTCTGGATCTTCTTCTTTGATTCTAAGAATAAACGGATTGTTACACTCTCTTTCAGCATCGTATATTGTGAAAGGTCCGCGTTCTTTTGCCAAATCAACTGAACTTGAATAAACGCTTAAAGCCAAAAATTTGTGTACTTTAACTGAGAATTCAATTGCTTCTTGGCTACCATATCGCAGCCCCATAGCTGCAAGCATATCTCCTTCTGCAGTTATGCCTATACCGGTGCGACGTCCTTCAATTGCTTTTTTTCTAATATTTAGCCACAACTGTTTTTCAACTCTTTTTATCTCTTCGGTTTCAGGGTCGCTGTTAATTTTGTGAAGTATTGCGTCAATTTTTTCAATCTCCAGATCTATTATGTCATCCATCATTCGATGTGCGACGGTTGTGTGTTTCTTGAATAGATCAAAATCAAATTCAGCTTGTGGAGTAAAAGGATTTTTTACATATCCATACAGATTTATTGCCAATAATCGGCAGCTATCGTAAGGGCACAACGGAATTTCACCGCATGGATTTGTCGATACGGTTTCAAATCCTAAGTCTGCGTAGCAATCGGGTATCGACTCCCTTTGTATTGTATCCCAAAACAGTATTCCAGGTTCAGCCGATCGCCACGCGTTGTGTATAATTTTGTTCCACAAATTTTGTGCGTCTATTTCACGACTTACTGTTGGGTTATGGCTTTTAATGGGATATTGCTGTATGTACGGTTTGTCCTCAATAACTGAGCGCATAAATTCGTCGTCAATTTTTACAGATATATTAGCGCCGGTTACTTTGCCCTGTTCCAATTTTGCATCAATAAAATGTTCAGCATCAGGATGTTTTATGCTAACTGAAAGCATTAAAGCTCCTCTACGGCCATCTTGTGCAACTTCGCGGGTCGAGTTTGAATAACGCTCCATAAAAGGAACCAAGCCTGTAGAAGTGAGAGCAGAGTTTTTTACAGGACTACCAGCAGGACGTATATGCGAGAGATCGTGACCAACGCCACCACGACGTTTCATTAATTGAACTTGTTCTTGGTCAATCTTCATTATTCCTCCGTAGCTGTCGGAGTTTCCTTTATTCCCAATAACGAAGCAATTTGAAAGGGAGCCTATTTGGAAACTGTTGCCAATTCCAGCCATAGGACTACCTTGTGGAACTATATATTTGAAATCTTTTAAGGTTTCATAAATTTCCTTTGCACTCATTGGGTTAGGATAGTTTGCTTCGATACGAGCAATTTCATTTGCAATACGCCAATGCATGTCATCCGGAGTCTTTTCATACAAATTGCCGAAAGAATCTTTTAAAGCATATTTGCTTAACCATACTGATGTCGCTAATTGGTCGCCTTTAAAATAGACTAAAGTTGCCTCTGAGGCTTCTTCATAAGAATAAGTTTTCTGCATTGTATCGCTTTTAGTGGCTATTATCTCATCTGTTAGCATTGTTATATTAAGTTTTATCGTTATTGTCGTTAAATTCTACCTTAATCATTTAGTTTTACTGTTGCACTTAATAAACAACATAACCCACAAATGACTGAATTTTTGATGTGTAGTTAAAAGTAAAACTTTCAAAAAACGGTCTTGCGAATTTAATGCAACGCAATAAATTTTACAAAAACACTTATTAACAAATTGTAACAATTATGTGTTAACAAGCATATACAGAGCGTATTAATCGGTTAATATCGTATTTTTTTAAGGTTTTTTAGTAATTGAAAGAAGTTTGTTTACGATAATGGTCGTTGACCCCGACATAGTTTTTATATACTGATTTTGAGTATCATAAATCCTCTTTAATCTAACCTTGTCTTTCGATAAATTGTTTACAAGTTCAGAAAATTCATCATAAGATTTTATTGTGAAAACTGTTTCTTGTTTTACCAACTCAACAGCTTCGTTAAATTTTTGATAATTAGGACCTATAATTATAGGAACGCCAAAAACAGCAGGTTCAAGAATATTGTGAATTCCTTTTCCAAAACCACCACCAATCATGACTAAATCGGCATATCTGTAAAGCGTTGATAACATCCCTATATTATCTATTATTAAAACTTCTGCACTCGATAGGTCAGTGTTGGGATTAACTTCGGAGTATTTTATGGTTTTTTTAGATATTTTTGATACAATCTGTTGTACATGCTCTTTGTCAATTTCGTGTGGCGCAATTATATATTTGAAATCGTTATCCGATTCGTTGATATACCTTGTTAAAATATCTTCATCTGTTTGCCAAGTGCTGCCAGCAACTATTGTAAACTTATTGTTTTTAAACGTTTTGGCAATATCTATCTCTTTGCCGTTTTTGGCAACCTGAATAACTCTGTCAAAGCGTGTGTCGCCACAAATGGTGTGGTTTTTAATATTAATTTTATCAAGTAGTTGCGCTGATGTTTGATTTTGAAGGAAAAAATGGTCAAAACAGTTTAATTGTTTGCGGAACCAAAACCCCCACCACCTGAAAAAGTGATGAGTTGGACGAAATATACCTGATATTAACCAAACGGGTATATCTCTGTTTTTCAGAACTTTTAGATAATTATACCAAAACTCATATTTTACAAAAAGGGCAACTGTAGGATTGGCAATCGCAATGAAATATCTTGCGTTAGTAATTGTGTCTGAAGGTAAATAGCACACATAATCGGCGTGGGCATATTTTTTCCTGATTTCATAACCCGATGGCGAGAAAAATGTCAACAATATAAATAGATTATCGCTATTCTCTTTGAGAGATTCAATCACAGGTCGTCCCTGTTCAAATTCCCCTAAGCTCGAACAATGCACCCATACAACAGGCTTAGTGTTGTTTTTCATGGCATTTTTTAAGTTCCGTTTCCAGTTTTTGCGACCTTCGACCCACAATTTTGCCTTTTGGTTTTTTACTGAAGCTAACCTTATAGCCAAGCTGTACAAGCCGATGCCGAGGGTGTATAATAGTCGCATTATCAGAATATTAGTAGTAGTAAATATCTTCAGCTTCTCGTTTTATAAACGAAATAATCCATCCAGCCTTAATTGTTGCCATAAACTCATTGTAACGACTATCGTCTCTACGCCTTAACGTAAAATCCCAGCTGCGACGGTTCTGTGTCCAAGCTTCGGTAAACTCAACACCTATAAAAAAGTTCCAAAAGTTTTTATTGTGAAAGTAGGTGTAGCCAACAAATTGAGTTAGAGCAAAGCCGTTTGACAATTTATCGTAGCCTTTCACGTAGTCGCCCATAATCTGTGGAACGTTGTTGCCTCGTTGATCAATCCAGTATTTTGATTGGAAAAACCCCCCACCTAAAGAGAATGTGATACCCGAGTTGGGATTATGTGCATATTTTGAGAAAATATATCCAACCTTTGTGGTTATTTGCATTCCTCTCATACCTCTCGAAAATTCAGCAGGCTGTCCATATTCGTTCGTCAAGGTGCCGTTTGAGTTTAATATTAATCTCAATGGGTCATCGCCTTTGTAGCCTTCTCCAAACAGCACTAACCCCTCAGCTGATAAAGAGATATTGTTTTTGAATTTCATCATAAAGGAAGATCCTGCTTGCCCAAAAAAGTTGTATCTATTACCTAAATCACCCATTGGGTAACAGAAGCCGACATTTGCTGATAGTGTAGTTAAGGTTAGAGAGTCTTTTCTTATGCTTTGTGATTTAGCAGTGAAAAAAATAGAAACCATTAATAATATGGTAGTTAATGCTTTAAATCCTAATTTATTGAGGGCTAAAAATCTCATAGAGCTACTAAATATAATATTGTACCTTTATTGCTTCTGTTTTTATAAGTCCCAAAAGTAGTAAAATATAGTTAAAAGTTTATAAAGTTCGTAAAGTTAAAAGTTGGTAGAACGCAGATGACACAGGTGTAACAGATTCACACAGTTTTTTATCTGTGCAAATCAGTTTAATCCGTGTTATCTGTGTTCCATTCGTAATCGTAACTCGTAACTCGTAATTCGTAATTGCTAATTGCTATTAACTGGTTCAAAATCCATATTATAGAATGCAAACGACCACAAGTCGGCATACTCTTGAATTACCATTGATGTTGGTTTTCCCGCTCCGTGACCTGCTTTCGTGTCTATTCTTATTATAACAGGATTGTTGCCTGTGTATGTTGCTTGTAGCGCTGCAATATACTTGAATGAGTGGGCTGGAACAACACGGTCGTCGTGATCGGCTGTGGTTACTAATGTCGCAGGATATGTTTCAGAATTGATATTGTGAAGAGGACTATATCCTTTCAAGTAAAGAAACATCTCTTCACTATCTTCGCTTGTGCCGTAGTCAGTTGCCCAATAGCGTCCGATTGTAAACTTGTGATAACGAAGCATATCCATAACGCCAACTGCAGGTAATGCAACTGCAAACAAATCAGGACGTTGGTTAGCCACAGCTCCAACAAGAAGTCCACCGTTAGATCCGCCTTGAATAGCTAAACGTTTGTTATTTGTATATTTGTTATCGATTAGATATTTTGCTGCTGCAATAAAATCGTCGAAAACATTTTGTTTTTGAAGTATTGTTCCAGCTTTATGCCATGTTTCGCCATATTCGCCGCCACCACGAGTGTTTGCCATAGCAAATACTCCATCGTTTTCAAGCCATATAAGTCGTGTGACACTGAAATATGGGGTTAAGCTGGTGTTGAATCCACCATAACCGTACAGTAGGGTAGGACGGTTTCCATCTAACTTAAGATCTTTCTTGTGTACAATAAACATCGGAACTTTTGTTCCATCTTTGCTCGTATAGAAGATCTGTTTTGTTTCATATTTTGAAGCGTCAAAATCAACAGCCGAACTTTCGTATAGTTCTGATTTATTTGAAGCTACATCATATTTATATATGGTTGCAGGGGTTGTAAAAGATGTTACGGTGTAGAAAGTTTCATTATCTTCCAATTTCCCACTAAAACCTCCAATGCTTCCAACTTCTTGGTTGTCTAAGTCATAAAGATATTTTCCTGATAAATCAAAAATGCGGATTTTGGAGTGTGCATCTTCCATATAAGAAGCTATTATTTTGCCGCCAACTAACGAAATGCTATTTAATACGCCATCTGCCTCAGGGATAAAATCAACCCAATTGTTGCGTTCGGGTTTAAGTGGGTCAACAGCTACAATCTTATATTTTGGGGCATCGTTGTTGGTTATAATTAATAGTTTGCCGTTAATATGGTCAATTACATAATACGACGACTCGAAATTGTCAACCAAAACAGTCTGCTTTTGTGTCTTCATCTCTTTGATATATAGAGCATTACCAGTGGTTGATTCAGTTACAGATATGCTCATATATTTCATGTCTTCTGTAATGCCCGCGCTAAAGCTCCAGTTTGGATTTTTTGTATCTTCATAAACCAATTTATCTTTTGATTGTGGAGTGCCAACTTCGTGATAATAAATTTTGTTGTTTTCATTAACACCTTTAAGCTCGTCCCCTGCTTTTGGTTCAGGGTATCGTGAATAGTAAAATCCATTTTTGTACCACGTTATACCTGAGAATTTTACCCATCGGATATGATCCTCTAAATCTTTACCCGTCTCAATCTCTCTTACAAAAAACTCATTCCAGTCCGAACCCCCTCTTGAAATCCCGTATGCTAAATATTTTCCACATTCCGATACCGAGAATTGAGTCAAAGAAACGGTACCATCTTCACTTAAAAGGTTAGGGTCGAGTAAAACTTTGGGCTCTTCGTCGAGTGAGCGAGTGTAGTAAGCTACACTTTGATTTTGCAACCCGTTATTTTTGAAAATAAAATAGTAACCGCCTTTTTTAAACGGGGCAGAGTTACGTGGATAATCCCAAAGCTCGGTCAATCTGTTTTTAATTTGATCGCGAAATGGGATTTTTGACAAATAGTTCTCTGTCACTTCGTTTTGTGCATTTACCCAGTTTTTGGTTTGCTCTGAATTGTCATCTTCAAGCCAGCGATAAGGGTCAGCAACCTCATGTCCGAAATAGATGTCAACTGTATCAACTTTTGCAGTCTCAGGATACATGATTTTTTCTTTTGCTTTGTCAACGCACGATACCGCAAAAAGCAATATCGGCAAAATAAAAATTAACTTTCTCATTGTCAAATTGTTAAAAAACTTTTGATTTAATATTTTATTTATCTTAAAAACATTGCAAGTTACAGAATTTTTATTGAAAAATCACAATACCAAAAGAATTAACCAAAAGAATTAACCCCAAATTAACAATTGGTTAACAATTGTGTATCTGTATGTTCGATTAATATTAGTATATTTGTTGTGAATTTTCGTCCAAAAAACAGTGACGTTAGACAAATTTTTACAACAAAAGTGAACAAAAAAACGTATATTAGGTACGAAAATTGATTTGGTAATTAAAAACATGAAACGAATATGCTTTAAAAGGAAAAGGCGATGCACTTGTTCGCTAAGCGAAGCCGAGAAGTGTGTCGAAGTTTAAAAGAATTTTATAAACTTTCTACTTTTAACTTTTAACTGTATAGCATGCGAGTTAAATATTACCTTAAAACTGAAAAAATTATAGACATATGAAAAGGTTTTTATTAAGAAGTAAAGTTTGCTTTGTGGCTATTGCGTTATTTACAGCTAACATTGTGCCATTGTCGCTTTTCGGGCAAGTGCCACTGGATACACTAATTGCAAACAGAGTATTTAAAAGAACATCTACTTCCTTTAAGGTAGATTATACTGTCGGTTATAACAGCACAACGAGTCAAGGTATTTGTTATGGTGTGTCTCTTAACCCTAATTTGTCTGGAACACACGTTTCGGTTGATCACTGGAAATCTGCCGACACATTGACAATTTCAGGCTTAAACCCTTTAACGAGGTACTATTTTTGCGTGTATGCCATAACCCCTACTGACACAATATACGGAGCAGTGCATAAAGCTACGACAGTGGCGCCCGAACCCACTACAAATTGTGGCACGCCCTATACTGCCCATTTAGACAGTTGTTCTGTACAAGTAGGTTTTGATGTTGCTACTGGAGCAAACAGGTATTTATGCGTTTTAGTAGAAGGTAATTCCCCAGTTGATCCTGAACTAATTGAATCAGGCGTTCAGCCTTCGGTACTAAAAGCGATGTTAGGCTGTGTTGATTTAGTAGAAAACATTCAAAATGAATATACTTACGATTCATTAAACCCTGGAGCCACGTATTCTTTAAGTGTGTTTCCCGCAAACCGTCCTACAACAGGAGGAGTTCAAAATATTAGTTATAAAACAGATGGAGAAATATCTACCATAACTTTTACAACATATAAAGTAACCCCGACAATACAAACATCTCAAATATCGGCAAATTCCATTATTGGAGGTAAAGTAAATATTTCATGGGTCAATGGAAATGGAGAAGGACGCGTTGTTTATATCAACAACACCAACTCGTTTACAAATCCCACAAATGGCGAATACCCTTCGACTAACAGTGCATATAGTGGTTCTGGACAGCAAGCTGTTTACAGCGGTTCAGACTCGAATGTCGAAGTTAGCGGCCTATTAACTACCAACCATTATTATATTAGGGCGTACGAGTTTAGCGAAATAACTGTAGATAGTCCAGCGTATAATAAGAAAGAAGCATTGGACAATCCAGTGTCTTTTACATATTATTATCCGACACCACAAGTTCAGGATTCAAACATTGTATTTAGCTTAGAAGGAGAATATTCAGTTGGAGTCTCTTGGTCTAAAGGAGATGGAATGAACAGAATTGTTGTGATGAACACATCTAATGTATTTACAATACCCACAAATTTAACTGATTACGTAGCCAACTCGGCTTGGGGAAATAGTGGAGAACAAGTTGTCTTTAATGGAAGCGGCAACAGCGTAATTATAACAAATCTTTCAAAAGAGACACAATACTTTTTTAGAGTTTTTGCATATAACGATGAGTCACAATACTCAATATTCAACACATCAACGGCATTTAAAAATCCAAACTCAGTAAGTATTTCACTTCCTCCAACAACGCAAGATTACGATATTACATTTAGTAATGTTACAGCAACAAGTGCAACAATTAACTGGACACGAGTTAACGGCACACACTCATTGGTTTGCATGAATGTCGCAGAAAACTATTTAGCACCCGAAGGCTTTAATGTTTACACCACCAACACAGTATGGCAAAATTCTGGAGCACAATGGGTATATTCGGGAGATCAAACCTCGGTTGAGGTTACAGGTTTAACGTTAGGAACTACATACTATTTTGTCGTTTATGCATTCAACAACAGCGATTATCCTATTTATTGCACAAGTTCAGCAACAGACAATCCATTTTCAATACAGTTAGGTGGGTTAAATACTTGGAATGGCAATATCTCAGAAAATTGGAATGATGCTAAAAACTGGTCGTTGAAACATATACCATTTAGTGGAAACGACGTAACTATACCAGAAGTAACAAACCATCCAGTATTATCACAAAACGCAAGTGTTAAAAAAATGACCATAACAAGCAAAGGGCGATTAACTGTAAAAGAAGGTGGCATTGTATTGTCAGTAAATGGAAATCTTCATTTAGGAGGAGATACAACAAGTTCAGGGTCTTTGGTTGTTCGAGGAAACTCCAATGTTAATGTAACTGGACAGTCGTATTTAGTAAGATACTATGGACCTGTGAGATGTCCACACTATTCAAGTTTCCCAAATAAAAATAGAAGTCTTGCCCAATTTGTCGGTTGCTCAATGTACAAATATGATGAACCCAATGGAACCTACAAACGATTAATACATGCCAATGGTGATACTGCCGAACATATGCTTGGATATTATATAACCGTTGGTACTACTTATAATAACGCAAATTTCAGCGGGGCTTTTAACAATGGTCCTCATTCAATTGTTGTAACAAATACAAATTATGCAGATGGATGGAATTTGTTGGCGAATCCGTATCCATCGGCTATTGACTGGGGGAATAGTTTAGGATGGAGTAGAGAAAATATTCAGTCAACTGTGTATATGTACGATGGTGTATCGGGCACTGATATTACCTACAATTATGAAACTGGTGTTGGTGTTCCAGAAGGCACAACAGGAATAATTCCCTCTTGCAATGGTTTTTTTATCATGGTTGATTCTACAGTAAATTCAACCACATTAGAAATAAACAATAATGCTCGTGTTCATAGTTATAAACCTTACGTAAAAAACGATGAAAATTCTTCTGAAAAAATTCTTCGTCTATCAATTGTCAATGAATTTGCTACAAGTGAAACAGCCATTCTATTTCATCCAAAAGCATTAAATGAAATAAACTTCGATATTGACGCTTTTGTTCCTCCATTTTTCCCCGAAGAAGAACGGCTTAAAGTGTTTAGTATTCGCGGACCTAATAATACTAAAATGATGCTGTCATCAGTCAACGAAAACCTACTTAACACATTAGAGCCTAATCATTTTATAGATGTTCCAATAGGATTTGTAAATAACAGGGGGTTGTCGTCAAAATTAATTCTGAACAAAAACAGTATCAGCGACGGTTTTGACGTTTATCTATACAATAAAAAAACAGATAAGTATCATAATCTTGAGTATCCTTATAGTTTATTGGGTGAAGATGAAAATAGTTACAATACATTCTCAATACGTGTAATGCCAAAAGTTGTAGGTATAGCAACTAACATTCCAAATAAATTTGAAACAGATATATTTGCGGTAAAAGATGTTATTAACATTAAAAGTCACGAACCAATAACAGGAAGTGTAATAGTATATGACGTAACCGGTAGATTAGTTTATTATGAAAAATTAAATGGGGTACATAGTCATAAAATAAAAAATAACAATAAAAGTGGTATATTTGTTGTCGTAATAAATAGCAAACAAGGCTATTATTCCCAAAAACTATTTGTAGAATAAAACTAATAGAAATAAAATGAAAAAGAGATTATATTTGGTATTTACTTTGATAATATTAACAGCCTCATTGTCGCTCTATTCACAGCAAAAAGAGAGATTTGGGAAAAAACGGATTGGAAGAGAAACGTTGTCAGATGATAAAAACGACAATAACTCAACTGGATTTAGGGCACCTAAACCGCCCGACCCACCCGGTAGTTCTTCTCCTATAGGAAACAAAGGTTTACTATTTTTACTTGCCTTATCGTCAGCTTATTTGATTGTAGATAATCGCAGAAACAAAAAACAGTAAAATTTCTAAACATTTTTCGAAATGTAGGTTCCAAAAATAGATGTAATATTTTTTACAGAGTTAGAAATTTATACAATAAAGCCAACTAAATCATCACGAGATAGTTGGCTTTATTTTTTTATTTTAGGGTCTACTGAAAAAGTCCTATTCTTTTGATTTTAAGTAATATATATGCATTTTCCCTTATTTAAGTGCAAGGTTTTACTAATATTTGTCAAAAAATCCGTGCACTTATGTTAAAACAATTAGAAGGTAAAAGGAGCAAGGTACAAGGGAAAAGTGAG
>Ga0208694_1000619_pt1 | contig 51291 bp, 36 predicted proteins | sample AD_UKC078_MetaG_FD_184442 | JGI IMG/M metagenome (GOLD analysis project Ga0208694, IMG submission 184442) | Active sludge microbial communities of municipal wastewater-treating anaerobic digesters from USA - AD_UKC078_MetaG (SPAdes) (version 2) | ecosystem: Engineered > Bioreactor > Anaerobic >...
CGTCCTTGTAGACGAACTCCGGCGTCACTCCGTCAAGGCCGTATTCGAACTCCAGCTGCGAATCGATCTCGCTTAAGTGGAAATGCCAGATGCCGTCATAGTACTTCCTGGTGACTGCAAGGCGATACCCGGGCGCCTTCACGAACAAGTCTTCGATCTCATCCCGGTACTCGCCGCGGACCAGGTCCACATCGCTGCCTATACGTTCACATGTCAGGAGAATACAACATATATCGTTGATGGGGCAGTATCTCTTGGTGCCGCATTTAATATCGCTTGAGCTTCCTGAAGAGCCTCCACTGCTGCCGCCACCGGATGATCCGCCACCTCCTCCACTGCTGCCGCCGCCGGATGATCCTCCGCCGCCGCCTCCACTAATGCTACCAGGGCTGTTATAGGTTGTGCTTCCGGAGCTTCCACTCCCACCGGATGATCCGCCGCCGCCTCCACTACTACTGCCACCGCCGCTCGTTCCGCCCGGTGTGCTGACGCTCGTGCTTCCGCGCACAAACATGGTGCATACATTCTCGATCCCGGTGCGGACAGAGCCGTCCGAGCACGTCTGGGCATACCACATGTCCATGCAGATGGTCTGACTGTTGATGGCCCCTCCACTCGCGTCTTCTCCCTGGGCGGACATGCTCTTCAGACATGTCATGCGGATGGGGACAGTGAACGACTCTTTCGCACCCAGGCTCTGCGGGATGTCGCCGAGCACTTCGTAGGACACATACTCGCTCTGCGGGAGCTCGAGCCTGAGATTGTCGGCCCGGATCATGCCATAGTTCGTGTAAGAGACCTCTGCGGTAAAAATCTGGCCCGGCTGCATGTCGTGAATGGTAAAGCTCCTGGGAGAGGCAATGACCATCGCCGCAGGGACATCTGTCTGATAAATGACATTGGTCACCACGGTGTAGGTGTCTTTGGTCGTTGTCTCGACTACCTCCCATTCGATTACCACCATGGGTGCAGCCAGCAGGGCCTCATGGGTCACGGTGATACCCGGCTGGACCCAGAAACGTCCCTGATAGTCCCTGTGCCCTTCGGCCTTGACGATGCAGTTGTAGAGCCCGGCAGGAAGATTGGTGAGATATGCCTCTCCCAGGCTGTCCGAAACAGCACTCTGCACGATCTCCGGGCTCCCTTCTTTTATCACTGTAACCTCAGCCCCTTCCAGGCCCTGGATGCGTTCGCCGCTGCTGTCCAGCGTGCCCGTGAAGACATCCTTTACCTTGAACAAGGCATTGCCTGTCTCCGAGCTCGTCACGGTCACATAAACAGGGATGTCCGCCGCAGGGTGGTTTGCGCTCGTCACCCGCAGATACAGACGGTAGATGCCCTCTGTCACCCCGGTTGCAGGGGCGAAGGAGAGGTTGATGTCGCGACGGAGCCCTGCACCGAGAATGCCCTGGTTCGCTGCGGTATTCAGATGCGCCCAGGAGGGGGCCGGGGAGCTGTCCTGACTCACCAGATCGAGATGCACGTTCACGCAGTCCACCACGCCTTCGTTGACTAACGTGACTGCGCCCATGGCTATGGTGTCGTGATTCACCCCTGCCTCGAGATACTCGGGCACACTCGTCAACACCGGCTCGTTCTCCACGCACCGGATGTTCAATTTCACTGTTCCCCAGATGCCTTCATTGCTGAGCACCCGCAACACGACCGTGGATGTCTGGCCGGCCGTGTTGTCCGCCCAGACAAAGGCACCGAGCACGGCAGCACGCAGGCTCTCCAGCAAAGCTATCGCGCCTCCGGTCACCACATGAATGCCCTGAGGCAATACCCCGCCCTGCTGGTCTGCGGCGACATATTCGAGCCTCAGGTTGCTCACTGCAGTTACCGGCCCGGTGCTCACCCTGACTTCAACTGTCTTCTCATGGTTTCTCGCCAGAGAGAGATTGGCCTCTCCGGGCTTGATCGTGAGGCGGCTGATGAAGAACATCGCCTGTATGGGATTGTCGAGTATATCAGGGTGCACCGCATAGACGTGGTACTCTCCCGACTCGCCGTCGAGCGGGGTGAAGGTGTAGCTGAAGCTTCCGCTTTCATCGGTGAATATGTCGATCTTGCGCTCGAACCCGCCCACCTCGATCACGAGGCGAAGCGGCACACGGGCCATGGGTGTGCTTGTGGCCCGCTGGATTGCCTGGCCCGTGACCACGATGTCTTCATCTCCTGAAGAATTCTCAGGGGTAATGCTTTCAATCCGGCCGTAGTAAGACGTATCTACGAGGGTTATCGCGCGGAATGACACAGGCCCGTCCATCCTGACCTGCTCGGGCTTGTCTTTGCGATAGTAGATGTTCTCGATGGTAAAACGCACCTCCAGCTCATCGGACGCGCTCGAGGGCACGTCGATATCGACAGGGTCGGAGATGAACGTGAAGCCTGCAGGTACCCTCACCACGGTGACCCCGCTGGTGAGAGTGACCGCCCCTGCCCCGAACACCTGCTTGTAGGATGCGGTGCTCAGCACGTTCCCGTCGTCATCGACCAGGTGGAAGGTGAGCTCGCTCGATGGCGACCCCCCGTTTTTCTCGGCAGTGACGATCTCGATCTCGCCCTCCGAGGTGTTCTGGAAACTGAAGGTCACCTTGCCGGCGCCTCCCCGGGTAAACTCCTCATTGAAGAGCTGCACCACCATCACGGCGTCTCCCACCTGGATGCTCTCGCTGTGGACGATCTCCACCAGCTCGCCCTCTTTCGGGGTGATGGCGATCGTGGTGGCCAGGTTCTCGATATCCATCAGGTCGGCATACCCGCCCACGATGACCGGAACAGTGACGCTCTGGCCGGCTCCTATGGCAAACGACTCGGAAACATGATCGCGGCCCATGATCAAGGCATGCAGCCGGGCATTCTTTACTTCGGCGGCAGACAGGTTCTCCACGACATACTCGACGCGATTCATGATACCCCGCCGCACGCTGCTCGACTCGCTCATGACAGCGCTTATATCGGACAAGGTGATGCTCCGTCCAAGGCTCTGGACATTATTCGCGTCTTCGGCCATCACCGTATACACCCGCTCCACGCCCGTGTAGCCGGTGTCCGTATATATGAGCTGGGCCATGGGCTCGTTGTTGATCTTTATCCTGTTTGCTTCCGGCCCGATGTAGAGATTGTATCCAACCACATTCCCGCCGGGATGTGTCCAGGTTATCACGGGGGCATCATCCTCGTTCCGGACGACCTTCAGACTCGATACCGGCAGCAGGGCAAAGTTCAGATAGGCCGAATCCGAGGGCAACGACCGGTTTCCGGCCGCATCGACAGCCACCACGACATAGCAGTGATCATCGGGCGACGGTGTGGGGTCGATGGCAGATGTTGTTTCGATTCCGGTGAGGATCGGCGTCAGGCCGCTTATGGAAGGGATGTATGTGCCGCTGGATCGGTAGAGCTCATAGGTCAGGTCCTCGATGATCGCAGGCGCCTCCCAACCGGCATGGATGCCGTCGGAATTCAGTAAAAGTGAGAGGTTCCGCGGGATGCCGGGAGGCGTCGAATCGGAAGCCACGACCACTGTATTGCTCATGCCGCTCTTTGACTCCTGACCGTTGGCCTGGTGGATGCTCGCCACGGCATAGGTGTATGTGCCGTCTATATACGGAGAGTCGATGACCTCAAGGCCGGTGTTCACCCGCAAGTGCCCGGTGAGCTCCTGCTCGCCGGGTGCCTTGCGGTAGAGCTGGTAGGCCACGGCGCCCTTGACCTCGCTCCATTTCAGCTCGATATCACCTTCGGGCAGCGGCCTTGCCGTGAGCTCGGCAGGTGCGTCAAGCGGAGGCAGGTCGCCCTGATACACCTGGAAATTTCCCGGCACCAGCCGACTGGTGACATTGTCCAGGTCGTCTGTGCACACACAGGTGAACCGGATGGCCTCGGCCTGTGCCAGGCCGGCATCGGCCGGCAGGGTGAATGTCCCCTGCCATGTCTCTATATCGCTGCCTTCCGCTGGTATTTCTACAAGGGTGCCCACAGGCACGGATACCCTTCCCTCCTGGGAAAGGAGGTAGGTCAGGCTCGGAACAGCGCCTTCCTTCACATGGTCGTTCAACCCGATTGTCACGGTGACTTCCACCGGGTTTTGCTGGTCGTTTTTGATGATCGTGCCGGGCAGGAGCTCGATCCTGCTCACGGATGGTGCTTCGGTATCGATGATGATAGAGCTGCCGGCATCAATTTCTGTGCCGCGGTTGCCGGCCATGTCTTTGGCGGAGAACACGGCAAACGCTTCTCCGCTCGGGGTATGCTCCGAGATGGTGAAGATCCCGGTATAGACGAGGTCCGAGTTCCTGCTCAGGCTGATCAGGATGGGCACGCCGTCCGAAGGGGTGATGCTCAGGAAGGGCGCTGCTTCAAGCTTTTCGCTCACATTGACGGTGACATCCACGATTCCGGGTGCGAATCTGCCTGTGGCTTCATCGTATGCGCCGTGGGGGTTATACTGGACAGATATCGCCCGCGGGAGGACCGAATCAGAGGTCACCGAGGCCTCGTTTGACAGGGCGCTTTCCACCTCGACCGCATTCACGCACGCGGCACGGTAGTAATATGTTCCCTGCACCGAGGGCAGGTCATGGTATGATGTCGTATTCACCGGAAGGAAGTTGACCTTTAGGGCCTGTGATTTCTCTGCAAATGAACTTGATGAGCGGTAGATATTGTATCCGGTTACCGCCGAATTCAGAGGCCGGTACCAGGAGAGCTTTACTGCGCCGCCTGAAGCAGCCTGCGCGATGAGACTCTGCGGTGCGTCGGGCACGCTGCCGTCCACCGTCACCACCACGACCGGGCTCAACGGGCCTTCTCCCGCATTGTTGCGCGCGGCTGCGCGGATATGATTCTCGCCCTGATTCAGCGTCACGCGCACACTGAACGTTCCTCCCTCTCCGACCGCTACAGGATCTCCGGCCGAAACACCGCCGAGGTATACCGTGACCGAAGTGTTCTTATCCGCAGTGCCTGATACGGCTATCTCGGTGTTGTTGGTCACCAGGCCGCTACTAGGTTTTTTAATGACCGGTGCACTTGGAGGGGCGAGCAGGATCACAAAGTCGTGATCCATGGCCGTTGAATTGCCGAACGTATCGTAAGCCACCACCCTGAGTGTGTGACTGCCGTCTGCAAGGTTTTCGATGTTCAGGTAGAATCTGAAGGGGGAATTGTAGCTTGTACCGGCCAGAACGCCATCCAGGTAGTATTCGACCCTGCTCACCTTGGATGGATCGGAAGCACTGACCGTAAAGGTGCCTGAATGAGTCATGGTGCCGCCTATGTTGAATACCGACCCGTTCAGCTTCAAGTTGTTGATGATCGGCCCCGAGGTATCTACCAGCGGGGTCGCGGTTATGGTGTTCACGCTCTTAAGCTCACCGCCGGACCTGTTCACGGCCGTGACTGCAAAATAGTAGGTTATCCCGTTTTGCAGGTTATTAATCTGGGCAGATGTCGTGTAGGAGTAAGCCCTTGGGGACATCCCCTCTACAGATCCGAAACTCATCTCACTCACATACACCCGGTAATAGCCGACGTTTGCAGAAGGCTCCACTGCCTGCCAGTTCAGTACTGCATACTCGTGATACGGGGTAACCATGACATTCGTCGGGTTACTCAGGAGGGTGTAGCCGATCACCTGGACCCCGTCGCTCTCGTTGCCTGAGGTATCGTATGCCGTAATCCTGCACGGATACGCACTCGAGGGAGACAGGCCGGTGACTTCATGGCTGGTCTGATCCGGGCCGACTTGGACACCTTGGGTATCCTCATCGAAATATACGCGGTATCCGGCAAGGTCTCCTGCAATGTTCAACGAGGGGTCCCAGATGAATACCAGGCTCGTCTGGCCGCTCGCAACCCTGAGATTGCGGACTTCTTCAGGTGGTATTCTATCGGCTGTAATCGTGCAATTCGGTGCATAAATGCCTGTATTGAACACATCGCCTGACAGATCGATATCGCCGGTGCATAAGGTGTATAAATCATATTGCCCATTTCTGCTCAATGTATTATAGGTGAATACCAATCCAACTGGAATTCTATTAAAGCTGTTTCCTAACTCTTCTATCAACACCCCATAGGTGCCGTTGTCATCGATCGTATTGTGTGCAATCGTCGCATGCGAGTAAATTGCGCGTATACCATATACGCCATTATTTGAGATTATATTGTTTAATATAATCGCACTAGAGATGTAAGTACAAACTCCGCCCTCTCCGTTTTCAAAGATGGTGTTGCCGGTAATTACCGCTGGAGAAGAGTATAAGAAAATACCAAAACAGCGGTTATTCCTGATCACAGAATTCTGTATCGTTATATTACTGCCTGCTCCAATGCAACTGATGCCACCGTGTTGATCATTATTATACACGCGCGGATCACAACTATTATGATTATTAGCGCCCGCATATTCCACGATGCAATGATCTATGAGAGAGGTGGAATTATCGGCACCTTTAAACAAAATCCCCATCCAATCACCAGGAGCTGGGGTTGCGGCGTTTGAAGTAAATGTTATAGGTTGGCCCTGGGTGCCTCCAGCCACGAGTGACCCCGGAATTCCCGGCGTTTGAGGATAGGTGGTTGACGCACTTTGGCTGATGATCAATTGTGTGCCGGCATTGAACCGGAGCTCTGTGCCGGGCTCAATGGTAAGAGTGGTCACGCCGTCTTCGCCATCAGTGCCTTTCACTGTGAGCGTTCCGAGAACGTGATATCTCCAGATGCCATTCCCCAAGGTAACATCTTGAGATATTTCGCCACCATTAATCTCGAGATATTCGCCCGGATCGAAATTGATTATTTCGTTGCCAGCAAGTATTCCGCTAAGTTTATCCAGATCCTCGGCCTTGAACTGCCAGGGTGAGCTATACCCAATGGTATTTCCTGTTATATCAGAGTACCATTTTTTGTCCTGTGTGAAATTTATTCCGGTTTCAAATATATTGTCTGTGATGGAATACTGAAGGGAAAGGTTATTAAAAACAATGGGAAAATCGAGGTCGCACTGGCTGTTGTTACTCATGCTGTTGTTTGTAATAGTGTAAGAGCCATAGAATAAGGCTATTCCTCTGATGGCATTATTGGTTATTGTGTTTCCAGAGACCACCCCGCTTGAAGGCGTCATGGAATAGCCCTCTGAATTAAAGAGAATTCCCTCCCGGGAATTTTCAATTATCGTACAGTTACTGATATTTGCATTACCGGAGGAAACCGATATTCCAGGACCCTGGCTTGTTCTGATAACTGAGTTCTGGATGGTGATGGATGCCTTGGAAACAGCAATATTCCCGTAAGAATATGTGAAGCAATAGAAGTAACAAAAATGCTCATAGTGACCGCCATATTCTATAATGCAGTGGTCTATAATTGAAGCACTGTCATGAGTGGTGTCATAAAAATATATTCCTTTCCAATATCCCGGGGCAGGACTGTCGGTATTTGCCGTGAACATAATCGGATGATTTTCCGAACCGCTCGCAATCAGTGCACCAGGATCTCCGGAATCAGCACCGACTTTCAAACTGGTTCCTGCATCGAATCTCACCTCCACCCCAGGCTCAATCGTCAGCGCCGTTACCCCATCCTCACCATCCGTCCCCTGCACCGTGATGTTGCCGGTTACGATATAAGGGCTTCCGGAGAGGGTCCAGGTGGTGTCCGTGCTGACTGTGCCGCTCACATTCGTAGAAGCACAGGAAATTGTGGAAAATACACTCAAGGAAGCAGCGAGGCAGAGAACGGATAGAATGAAAATCTTTCCAGACAGAGAATACGCTCTCCGATAATTCGTCAGATGACTCTTTCTCTTATCATGACAGAATACCCCTCGAACACTACAGTAAATGCCACTCTCCATTCTCTACCCCTCTTCATCGCAATATTCTCATGCATTTCAACCGGCCATCCGCCGGATCGATCCAAAGTCCGTGTCACATCCTTGGAGACCTGATCATTCGCCCTGAACCAGGGCAATGGATATATTAGTGTCAGCTTCCTCCGCACCCACCTCTCTTGGCGGCGGTGGTGATCCTCTTGGGCTTGTGTCCCTCCCGGTTTCGGGAACCGCCCATTTTCTGTAGGAATTTCTTATAACCGGCCAATCCTGTGCTGAGGTAATATACGTTCTTCAACCTGCTCTGAGATATTACCGATTGAGCTCGATCCGGGTTTTTCCCATCTTCATCTATCATCAGGACAATTTGACAATCCGGGTTATCCTGCTCGGCTTGCTTGATCTGTTTGTTAAAACGGGCGGAATCACTGGAAAGCTTGACTGACACAGCATAGGGAATGAGCTTCACGGTCTCCTGACTTTCTGTTAGATCAAGCACAAGCCAGTGATCGTAATTTCTCTCTGCAAAAAATGCCTGGGGCGTCATTTCATGTATGTCTTCTCCCCCGGCTCTTGTTCCCCCAACCGGATACCCTTGTCCGAACCATGCATTGAACCCGCCATAAAGGATCAACACATCGAACCCGGACTGTTTTAATACCTTGGATTCCCGTTCAAGCTGAGTGTACTGATCTCCCCGATCCATGAGAATGAGAGGAATCCCTTTGAGAAACGACTTGGTTTTTACAAAATACAAGGGGATATTCAGCGAACCCGGCAGGTGCGCCTGCTCGAACAGTTCACGGGTTCGCACATCGACCACCATGACCTTTTCACCCTTCTCAATCCTCTGTGACAGATCTTGCGGCTTGATGATGAGGTTTCGGTCAATCTTCCTGGCAGTACGCTCAATTAGATCGGGTGGGAGCTCTTCCGCCAGAGCGGGAGAAAAGGCAAGAATGATGAATCCCATCATGTACATGAAGAACCGCATGTCTCCTCTCCTCAGTTCGTGATCCCTGCCTGCTGCACCTGATCGGCCGAGAGTATTATCACGCTACTCCAGTGCGAAACACCGCCATAATATGCATTGAACAGATAGCTCCCTGCCGGCAGGGTAAACAAGACCTTGCCCTCTGCATCCGTAGAACCTGAAATACCGAGGTCTGCCCCTTGATCTGAAAAGACGTGTATCGATATTCCAGGAACCTGTTGTGAATTGTCCGTGACCGTCACCTCCACCCTTCCCATAGGAATGCCTACCTCTGCATCTTTCCAGGTGAACATGTCGCTCCAATAGGTCCGGCCGAGGTAGCTTGTCCGTGCTTTGTTCGGCAGCTGCGGCACATTGAATGTTACCCGACCGGATGTGTTCGACTCATGCATCTGCCCTCGCCACACACCCTGCTCGGAGAACAGATACACACCGAGGTCCGAAACCGGCTGAGGCATGCCCTGAAATACACCCAGGACCGATACGATCACGTCTTGGTGCTGAATAACCAACACCTCAGCGGTATCAGCGAGTAGCTCGATGGGCTGTGTCCAGAAATGGCCCCCCTGATAGTCCACCCGCACCGAGTACGTCCCTGCGGGCACGTCAAATATCGCTGCACCGCTTTCATCGGTAACAGCAGTGATTCCGCGATAAACGGCCCCTGTCGCGTCGAAAAGATAGGCCGACAGGCCCGGTAACGGCCGACCTGCCTTCTTGAGCACGGTCAGCTGGTAGAGCCCGCCTCCGGCATTGACGAACACCGAGTTGATCCCACCCGATGTTACGGTATGTGGTGCGCTCCAATAGACGCTGCCCATATAGTTCGCCCGGAAGCTGAAACTCAGGCCCACGGGCAGATAGAACGATGCCACGCCGTCCGCATCGGTCTTGTCCACCACGCTCCAGCACATGGTGCCTGCTCCGTTGAACAGGTAGACGTCTGCACCGGCTATATGACCGGTTGATTTGTCCACCTGGACATCAACCCATTCATGCGCCACCAGCACCTGGGCGGACAGAGTGCCCGGCACGCTCACCGCGTCGCTCCAATACTCCGCCCCCATGTATCTCACGAGGAACCGGTAATCGCCGCTGCTCAAGTCGAAGCTCACATTGCCGCTGCTGTCGGTCAAACCTCTCCGGCCGAGGTATGTGGTGCCGATGCTGTCGTATACATCGCAATTCAAGCCCGGGAGAGGTGCCCCATTCACCCCGCTCACGTTCAACTGGAAGCTTCCGCCGCCGGTTGAAAGCGCAACCTGGTTTACAGTGTCCTGCATGATCGTGCTCGCATCGGTCCAGTAGGTGTTGCCCAGATAGGTGGCCCTGAAAACATAACTCCCTACGGGCAGACGGAGCCTGACCTTGCCTTCGGTATCGGTCGTACCGGAAACATTCGTCCATATCTGCTGCGCAGTGTATGCATACACGGTGAGCCCGGCAACCGGCTGAGAGGCGCTCGTTACAACCACTTCCGCTTCCGCCATGGGAATGTCTATGCTTATGTCCTGCCAGGTGAAGGTATCGCTCCAGCAGGTCCGGCCCAGGCAGCTCGCCTTGGCCTTGCTGGCGAGCTCAGGCACCACGAATGTCACCTTGCCCTGAGCATCGGTCTGGTATACCTGGCCCCGGTAATACGTCTGGTTCTCGCCGTACAGATATACGCTGAGGTCCGGCCAGGGTGTCGCCACCCCCTGATAGACGGCCTGCACCGTGACGTCCACGTATTCATGCGGAATCACGAAGTCTATGTCCATATTGGTCGATACCTGGATAGGCTCGGTCCAGAACACCCCGCCCTGGTAGCTCACCCGTATCGAATATGAACCCTCCGGAATGTCATACAGCACAAGCCCGTCCGTATTCGTGGTTGCCGACAGGCCTCGGTATATGACCCGGGTTCCATCGTAGAGCATGGTCCCGAGGTTCGCCAGCGGAGAATCAGGCGCCCAGCATACCCTCAGACTGACCAGACCGCCGCCGGTATTAACACTCAGATCGTTCGCAACATCCGATGTCACCGTATAAATGTCACTCCAATAGGTGTTGCCCATGTAATTGATTCGGAACCTGAAGCCCGCTCCGGCTGGCAGACTCAACGTTGCAACACCCTCTGCATCCGTTGTGCCCACTATGCCCCATGCAATGGTCCCGGCATCGTTGAACACATAAACGCTCGCCCCTGCGCCAATCGTCCCGGTGGTCTTGCCCACCTCCACATGGACAGTCTCGTGCTCCACCACAATCTCTGCAACGAGCGTTTCGGGCACGGTGATTATCGGGCTCCAGAAGCTCGAACCCATGTAAGAAAGCCTGAACTTGTAGCTGCCTGCGGCAAAGCTCTGCGGATCGAAGTGAGCAATGCCGTCTGCATCGGTCTTTGCACTGCCCCCGGTAGCCGTACCGTCCGCACGGTGTACATACACGTTCCAGTTCGCAGAGATCGCACTGCCCGAATCGGTCCGCGCAGTAACGATCAGCTCGGACTGGATCACATAGCCCGCTGTCACGACCGCGCTCTCATTGTCCGCATAATCTACTGCCATGAACTTGAGCGTACGGTCACAGTCGATCTGAATGGGGGCATGGTACATCATCGAAGCTGTCGTCGGCTCTGTCCCGTCAAGTGTATAGTAGATATCCGCAGGCTCGTTCGAAGAAAGGGTGATATCCTGCAGGGTAGAATACACTCCCCCGGGCGGATTGGCAGCTACAACAGGCGGAATTCTGTCGATAGTGACCTTATGCGGGCAGGTCACAATCACCGATGTGGTGCTGTCGGCGATCACGGCATAGAGATAATAGGTGTCGTCTGCCAGGCCTGCAAGATCCCACAGGTACCGGTCATCTTCGCCGTCAGGGTCCTCCTGGATGGAGTCCGCGATCAGGATTCCTCCGGTCCCGCTGCAATCAAATGCATAGTACAGCGAAATCATCGCATTGCTGTCAGGATCCTGGTCGTCCCAGATGACCTCGAACGACTCGGCATTGGTGTTCACATCCCCCCCAGGCTGCACGAAGCTGAGAACAGGCGCGTCGTCAATGTTGTCGTTGTTCACAAAGAACCGCGCCGTCTGCATCCAGGGGCTTGCAAGGCCGTGCTCGTCTCTTGCCTGGACTCGCCAATAGTACCAAGTGTTGTCGCTCAGATTGACCGGCATCATCCAGGAGCAGGCATCGGTTCCAGTGGATGCCACCGGCGTCTGGAGATCCGCATCGGCATAGACCTCGAAGGTATAGGTTATCGCGTCCCTATCGACATCTGATGACGGGAAGATCTCTAATATCGGGGTAAGCGTGTTTACCCATGCCTGGTCCGCCGGATTCTTCAGCACAGGGCCTGAGGGCGCATCGTTTGCCGTGTTCACAAAAAAACTGCCGGTGCACCAGGGGCTATCCGCCATGCCGTCGCCGGCCCTTACCCTCCAGTAGTAGAGCGTATTGTCAGAGAGCTCTGCAATCGTGCAGGAAGTTGTCACTGCCTGCTCTGTCACCTCTGCAAATACCACAAGGCCGGGACTGTCGAATGTATTGACCCTATCTATCTCGAAGAAATATGTAAGCGGATCACCTTCTCCATCTGTCGCATTGAACACCGAGAGAACAACCTGAGTGCTCGTAATCTCCGATCCCACCGCTGGGAAGTTTATGGCTGGAGCGGAGGGCGCAGTATTCTCTGTGTGAATCAGGAAAGATGAGATATCCGACTCTGCGGTCAAACCGTGCTCGTCGGTTACAACAACCCTCCAATAATACTCGGTATTATTCATCAATGGCGTACTTACCGTCCAGGAGGTCGTGCCATCCTGTCCTTGTGCGACCCCGGAAACTGAAGACACCAGATCAGTGAGACCGCTGTCTGCATATACTTCGAAGGTATAGCTCAAAATATCATTGTCCGGGTCATGGCTGTTCGTGATCTGGAGCAAGGGTGTGCATGTATCGAACTCGGATGAGGCAATGATCTGCGGCGCAGTCGGGGCATCGTTTGCCGTGTTCACAAAGAAACTGCCATATGCCCAGTTTGTCAGAGCAAACTTGTCGCTCGCCTGCGCCCGCCAGTAGTAAAGGCTATTGTCGTTCAGCTCTACGGGCAGTATCCATGAAGTAGATGGGATAGCGGCCACATTGGCGACCAGCCTGGTCATACCCTCGTCTGCATACAATTCATAAGAATAATATAACGGATCTCCGTCAGGGTCCGTGCTCTCTTCAAGGGTCAAAATCGTCTGCTGCGTTGTTATTTCAGTGTTGTTTGCTGGGGAAAATATCACGGGAACTGTGGGGGCGCTGTTCGCAACCGTAGGATCGCTGCCCCGGAGGAACTCCTCAAGATCGGAAATGCCATCGTTGTCGTAATCGCCTGTACCGTCCCGGTCGAGATTGCCAAAATGGGCGAGCTCCCATGTATCAGGAATTCCATTACCGTTCTGATCATCCGAGGAATTAGTTTGTGAAAGTACGCGGATAACTGCCTGGCGGGTATGCTCCTGCTTCCCGTCAGATGCACCGAAAACGACCGTGTAGGCCCCTGCCTGACCAATGTGTGTATGCCAACTGAAAGACCCTTTCCCGTTATTGTGATTGACAAACTCGGCTCCGGCGGGAAGATACCGAGCATATAACGAGGGGATCTCTCCATCCGCGTCTGTCGCCTCTACCAGAAACGTGAGTTGATTGCCTTCCAGGACTGTACGATCCGGAATGAATTGTAAGACCGGCGCATGCTCAGTCTGTGCCGCACCTCCAAAAACGATTCTATATGAACCCGTGGTATCCTGATCAAAGAGGTTTATGAAATACTCCCATTGCCTTTGGGCGTTTCTCCTTTTCGAGAGCCATACATTGTCGCCCCGGATCCATTTGCCATCTGAGCGAACAACTTCCCTGACCTCTTTTGCTCCAAGGAGGGGGTCGGGCAGGCTCACGAATATATAGCCACTGCTCGCCGGACATCTTAAGGCATATTCATCCCATGCTCCGTTCAGCTCGGATGAACCGGAAAGATCAACCACGCCTGTCTGCGTGTTCTGTGACTCCAATACTGTGTATGTACCATTATCTATGGTGAGAAAATCGAGGATGCCGTCTTTTCCCGAGCCTTCCATGAGCACATCCTTGACCAGGGTATGGGTGGCGACTCCCTGGATCAAGGAGGTGAGCTGACCTCCGAGATTATCCGAGTGGGAATACTCTGCTGTAAAATCAGAGAACCGCCCGGAAAACGAACAGGTCATTATCCATCTGGCTATAGCACACTCGTTCGAACCGATATCCCCAAGACTGACTGTAAAACTCGGTGTTACAGCCTTTCCGTCCACATCACCGCTTGTGATCACATAATTGGCTATCAACCCCTGTTCATTATCGATAATCTTTGGCTGAGCCGTACTGATCTGAAGATTCCGAACAGCACCCTGTCCGTTGTTGCTCGCCCGCAACCCGAAGATAAAGGGAACCGACGGCTCGATCTCCGGTGTGAACGCATCGTCTCCATATACATTTTCAGGAAGAAAATAATCCAGGGTGATGATCGGCATGGGTTTTACCTGGATTTCCACAGGAGTTGCTTCATGCGTGTACGCCTTGCCATTGATTGAATAGCCTAATCTCGCCCCGACATGGTATATCGAGCCCGCGCCATCACTATTCGATGCACCGGGAGAAGGGATAATGATCCAGCGAACATCTACTCGCGATAACGGCTGCACAATCCCTGTGCCGTTGGTATCATCAATATTCTGCATGCTGCTCTGTCGAATGTAGAACAGCGCATCGGTATTTTGCGGGTCAGAGCTTGCGGCCACAGGCAGACCTGCCTCATCGGTAAAAAACACCTTTACATCGACATCATCCAGCCGAAGCCGGGGAAACCCATTTTCAATACGCAGTTGCGCATCAAAAGACTGCCGCTCAAATGCAACATCCTGACTTATTTCAAGCTTGATAGTTGCACAAACAGAGCTGTCAAGAGAATAAGATGTCTCAGGGAATAAAAGACCCCCGACAAAGAGAACTAACGAAGCTAATAAATGGCTGGCGAAGACAGAAATAGAGATTGGTTTAATGTTCAATGTAACTCTCCTCAAATCAAATATGGCAAAGCAATCAAAACAAAAAACATACTATTGCAGTATAGCGCTATTTTATATTACATTCCATAACAAAATGCGTTGAATTTTATTTTCTTGAATCCATGCTGCTTTATGAATTATCTTCATAGCTTACTTCTTCCATGAGCATATATGGTTTACATGTTGTGGTACATATGTCATTGACCAAAAAATCGGTTATTGTTTTTTACAGATTGCAACATATCATATTTGAGAGATAATACTGCATGGCATTTACTCAACCCACATCAGCTCCTCATTGTTTCATTATTTTGGCCATCATTGCTTTTTTCATTCCCGGAGAGAGCTATTCATTCTCATCTCCGGATAAATCTTTTCAAAGGACAAGCCATCAATTATCAAGGCATATACGATATGCCTATACCATAGAAAACAGAAGTCCCAATGTGGCCAGAGATGTCCATTTCTGGACATATGCCCCGGTAAAGGTTACACCTACCCAAATATGCACAAAGATAAGCAGCTCAAACCATTACGAACTGATCACAGACGAATATCAAAATCAAATTCTCCATTATGTCTTCGACTTCATCCCTCCCTATGGCTCAAAACGAATAACTGTTGACGTAGACCTCGTGTTCTCAAAAACCCCGAACCAATCATCGCCAGACAACCTTGAAGAATACCTTCTACCCGAAAGATTCATCGAGTGCGACAATAGAGAGATACGTACACTGGCTCAACAGCTTCATAAAAACCATCTCATGGGCACTGTCGAGTCAATATTCCATTGGATAGTGGAAAACATGAATTCTCCCGGATACCTACACAATGAGCGAGGCGCCTTATATGCCTTACAGAACCAAAAGGGTGACTGCACCGAATATATGTATCTTTTTGTTGCTCTCTGCAGGACGGAGGGAATACCGGCCAGATGCTTAGGGGGGTATATCTGCAGCCAAAATTCCATCCTGAAGTCCAACCAATATCACAATTGGGCAGAATTTTACTTCCAGGGATCCTGGAGGATCGCTGACCCGCACAAGAACACTTTTTTAGAAAATCACTCAGACTATGTTGCATTTCATGTGATGAAAAGCTCCCCGGCAAACCCCATATCCGGCTTCAGCAGATTCCACGTCAGGGGAAAGGGGTTGCATGTCTGGATGGACTGATTTTCTTATTGGCGCATCATAGCAAAAAGGAAAGGAGTTTTTCTTTTCAGTTGCAGGAGCCAAACCGAGGACGGGTTCACAACAGATGGACCAATACCTCATGTGAGCCCGCCTGGATGCGTGGTCCCCCCTTGCGACCAAGCCAGGCCTGCTTGCACATATGACCTGTTATGGTTCAAGCCTTGGGCCTTGTCTTTCTGCATGGGCTGGAAAGGGGCGCCTTCAAGGGTCTGTCGGGCGCCTGCATGCAAGCCCGTACTCGCAAGCTATGCGGACACTATCTGCTGCAACCTCATGAAAAGCTCGCCCACCGCATTGGAGAGCCTGATGTTCTCGTTCGCCCCCCTACGGATGCCGCGCAGACAGGTCGCTGCATCCTCGAGCTCCACAAGGTCTATTCCCTGTAAGGCCAATCCTTTCAACTCCTCATTGATCACGGATTCGCCGTTTCCCGCAATGACGAGCAGATCTCTGATCAGAGACTCGGCCAGGAGCACCACCACGGGCAGGAGATCGGCTTCCTTTTCCTGCGACGGAAAATACTTCTTCGCCAGGTGAACCGGATCGCCTTGCTGCAAGGCCTGGAGGATTTCCGCGCGGATCCGGAGCACAAGGTCCTGGTCGAAGTCCTTGAGCCCGCCCAAGGTGCCTGAGGTGAGCCGCAGAAAGGTCTGGTCCATGGGGCCTTTCGTACAGGCTGCGGCGTCGAGCGGGGCAAAGCGAAGGACCTGGCAGCGCGAGACGATGGTGGGAAGCAACAGCGAGGGATTATGGCTCACCAGGATGATCAGCGTTGCGTCCGGCGGTTCTTCCAGGGTTTTGAGAAGGGCGTTGGCGCTCGCCTTGTTCATCCGCTCAGCAGGTTCGATCACGACAAACCGGGTGCGGGCCTCAAAAGGCTTGAGGCTCACCTCGGAGATAACGCCCCGGATGCCATCGACCAGGATGCGCCCGTTTGCCGGCGTCACCTCGATATAATCGGGATGAGAGCGGCTGAGCGCCTTCAGACATGACCTGCACGCATTACACGGGTCCCCTGCGCGCTCCAGGCAGTTGACCGCCATGAAAAACTCCCGCGCAACCATGGTCTTTCCCACGCCTGCCGGCCCGGAGAACAGGAAGGCATGCGGGAGCCTGCCGGTCCGTACGAACCCGCGCAGTATCTCGACCAAGTCTTCGTGCCCGACAATGTCTCTCCACATATCTGTTTTCATATATCAAGCAGTGTCTCGGGGCAACCGTGTTGTCCAATGGAGGCAATTCATATCCTGGGTGTGCCTTTATTCCTGCAGACTTTTTCCCGGGCGCCAGAAACGCACCCCTTAAAGCCCGAACCGGAAAACCTTGCCTTTCCCGGTCGATTTTCAGGGAGAATCGGCCCGAAAATCCTGCTTTTTGACAGGGATATACCGGGGAATTTCCACACCGCCTCCCGGGCAGCAATGGCTTGACTTGATCCCTTCTTTTCAGATAATAGCCTATGATCTAACGATACCGGTTATGGAAGGGAGAACAGATGAGGAGATATCGTACGGAGAATCTGAGAGACATAGTCATTCTATCTCACTCGGGAGCCGGCAAGACATCCCTGGGAGAGGCGCTCCTGTTCAATGCAAAGGCGACCACACGGCTGGGAAAGGTACTCGAGGGCAATTCCGTGCTCGACTTCGAACCCGAGGAGCAGAAGCGGCAGTCGTCCATATTCAGCGCGCTCCACACCTATAAATGGAAAAATATCGGAACCATGATCGTGGATACCCCGGGCGATCCAAACTTCACCTCCGAGGCCATCCTCGGGCTGAAGTCGGCGGACAATGCCCTCTTTGTCATCGATGCGATCGACTCCATCAAGCCGCACTCCGAAAATCTGTGGGGCCTCGCCGGCAAGGAAGGGATCGCACGCATCTGCTTCATCAACAAGATGGACCGCGAGCGGGCCGATTTCGATCAGGTGCTTGCCGATATCTCCGAGGTGTTCGAGGTCAAGCCCCTGGTTCTCACCCTGCCCATCGGTTCCGAAGAGAAGTTCGCCGGTGTCGTGGATATTCTGAAGAAAAAGGCATATCTCTATGAAAAAGACGGTTCGGGCAAATTTTCCGAATCCGATGTCCCCGCCGACATGAACGACACGGTGGAGGAGATCTACAGCAGGGTGGTGGAAGACCTGGCCGAGGTGGACGACGCCCTGATGGAAAAATATCTCGAAGGCGGCGAGTTGACCGCGGACGAGCTCGCCACTGCCCTTTCGGTCGGGCTTGCCCAGGGCAACTTCCTGCCGGTGCTCGCAGGCTCCGCGACCTTGAACATGGGCGTGCAGCCCTTGATGGATTTCATCAATTCCTCAGGGCTCTCCCCCCAGCAGCGAAAACTTCCCGAGCTCAGTGGCAAGGGGGAAGAAACCCGGCAGATCAGTGCGTCAGAGAGTGAGATGTTCTGCGGATATGTGTTCAAGACCATGAGCGACCCCTATACCGGCACACTGAGCATCATCCGCTGCTATTCCGGAACCCTGACGCCCGACTCCTCGGTCTTCAACTCCTCCAGGGATGTCAAGGAGCGGATCGGCACGCTCCTGCAGCTCGAAGGGAAGAGCCAGAAGCCGCTGGAAGAGGTTGGACCCGGCGATATCTTCGCCATCGCCAAGCTCAAGGAGACCAAGACGGGCGACACCCTGCTGGGCGAATCGCTGGAGTATGTGCTTCCCTCTCCGGAGTTCCCTGAGACCATCATGAGCATGGCGGTCAATCCCAAGACCAAGGCGGATGTGGAAAAGATCATGCCCGCCATGCAGAAGCTCATGGACGAAGACCCGGTGCTCGAGGTGCACCGCGACGAGCAGACCGGCGAGTTCATTCTCTCCGGCCTGGGCCAGCTCCATATCGAGATCGCTGTCGACAGGCTCAAGAGGCGCTTCGGCGTGGAAGTGGAGCTCAAGACGCCCAAGGTGCCTTACAAGGAGACCATCACCGGGTCGTGCAGGGTCCAGGGCAAGCACAAGAAACAGACCGGCGGCCACGGCCAGTACGGCGACTGCTGGATCAAGGTCGAGCCGCAGGAGAGGGGCCAGGGCTTCGAGTTCGTGAACGCCATCGTGGGGGGGGTCATTCCCAAGCAGTATATCCCTGCGGTGGAAAAGGGCGTTGTGGAGGCCATGCAGAACGGCCCGCTCACCGGAAACCCCGTGGTGGACGTGAAGATCACGCTCGACTTCGGCTCCTACCACGAGGTGGACTCCTCTGAAATGGCCTTCAAGATCGCGGGCTCCCTCGCCTTCAAGAAGGCCATGGAAGAATGCCGCCCCATCCTGCTGGAGCCCATCATGAACATCTCGGTGATGATCCCGGAGGAGAGCATGGGCGACGTCATGGGCGATCTCAACAGCCGCAGGGGAAAGATCGAGGGCATGAATGCCCGGGGCAAGTATCAGGAGCTCAAGGCCCAGGTTCCCCTGGCCGAAGTGCTCACCTATGCGCCCACCCTCACCTCCATGACCTCGGGCAGAGGAACCTACACCATGAGCTTCTCCCACATGGAGCCCGTGCCCTATAATATCCAGGAAAAGATCGTGGCAGAGGTGAAGGCAGCACGAGATGATAAATAACGGAACAGATGCAGCAAGAAATTTGTTCCAGACAATACAGGCCATGAGCGTGTCCGAGAAGCTGGATCTGGCGCGCAAGGGCAGCAAGGAAGCACGGTCCATCCTGATCCGGGATGCGAACAAACTGGTTCAGCTTGCGGTCATACAGTCGCCCAAGATCACCGAGGGCGAGGTGCTGATGATCGCAAACAACCGGCAAATCAACGAAGAGGTGCTCAAGCACGTCGCCATCAATCGCGAGTGGCTCAAGAACTATCAGGTCAGGGTCGCCCTGGCCAACAATCCCAAAACCCCCCTGCCCGAGGCGCTCAGGCAGGTCGCATATCTGAAGGCGCGCGAGCTCACCCAGCTCGCAAAGTCCAAGTCAGTAGCCAGGGCGCTTGCCGTGGTTGCAGAGCAGCGGCTCAAGCAGGTGAAGAAATGAAGAGAGCAGGCATACTTACCTTAAGCGACAAGGGGTCGCGAGGACAGCGGGAAGACAGGAGCGGAAAGATCCTGAAAGACATGCTCTCCGGCCTGGGGCTTTCCATCGACCGCTACGAGATCATCCCGGACGAGGAAGAGCTCATCAGAGACATGCTCGTCGCCTGGACCGACGAGCTCTGCCTCGATCTGATCGTGACGACCGGAGGCACAGGGCTGTCTCCCCGGGATGTCACCCCCGATGCCACCCTCTCGGTCATTGACAAGCGCGTGTACGGCATGGAAGAGGTCATGCGCAGGGCGAGCCTGGAGAAAACCCCGCATGCCATGATCTCCCGTGCCGTGGCCGGGGTGAGAAAAAAGACCCTCATCATCAACCTCCCCGGGAGCCCTTCGGGCGTGGAGGACTGCATGGAGAGCATCGCGCCCGCCCTCACCCACGCCATCGACAAGATCGGCGGGGATATGAGCGAATGCGCCCCCCCTCCACGGTAATACCGCTTATCATGTAAAGTTGCCGGGCCTGTTTGCCGATTCTTTCGTAATACGAATCGAGATGCAGGAGGAGGCAATTGAGGCTCAGGCGTGATCCCCGCTATTTATCCGAGCTTAGCGATTCGGGAAAGACAGTTCAGTTTCACGATTTTGAGGGTGATGAGCGTACCTGCCCGGTAAGAGATTTCTCGAGGACCGGCCTCTCGTTCCTTCTGGAGGACGGAAGCCTCATCTTCCGTATCGGAGATATCCTGAAGATCCGTTTTTTCTCCTATGAAAAAGAAGCGCACTCCGGAGCGGCCATCATTGTCCATATCCAGGACGATTGCCTCGATGGCAAGGTAATCTCCCGGATCGGGTGCCACTTCGAAAACCCCATGGATATTTCCACCATCATCCGGGGCGACAAGATCAAAAAGCTCAGGAACGAGTACATTGATTTCATCCAGTCTCTGGCCGTGGAAGACAACCTCAACGAGGAATTCGTGCACCTCACCTCGCACCTCCACTTTCTCCTGAGCAACTTCCGGAAAAAGGTCAAGGAAGGGGAAGAAAAGATCTCCGGGGAAGATGACCGCCTCAGATCCGAGCTGATCGAAACCCTGCGGACCATGACCTTCGAGGCTGTCAACGACATCACCCTCAAATACTGCGACCAGTTCAGCCGGATAACGGCCGGCTTTTCCGACTCCAAGCAGCACTTCATCCACCGGGAATATTTCCAGAAGGCGCTCAACGAATTCTTTCTCGCATCGAGGCTGTTCAACCGGGCGTACACCAAGCCGCTGGGATATGCGGGCGATTACGAGATGATGAACATCATCTATCGCAATGACTACGAGGGCCACGATGTCTTTTCCCAGGTCATGAGCAAGGTGGACTGCGAAGGTTCTGCGGCCCTGGCGGTACGCAACCGAAGAGAGTATCTCCTGGGAAAGATCCTCGCGCTCTATAACGGCCTGGAGGAAGGGTGCACGGGCAAGGTCGTCAGCATTGCCTGCGGACCCTGCATGGAACTGGGGGATCTCCTGAGGTATGCCGGAGAGGTGAAGAGGCCCGTAAGGCTCGATGTGGTGGCCATGGATCAGGACCCGCGCGCCCTTGCATATGCCGACCAAAGCCTGTTTCCCTCTGCGGAAAATGACACGGGTGTCCATATCGAGTTCGTTCAGGACAATATCAAAAACCTCATCCTGGGCAGAAAAAAGGAGACAGGCCGTTACGCGAATGCGGACCTCATCTATTCGGCCGGCCTGTGCGATTACCTTTCCGCCAACGCCACCAGCAGGCTCATCAGCGAGCTCTACCAATTCCTGAAACCGCAGGGCCGCCTCGTCATCGGCAACTTTGGCCCTTATAACCCTCAGCGGTTCAAGATGGAATACGGCGCGGAGTGGTTTCTCATCCATCGCAGCGAGGAAGAGCTCAAGGGCCTGGCCCGGGGGCTGTCCGGAGATGCTGAGCTGCACATGGAGAAAGAGCCTGAAGGGATCAACCTCTTCCTGAACATCGTCAAGCCGCGGTAAGGGCACCCGAAAGATCATCCCGCACATCGTGTACAAAGATCCGCCGGCTGCTGCTGGATGCCTTTCACTGCATCAATGAATCCTTTGACTTGTTCAATAATGTGGATTATTATAGCTATAAACAAACACATTTCCGAGGTAAGAATCCATGAGGACCATACAGATGACTCTTGAAGATGATCTTGTCCAAGCAGTGGATAAGATTGTCAAGCAAATGCATACGACAAGATCTGCATTTACCCGAATGGCATTGAAAGATGCGGTCAATAATTACAAATTATCTCAGTTAGAAGAGAAACATCGTAAGGGTTACGAAAAACAACCTGTCTGCGATGAAGAATTCAGCGTATGGGAAAATGAGCAGAAATGGGGAGACTCATGACCAGAGGCGAGGTTCGTTGGTATAAGTTCAATCCACCGAATAAAAAGCGTCCTGTAGTGGTCTTGACGAGAGACTCTATCATTGATTACTTGAGTGAAGTAACTGTTGCACCGCTCACCTCTACCATTCGAGACATACCCAGTGAAGTTCTTCTTTCCAAGAGTGATGGCATGCCCATAGAATGCGCTGTGAATTGTGACCATATTCAGACAGTTTCAAAGAGCAAAATCGGCCCTTTGATCACCAAGCTTCCTGCACAAAAGATTGAAGAGTTGAAAAAGGCTATCTGCTTTGCTCTTAGCTTGTAATCACATTTCTCAAGGGCAAAAGCCAACAAAAGAATCCACCGGACGGCTTACAGCCGCCGGTGATCCTTACGTTCTGCAGCCTTGCGCAAAGACGCCTTAAAAAACACACTCGGATCAGCCGGGCGCACTCACCCTTCCTCCCCGGGGACACCTTGCGGTTCCTCACGGAACACCTCTTCGAACTGTTTGAGATCCGGCAGGTCGGCAAGCGCATCGAGACCGAAGACCTCCAGAAACCGGGTGGTGGTGTGATACAGCAGCGGCTTGCCGTGCTTGATGTCGATGAGCCGGTGCTTCAGGAGGCTTTTCAGAGAAGAGGTGGAGTCCACTCCGCGGATGGAGTCGATGGCCTGTTTTGAGCACGGGCCCTTGTAGGCGACCACGGCGAGAACCTCAAGCGAGGGCATGGACAGCCTGACCGGTGTGTGCAGCAGCTTGAGATAGGGCGCGTAGGCCTCCCTGGTCACATACTGATAACCGTCCGAGACCCGCTCTATGCGAAAACTCCTGTCGGTCTCCTCGTACATGCGATTGAGCTCGGAGACATATGAGTCGAGGTCCCCGGCGTTCGCGCCCGGGACCGCCTTGAGGATGTCTTCTGCCGGAAGGGATCCGTTCGCGGAAAATATGAGCGCCTCGATGATCTCCCGAACGTGCATCCGCCTCACCCCCCCTGCCTGCTGAGTATGTTCGGGCATCTGTCCATCGCGGTCATCTCCGTACGAGATAGATGGCCGCGAAGAGCCCGCGCTGGACCAGCCGTACGATGCTGCGCTTGGACAGCTCCAGGGACGCGGCAAAGGCCCCGATGAGCTCCATCCGCTCCTCTGTCTCCACCACGTCCTGCAGGGCCACTCGGGGTCTGCCTCTGAGAATGCCCTCGATCCGCGCGATCATGGTCTGAATATCCAACCGGCTGGCTACGACCTCCATGACATATTTCCTGGTCCGGTCCCTGATGGCGTTGACCGCCTGCAGCAGGGCCCCGATGCTCAAAGGCGAGACACCGCGCTCTTCCCGGGAAAGGCCCCTGGGAAACTTGTCGCGCAGGAGCAGAGGCCTGCCCGAGAACTCCAGAGCGGCCTGCCGGATGGCGCGGTAGGCGATGAGCATCTCCTTGAGCTCGCGGGCGGGATTGAAGTCTTCGCCCCCCCCCTCTTCACCGCTTGCCGGCAGCAGCAGGCAGGACTTGAGCCAGACCAGGTACGAAGCCGTTTCCAGAAACTCTCCTGCCAGACTCACATCCAGGGACCTGGCCTGTTCCACATACTGCAGATACTGGTCCACGACCGGGCAGACCTCCAGGTTCTCCAGGGTGAAGCGGTTCTTCTCGATCAGGTAGAGCAGCAGGTCCAGCGGCCCCTCGAACTCGGGCAGCCTCAGGATGAATTCCGGAGCGGGATACTCCACGGCTGCGGAAAGCACCGTTGTTCGCCTTTCCTTACCCGGACATCCGCATGGCGGCGCGGACTTTTTCCATGGTCGCCTCCGACTCTTCACCGGCCTTCTCGGCTCCCTGGCGGATGATGTCGTCGATCAGGGAGGCGTGATCCCGGTAGTAGTCGATCTTTTCCCAGATGGGCTGGAACTCGCTCATGAGGTTCCTGATAAGGATCTGCTTGCACTCTACACAGCCCAGGCTCGCACTCCGGCAGCCGGCCTGAATTTCACGCCTCTTTTCTTCATCCGTGAAATACTCGTGCAGGGGGTAGAGGTTGCAGTCTGCCGGTTCGCCCGGGTCTTTCTTTCTCAGCCGCTTCACGTCGGTGAACATCTGCATGACCTTCTGTTTGAGGCTCTCCTCTGTCTCATAGATGAAGATGGCGTTGCCGTACGACTTGGACATCTTTCTGCCGTCGATCCCCAGCACCCGGGCCGCCTCGGTGAGAATCTCCTTGGGCTCCTTGAGAACCCCCTCGCCATAGATGAAGTTGAACCTTCGGACGATCTCGCGGGTCAGCTCCAGGTGAGGAAGCTGGTCCTCGCCGATGGGCACCTTGTCCGCATGATACATGACGATGTCCGCCGCCTGGAGCACCGGGTATCCGAGAAACCCCAGATTGCCCAGGTCTTTTTCCTTGAGCTCCTCCTTAAGCTCCTTGTAGGCGGGGTTCCGCTCCAGCCAGGGCACCGGAGTGATCATGGACAGGAGCAGGAAGAGCTCTGCATGGTTCTTGATGTCTGACTGCCGGAAGATCACCGAGGTCTGCGGGTCGATGCCCACGCCCAACCAGGTCATGACCATGTCCCGCGAGCTCTTCCGGATGATAAAAGGGTCGCGGAACTCGCTGGTGAGCGCGTGCCAGTCGGCCGTGAAATAAAAGCACTGGTAGTCCTTCTGGAGCTCCACCCAGTTCTTCAGGACGCCCAGGTAGTGCCCGATGTGAAGATCGCCGGTGGGCCTGATGCCGGATACGATGCGTTTCCTGTCCATATGGCTCCTTATTATCATATGCTCAGTAGAATCTGTACGGCTGCTCTGATGATGGGGAAGATCACGAAATCCACCACCCGGGTGAAGATCAGCAGCAGCAGGATCATGAACCCGTAGGGGGCGATGGCCGAGTATGCCCTGGCCATGTCCGGGGGGAGCAGGCCTTCCAGGATGTGGCTGCCGTCCAGGGGCGGTATGGGGATGAGGTTGAACACGGCAAGGCCCACGTTGATCATGACCATGATCTCGAGCATAAAACTCAACGGAAACAGGTACGATGCCGCGAGCATATTGCCGAAAGCCTTGTAGACAACCGCAAAGACCACGGCAAGCCCGATGTTGGAGGCAGGCCCTGCCAGCGACACCCACATCATGTCTTTGCGGGGGTTCCTGAAATACCTCGGGTCAACCGGCACAGGCTTGGCCCAGCCGATCATCCGGGTGATGAGCAGGACCAGCAATCCCACGATATCGATGTGCTTGATCGGATTGAGCGTGAGTCTCCCGGCGTTCCTGGCGGTGGGGTCTCCGAGCCGGTATGCCGCATATCCGTGACAGACCTCATGGACCGTGATGGAAAAGAGCACGGGTACGATGAGGAGAATGATCTGTTGTATCACGCTGTTCATGATGAGGCTTATACCGTATGGACGAACCGGTGTCAAAAAGTTACCGCACGATTTTTCCACGATCCTGTCCATGGTTTTTTTGAGTCAGGATGATTCATCCTTGACTGCGGCTTCACCATGAGATACAAGAATATTAGCTCTTTTACATGGGGTGGCCGGTTTTTTGCCGGGCCTGAGATCATACCCGTTGAACCTGATCTGGGTAATACCAGCGAAGGGAGAACACTGACACCGTACGTGATTGTTCCTGTACCGGCCAAGAAGCCGCCTCCTTTTGCTGGAGGCGGCTTTTTTTTCGTCCATCCTCGGCAGGTCCGGACAAAGCCCGTGCTCGCCACCCCGGGCAACGACACATGAAAAAGGGGGAGAACAGACATGCTCAATGAAGTAACCATCAGCAAGGCAATCATCAGCACCTATATGGAAAAGCTCCTGTGGGCCCTGGAGCTGGACGTGGCCATCGTGGGCGCGGGGCCGTCGGGCCTGGTCGCGGGGTACTATCTGGCCGGGTCCGGAATACAGGTTGCCGTGTTCGAGAAAAAGCTCTCCATCGGGGGCGGCATGTGGGGCGGCGGCATGATGTTCAACGAGATCGTCATCCAGGAGGATGCCCGGGAGATCCTTGACGAGCTCGATATCCCGGTGAAGGAATTCGAGCCGGGATACTACACGGCTGACTCGGTCCACGCGGTGTCCACCCTGATCCACCGGGCCATGGACCGGGGGCTCAAGATCTTCAACTGCATCAGCATTGAAGACGTGGTGTTCAAGAACAACCGGGTCTCGGGCCTGGTCATCAACTACTCGCCCGTGGAGATGGCCGGTCTCCACGTTGACCCGCTCACCCTTCGCTCTTCGTTTGTCCTGGATGCCACGGGCCATCCGGCCAGTGTGGTGACCGCCCTGGTGAGGAAGATGGGCGTCAGGCTCGATACCCCCACCGGAGGCATCGTGGGAGAGCGCTCCATGGACGCCGGACTCGGAGAGCAGCACACCGTGGAGAACACCCGCGAGGTCTTTCCCGGGCTCTTTGTCTCGGGCATGGCGGCCAACGCATCCTATGGCGGCTACCGCATGGGGCCTGTGTTCGGCGGCATGCTTCTCTCCGGCAGAAAGGCCGCCCTTAAGATCGCGCAAAGGCTTTAGATCATGAACCGTGACGTGCTGCGACTGATCGATGCAAACCTCAACCGGGTCACCGAGGGCCTCAGGGTGGTTGAGGACGTATTCCGCTATGTTCACAACGACGCCCTGATCCAGCAGAGGCTTAAAAGAATGAGACACCGGATCAGCGCGCAGGCAGGCTCTGCTTCCCTCATCTCTTCCCGCGACGCGGCAGGCGATGTGGGCTTTGCAGCAAAAGGCTCTCTGGAAAACAGGAGGTCCTCGATCAGGGATGTCGTCAGATCGAATATGAAGCGCGCCCAGGAGGGTTTGCGGGTCCTGGAAGAGCTGATGAAAATCGATTCTCCCGGCAGGGCCGCGATCATGAAAGAGCTCCGCTATGAGTGCTATCAGCTCGAGCGAGACATGGTGCCGGCATACCGCCCCGTGCTCGGCCCGGGGCTCTACCTCATCCTGACGCGGCCCCGGGCAGGGTATGAGGCCCTCGCAAAGATGGCCGTGGCTGAGAAAGTCCCGGCAATCCAGCTCCGGTGCAAGGACGAGAGCTCGAAGGCCTTTCTCGGGATCGCCCGCGCGCTCAAAGACATCACCACCGGGTCAGAAACCCTCCTCATCATAAACGACCGCATCGATATTGCGATGATTTCAGGGGCCCACGGCGTCCACCTTGGGCAGGACGACATCCCTCCCCGGGAGGCCAGGGACCTGGTTGGAGAGAAAATGCTCATCGGCCTGTCCACCCATACCCTGGAGCAGGTGGACCAGGCCCAGGACGAACCCGTCGACTACATCGGATTCGGACCGGTATTCCCGCCATTTTCCAAAAAAGACCCTGCTCCCGTCACCGGGGTGGAGTCTCTGGGCCGGGCAGTCGCCCGCTCCGGGCTGCCGGTGGCGGCCATCGGGGGAATCACGCGTGCGCGGCTCGAAGACCTGGCAGGCATCCCCTGCCACAACGTGGCGTGCATCCGCGCCATTGCGGATGCACCGGAGCCTGCCCAGGAGATGCGGGCAATCCACGCACGAACAGGAGTACGATCATGACACAAAAACAACTGGCTCAAAAAGGAACCATCACCCCGGAGATGCGCACGGTTGCCGAGTATGAAGGGATCGATCCCGGATATGTCCGCGACTGCGTGAGCGCAGGCACCATCGTCATACCCAAAAACAAGGGAAAAACCCTGTGCCGGGTCAGGGGAATCGGCAAGGGCCTGCGGACCAAGGTCAATGCGAACATCGGCTCGTCGCCCTACCATATGGATATCCACAGCGAGATCGAGAAGCTCCACGCAGCGGTTGCCCATGGGGCTGATGCGGTCATGGATCTCTCTTTAGGCTCCCGGCTCATCGACATACGCAGAGAGGTTGTCAGGGAGTCGCCGGTTATGGTGGGGACGGTCCCCATCTACCAGACCGCGTTCGAGCTCTCTTCGTCCCGCAGGGACATCACGGACATGACCATCCGCGACTTTCTCGAAACTCTCCGGAGCCAGGCCGAGGAGGGCGTGGACTTCATGACCATCCACTCCGGGGTGACGCTGCAGGCGTTGAAGTCCCTGAGCTCGCAGAGGAGGGTTCTGGACGTGGTGAGCCGGGGCGGGTCGTTCCTGGCCGCGTGGATGAGGAAAAACAACCGGGAGTCGCCGCTGTACGAGCATTATGACGAGATCCTTGACATCCTGGCCGCCTATGACGTCACCCTGTCTCTGGGCGACGGCATGCGCCCGGGCGCGGTATCCGACGCCACCGACTGCGCGCAGATCTCCGAGCTCGTCACACTGGCGGAGCTGGCCCAGCGCGCGTGGGACAAGGGGGTCCAGGTCATCATCGAGGGCCCGGGCCATGTGCCCATGAGCATGATCCACGAGAACATCCGCTTGCAGAAGTCCCTGTGCAAAGATGCGCCCTTCTATGTTCTGGGGCCCCTGGTCACGGACTGCGCGGCCGGATACGACCATATCGCAGGGGCCATCGGCGGTGCAATGGCAGCATACTTCGGGGCCGACTTTCTCTGCTATGTCACCCCTGCCGAGCACCTGCGGCTTCCCACAGTGGAGCACGTGGTCGAGGGCGTGGTTGCGTCCCGGATCGCGGCCCATGCAGCGGATCTGGCCAGGGGCATGGGGTATGCGAGGGAGCGGGACAAAGCCATGTCCCGGGCCCGCAAGCATCTCGACTGGGACCGCCAGACCGCACTCAGCCTCGATCCGCTCAAGGCGAAGTCCCTGCGCGAGTCGAGCGGGATCGGCATGGACAACGTGTGCACCATGTGCGGGAAATTCTGCGCCATCAAGCGCATGCACGAGGTGCTCTGACGCCCCTGATGGAATCGGACCTGTACACCCGTTAGACGGGTATCGTATTTTGAGGTATATTGCATGCCCATGGGAAAAGTACGCATCAACCGATTCATGGCCTCGACCGGCTCCCTTTCCCGGAGAAAGGCCGACGAGCTCATCCTGGCCGGAAGCGTCGCCATCAATGGGAAAAAGGCGCTCCTGGGCGACACCGTGGATCCTGCCCATGACAAGGTGACCATAAACGGAAAACCGGTCGCGCCCCAGCAAACCCACTACCTTGCCCTGTACAAGCCCAGGAACGTGGTCACGACCCTGCACGACCCCCAGGGCAGACCCACGGTCAAGGACCACATCCCTCGGAAGTATGCGGGGGTTTTCCCGGTTGGCAGACTTGATTTTGACGCAGAAGGTCTGCTCCTTCTGACCAATGACGGAGAATTGGCGCACATGCTCCACCATCCCTCCTACAACGTTCCCAAGACCTATCTCGTGAAGGTGATCCCGAGCGTCAGCGCAGAACAGATCGAGAAGATGAGGTGCGGGGTCGAGCTCGACGGCGTTCTCACACGGCCCGCCGATGTGGAGGAGATCCGCCGCCACATCCGGGGGGCCACGCTCAGGGTCGTGCTGCGACAAGGGCTGAAAAATCAGATCAAGAGAATGGCCGAGGCGGTCGGTCTCAAAGTGACATCCATCAAACGGGTCTCGGTGGGCCCTGTCAGCCTGAAAGGAATCATTCCCGGACAGGTCAGGGAACTGGCCTCATTCGAGGTCAAACAGCTTCGTAAGCTATTAAAATAGCATAAAAAACCTTGACACGGATTCACAACACCTTATAATTGATTGTATATATATGAGTTAGGAGGAAACACATGAACAAATCAGAACTGATAGAAGAGCTGTCCATGCGCATGGCGCTCCATCCGAAAAAGGCAGAGTCCATGGTGAACACGATCCTGAACTCAATGGTCAGGGCCATGAAGGATAACAGACGTGTGGAAATCCGGGGATTCGGCAGCTTTGTCATGAGGGACTACAAGCCCTATGTCGGCAGAAATCCGAAGAGCGGGGAAAAGATCAAGGTCAAGGAGAAAACCCTTCCCTTCTTCAAGTCTGGAAAAGATATGCGGGATCGTGTAAACGAGGGGGAATAATAAGACCCAATCTTTCAGTCTTCCTTTCCCAGAGACACAAGCGTCCGGATATTGACGCACTGGGAGGAATGTAGTATGGCATCTGCCTAAGGGTCTGTATGGGAACGTATTCTATACTCATTGCCGATGACGAGGCGCAGAACAGGGATTATCTCTCAGAGATTCTTTCCGAGGAGCAGTATGCGGTCACGGCGGTGGCAAACGGGAAGGACGCCGTGGCCCGGCTCTCCCAGGATCATTTCCACATCGTGCTCACAGACCTTCAGATGCCCGAGCTCGACGGGCTCGGCGTGATCCGTTACCTGATCGAAAACAGGCTCAACTGCATCGGCATCATCTACACGGGCTATGGGTCTGTCAAGACAGCGGTCGACGCCATGAAACTCGGGGCCTTCGACTACCTCACCAAGCCGTTCAAGGCTGACGAGATCAAGGTGGTGGTCAAGAAGGCCCTGGACCACCTCGCCCTGCAGGAAGAAAACACCTATCTCAAGCAGCAGCTCAAGGCCAAGTACCGGTTCGAGAACATCATCGGCACCTCGGACAAGATGCAGAAGGTGTTCAGCCTGATCGACAAGGTGGCGTCCACGGACTCGACCGTGCTCGTCCTCGGGGAATCGGGCACGGGCAAGGAGCTGGTCGCCCGGGCCCTGCACTACAACTCCCCCCGGGCCCAGAACCCCTTTGTCCCGGTCAACTGTGGCGCAATCCCCGAGGAGCTGTTGGAGAGCGAGCTCTTCGGTCATGAAAAGGGCGCCTTCACCGGCGCATTTCGCGCCAGGATCGGACGCTTCGAGCTCGCCCACACCGGGAGCATATTTCTCGACGAGGTGTCCGAGATGAGCCCCAACCTCCAGGTCAAGCTGCTGCGCGTCATCCAGGAGCGCGAGTTCGAGCGGGTGGGAGGCATCAAGTCCATCAGGACCGATCTACGCATCATCGCGGCCACAAACAGAAACCTCGAAGAAGAGGTCGAGCAGGGAAGGTTCCGCGAAGATCTCTATTATCGCCTTAATGTCATCCCCTTGGACCTGCCCCCTTTACGGGAGCGCGACGAAGATGTTCCCCTCCTGGTCAAGCATTTCCTGGCCAAATACGGCAAGGACAAGAACCCCGCTCTCAAAGGGTTCGGCAAAAAGGCCATGGGCCTGCTCATGCAGTACAAATGGCCGGGCAATGTGCGCGAGCTCGAAAACCTCGTGGAACGCATGCTGGTCCTGTGCGACGGCACCGAGGTGGAGTTGGAGGACCTTCCGGAGAAAATCCTGGCCGGGTGCGCCCAGGCGTCGTCGTCCCTGCCCTGCATCGATCTCCCCGAGTCAGGGATCGACCTCTCCACGGCAGTGAGCGAGTTCGAGAAGAACATCATCATCCAGGCCCTCAACCGGAGCAACTGGGTAAAAAACCGGGCCGCCAAGCTCCTCAACGTGAACCGGACGACCCTGGTGGAAAAGATCAAGAAACAAAAGCTCCAGAAGCCCGCAGAGGTGAAGCTGGGATAGACTCCCCCGCCAATGGCATGAGTCTTTCATGGCAAGCCCTTCCGCCCCGGGCAAGCCTAAGGGCCTGAACCGGAATGTGACCCTTCCCGGCGTTACGCCGCAATGACGGCCTGGGACAAAACCCTGGCCAATTGTGAAAAAGGCGTTTTTCCGTTTTCTCCAGAGCAACCAATGCAGGGCTGGCATGAAAGTTGTATTTCATAAGGGAGTGAAAAAATTCATATTCATCGAGATCACTATGAAGGGCTTGTGGGTTCTGACCTTGTTCATGCTGCTGATGTGCCTTGCATCTGCACCGGCAGCCGGGCAGGGCACGGTCCACATCGGGGGAGGGCCAGACCGGGTACGGATTGTGTTTGACCTCCAGAGGCTCTCTCTGCCCGCCCTGGAGCAGAAAGACCGGACACTGATCGTCAATTTTCCGGACACTGTCGGAGAACCGGTCTCCCTGACCGATGTTTTCGTGGTCAAAAAATTTGTCTTTGACGGGAAAAAGGCGGTTATCTCGATCCCTGAGCCATTCACCTATACCAGCAGCACCTCGGCCGAGCCCGCGCAGTTCATCCTCGATATCGGGGTCGGAAAGGAGTCCCTCCCCTCCTGCCCGATCGAGCACGTCAAGACAAACCCCCACGACAAGGGCATGAGCATCGACATCATGGTCCATGCCGGGTACTGGCCCGAGGTGCGCTGCGCCAAGAACAAGCGGGTGTTCCTCCTTTTCGATGGAGAGGCGGACTGCTCCGGCATCGAGCAGAAGTTCCTGCGCATTCCCTATGTCACCTTTGACGGCGCCATGAAAATGCTGGATTCCACGGCCTTCTCGTTGAGCATCGCTGATGAGAATGCCGTTATGGAGGTCAAGACCGAAGAGCTTCGCAACCGGATCGTCCTGGATATCGTCATCCCCTCCAGCATGAGCCGGGCAAAGGTATACTCTCTTGCCGAGAAGGCCTTTGATCAGGGTGATATCGCGGAGACGATCCATACCCTGGAGCCCTTCCAAGACGAACTCAACGCCCAGGAGAGCATCCTCCTGGGGCGGGCCTACTGGAAAATGTCATACCCCTATCATATGGATGCCCGATCAATGGATGCGCTCAAGCTCATGAACCAGGGCGTCCAGGCCATGGTCCCCGGGCTGAAACGCGAGGCAGTGATGATTGAATACACGCGGATGCTCCTGCGTGCTTCCCTGCATGCAGAGGCGATCACCTTTGTCCGCTTTCTCAAGGGGTCTTTGTCTCCGGAAATAGCCGTGGAGGCATATCTGCAGGAAATCGACATCATGAACAGAAAAGAGGAGTTTCAGGATGCCTTTGTCCAGAACAGGAGGATGCTGAACGATCTGGGTGAAAACCCGGTCCCGTCTCGCCTCAAGCCGTACTATCTGTCGGTCTTGGGCGATACCTATCTGGGGTTGAGCGCATATCCCCGGGCGCTCAGGCTCTACCGGGAGCTTCACTCGCTGGAGCCGGACTTTTTCCGTCACGATCCCGGCCTGTACGCCCGGATGGCAACAGCCGCCTACCGGCTCAACAATTTCACTGACGCAAAAGGGTATATCCTCGCTGCCATCAATCTGAGCCCGAGGGAGCACATGGCGGACCATCTCCTGTTTCTGGGCGAATGTCTGTACAGACTGGGGGAGAACGAAAAGGCCAGGGGCGTGTTCTCCGAGGTGGAAAACATCGCCTCTTCAAGCGAAAGCGGGACCATTGCACGGCTCAAGACCGCACGGATCATCATGGACAAAGATCTGGCAGATGACGGCGAGCTCTCGGACAAGGGGTTCTATGAGGTCATCGACATATATGAAAACCTCAAGTCAAGTCCGGAATATAACGAGGGTCCCCTGGGAGTGATCATCAAGATACGGATCGCCCAGGTATTTACCCTGCGCAGGGACTGGGACAGCGCACTGAATGCCTATCTCCGGGCATGGGCCGACACGAAGGAGAACGATCCCGTTCATACCTATGCCCAGACAGAGGCCGAGAAGTGCATCCTCGCCCGGCTGCAGGACCTTTCCCGGCAAGGCGGCTACGACATGATCGCGGAACTCCATGCCGAGTATCAGGACAGCTTTATGCAGAATTTGAAAGACCCGGAATCCCTGTTCCTCCTCGGCACGGCCTTCCGCGAACTGAAGGACACGGACCGTGCCCGCCGGTTGTTCCTGGCCTGCATCGAGCACCCCTCTCCCAGAAGGCAGGAGGTCATAGCCTTTCTGTTTTCCATTGACTACGAACAAGGAGACTACGCCAGCGCCCTTTCCTGGAACACCCGGTATCTCGACTCCTTCCCCGGCGGAAAAGAAGCAAAGCTCATGGAGGAACAGCGGGGGCCGCTCCTGCACTATATGAACCGTCATGCAGAGGCAATACCCTACCTGGAGCTCGCGGGCGGAAAAAACGACGAAAACGCCCTGACCGCTCTTTCCATGCTGGCGGACGCCCATGGAAAGCTGGGCAATGCGGCACGGAGAACCGAGGCCCTGGAGAGAATCGTGGCCCTGGCCGGCACAAGAAACTCCCCGGCTGTCGAGAAGGCCCTCTATATCCGGGCCGCCCAGCTCAAGGAGGCTGCAGAGACCGGGCAGGCCCAGCAGCTCTTTGAGAGGCTGCTCGATCTCTACCCCCAGACAGGGTTCCGGGACTGGGCACTCTTCCATCTCGCAGAGATCTTCCATACCGAGGGCAAAACCCGGGAAGCCGCCCGGAACCTGAACACTGTCATCCAGCGCAGCACTGATCCCGTCCTGCACGAGCTCGCGACGAGCTATCTGGGCGAGCTGGAGCTCGGTGAGGACCTGAGCGAATTCAAAAGGCTCAAAAACACGTTCGGGGGGAAGTGACGCTTCATGGGAATCGCAATCCTCGACCACGACAAGGCAACGGTCGCCATCCTGGCGGAAATCATCGACGAGATGGGCCAGACACCCTATCCGTTCACCGACAAGGACAAGTTTCTGGGCGCCATCAGCCCCACGGCCCATCGAGCAGCCGTCATCGCCGAGGACTTTGCGGACGTGATCGAAGGTACGAAGCAGGTTTATCAGAGCATCGAGATCCTCGCCATGGGGACATCCGGCCACGACCGGTGCATCCAGGCTGGAGCCACCGGCTATCTGAAGAAACCCTTCCCTGCCGGCGACTTTCGGCAGGCACTCCAGGCGCTTCTGCTCGGGCCCGGGTCCCGGCCCCAGTCCGGCAACGGCTCGTTCATTGCAGCGGACAGAAGCATGCAGAAGATCATGGAAATCCTCCGCAAGGTGGCTCCCACCCAGGCTTCGGTGCTCATACAAGGAGAGTCGGGCACCGGCAAGGAGGTGATCGCGCGCTACATCCACCAGCACAGCAAGAGAGCCGGCGGCCCCTACGTGGGGATCAACCTGGCCGCGATCCCGGATACCCTGCTGGAGAGCGAGCTCTTCGGCTATGAAAAGGGCGCCTTCACCGGTGCATACGCCACCCGGATCGGCAAGTTCGAGCTTGCCGACAAGGGCACCATCCTGCTCGACGAGATCACGGAGATCAGTATCGGCCTGCAGGCCAAGCTGCTGCGGGTCCTCCAGGAAAAGCAGATCGACCGGGTGGGCGCCAAATCTTCGCTGCACGTGGATTTCCGGGTCATCGCCACCACCAACCGCAACATCGAGCAGGAGATCAGAAACGGCAACTTCCGCTCCGACCTCTACTTCCGGCTGAACGTCATCCCCATCAAGGTCCCGCCGCTTCAGTCCAGACAGAACGATATCCTCCCCCTTGCCGCACACTTCATCTCCAAGGTGGCGGCCAGAGAAGGCATGCCGGAAAAAGCCTTGAGCCCCCAGGCGAAAGACGCTTTCCTGAGCTACTCGTGGCCGGGCAATGTGCGCGAGCTGGAGAACGTGATAGAACGCTCCATGATCCTCACCGACGGCCCCGAAATCACCCTGGACTCCGTGGAGCTCGGCATGGGGGGCGGCCATGAGACTGCCCTGGGACAGCCGGCCGTGGGAACCACGATTCACGAGATGGAAAAGAACCTCATCTGCTCCACCTTGGAGAGCGTGGACGGCAACCGCACCAGGGCGGCATCGCTCCTGGGCATCAGTATCCGCACCCTGCGCAACAAGCTCAACGAATACGCGGGAAAAGGTCAAATTTCCGACAGGTAACCGGTCAAAAGTTCTGACAGATCAAAAGCTCCAGCCGCATAAACAGCCATCTTTGACCTTGGTATGGGTATTGCTTATCTCAATGGGAGTGGAGGTATGTATGGCAGGAATATTCGACAAGGCACTCACGGATCTCGCATCGGCCATGAACTATCGCCTGTTCAGGCAGGGCGTCATTTCGGGAAACGTCGCGAACATCGACACCCCGGGATACAAGGCCAAGGACGCAACATTCGACGAAGAGCTCGACACCCGTCTGAAGCTGGCCGTCACCCGTCCCGGACATCTTCAGTCACCGGGAGTATCTTCGGGTGTTTCCTACCGGATCAAGGAAGATCCCTTTTCCCGGATCGGCAATGACTCCAACACCGTGGACCTCGACCGGGAGATGATGAAGCTCACCCAGAACCAGATTCTCTACGAGGCGTCGTCCCAGATGATTCAGACAAAGATTGAAGGACTCAAAAACACCATAAGGAGCATACGCTGATGGATCTCTTCACGGCAATGGATATCAGTGCAAGCGGCATGAGGGCCCAGAGGACCCGGATGGATGTCATATCCTCCAACATGGCCAACGCCCATACCACCCGGACAGAGGCCGGAGGACCCTACCAGCGAAGGGATGTGGTGTTCAGGGAGAACTCCTTTGAAAATCAGCTCGCGAGCGTGGAGGTGGAATCGATCGTCAGCGACCCCACACCGGGCAGGCGCATCCATGACCCTCATCATCCCGATGCGGACGAGCAGGGATACGTGAGCCTTCCCAACGTAAATCTCATGGAAGAAATGGTGAACATGATAGGCGCATCCCGGGCATTCGAGGCGAACACCACCGCGATAAAGGCCCAGAAGGACATGGCCTTGAAGGCCCTGGCAATCGGGAGGCAGTAATGCGTATCGACCCTTCGGATTTTCCCCGGCTGAGTATTGATCCGCAGGCCCGCGCTCAGGGCGCATCTCCTGCAGAGAGCTTCCTGGAGACCCTCAAGCAGGCAATCAGCTCCACGAACCATCAGATCAAGGAGTCTGAACGCATGGGTATCGAGCTTGCACAGGGCAAGAGCGGGAACATCCACGAGACCATGATCGCCATGCAAAAGGCCAGCGTCAGCGCCCAGCTTCTGGTAGCCGTGACCAACAAACTCATTGAAGGCTACAATAATCTGACGCAACTCAGATGAGTATTCGAGACTCTTTCACCCAACTCACTCAGTGGTTCTCCAAGACGAGCACGGGCCAGAAGTTCGCCTTCTTGTCCGCGGCCGGGCTGGCGGTCGCTGTCATCGTGGTCTCCCTCATGTGGACGCTCGCACCTGCGTACCAGTATCTCTTCACGAATCTGGACGAGTCGGATGCCGCTCTCATCGTCCAGAGCCTCAAGGAAAACAACACTCCCTATAAGCTGGTCAAGGGCGGAACAGCGATCATGATCCCGGAAAAAGACGTGTATGAAACACGGCTGAACCTCGCATCCAAGGGTCTTCCCAAAGGAGGCGTGGGGTCAGGGTTCGCCCTCTTCGACGAAACCGGGTTCTCCACCTCGGAGTTCGTGCAGAAGATCAACTACCAGCGGGCGCTCCAGAACGAGCTGGCGAACACGATCATGTCGCTGGAGGAGGTGGATTATGCTCGGGTGCATATCGCCATGCCCAAGGAGAGCGTGTTTATCGAGGACGAGAAGCCGGCCAAGGCATCCATCGTGGTCAAGCCCACCAGCGGCAGGCAGATCACCCAGGGACAGGTCCAGGGGATCGTCTATCTGGTGGCCAAGAGCGTCCGGGGGCTCGATCCGGAGAATATCAGCATCGTGGACATCCGCGGCAAGGTGCTCTTTGAAGGGCAGCGGAACTCGCAGGCCATCTCGCTGGCCAACAACTATCTCGATGTGAAGCACGCCACGGAGAGCATGCTCCAGGGACGGGCCCAGGATCTGCTGGAAAAGATCCTGGGGCCTGCCGCGGCCATTGTCAAGGTGAGCGCGGACATCAACATGGACATGGTCAAGAGCGTGCAGGACAACTACGATCCCGAGATCCACGTGGTCAGGAGCGAGGAGCTGAAAAACGAGTTTCGGGGCAGCGAGGCCGTGAACGCAGGCATCGCGGGCGCCGAGTCGAACCTCCCCACCGGCAGGGGAGGCCCCGGCGCTATTCCGGATAACGCATCCTCCGGCCAGTCCAATGTGATCCGCAACTATGAGATCGCCAGGAATCAGATCGAGCGGATCGAGTCTCCCGGGGGCATCACCCGCCTCACGATATCGGTGGTGGTGGACGGAACCTACAAGCAGGACGATGGCGGAAACCGAATCTTTGTCTCCAGGACCGAGAGCGAGCTCAGAAACATCGAAGACGCGGTGCGGCATGCCGTGGGCTTCAGTGCCGACCGTGAAGACACGATTTCCGTATCCTGCATACCCTTCAACCAGGAGGAATCGGATCTCATGGCCATGGCCGAGCAGGCCAAAAAGCGCGAGCTGCTCATGTCGCTGCTCAAACCTGCCGTCTTCCTGGTGATCATCCTGCTGGTGCTGCTCTTCGTGATCAGACCGCTGATCAGGTGGCTCTCCCGGTCCATCAGGGTGGTAGACAAGACATCGGGGAAAAAGAACCTGCTTGCAGGGGATGAAGAGGATGATGAGATCGAGGCCCGGAATATCCCTCATATGGAGATTGAAGACCAGACCGACGAGGTCAAGCAGGCGCTCATCGACAGGAGAAAGGCGATCGAGAAAAACACCAAGTCCGATATGGACGCCGCAACCGCTGTAGTGAAATCCTGGCTCCAGGAGAATCCCTGATGACAATGCTCAAAAAACAGCTCGACGGCCCCCAGAAGGCCGCCATCTTCCTCATGGCCATGGGAGATGAATTTGCCCAGCACATCTTCAAGGGCCTGGCCGAGCATGAAATCAAGCTGCTGGGAAAACGCCTGGCGAGTCTTGAGGATGTGACCATCCCCGTCGATATCATCCGGGGCATAATGGACGAATTTCAGAGAATGAGTGGCCAGATGAGCGGGGTCACGGGCAAAGGGCTGGGATATCTCAAGGACTCCCTGGTTTCGGCCCTGGGTCCGGAAAAGGCGAAACCGATCCTGGACGCCATTGTCCAGGCCACGGACAAGGCGGCGTTCTCATCGCTCAAGAGTGTGGATTCGTCCATACTCATGGACTATCTCAAGGGCGAGCATCCCCAGACCATCGCCCTGGTGCTTGCGCACCTCGATCACTCCAAGACCGCGCAGATCCTCAAGGAGCTTCCCGAGAAACTCCAGCCTGAAATCGTTTTCCGCATGGCCAACCTCGGCATGGTCCCAGCGGGTATCATCGAAGACATCGACAGTGTTCTCCGCAAGGAGATCGAGGCCATGGGTTCGATGGAGAGTAAGAAGCTGGGGGGGATCGAGACCGTGGCCGAGATCATGAACCATCTGGACCACACAACCGAGAACAACGTCTTCGCCACGCTCGAAGAGATGGACGCCGACCTGGCCGAGAGCATCAGACAGAAGATGTTCGTGTTCGAGGATATCGTGCTCATCGACAACCGCGGCATACAGGCCATCCTCAAGGAAATCACCAACGAAGACCTCTCGCTTGCCTTGAAGACCGCAAGCGAGGCCCTGAAGTCGCTTATCCTGAAAAACATGTCTTCGCGCGCCTCGGAGATGCTGCTGGAAGACATGGAGGCCATGGGGCCGGTGAAGCTCTCCGATGTGGAAAATGCCCAGCAGAACATCGTGCGTGTCGCGAGAAAGCTCGAGGCGGCCGGCAAGATCGTGATCGGCGGAAAGGGGGGCGACGATGTCCTCGTCTAAGATCATCAAGGGCGAAGGGGCAAAAAAGCGCTCCATCACCCCCTACACGGCCGAGGACATGGGGGGGAAAGGAAAGCCCACCAAGGCCGAAGAGGCCCGCAAAGAGGCGGACGCCGTTATCAGGCAGGCAAAGGCCCGCGCAGAGGCCCTGGAGATGGATGCGTACAATCAGGGGATGGCCAAGGGACAGGAAGAAGGCCGGAAGATCGTCACCAAAAAGATCGAGCCTCTCTTCGACACCCTGAGAAACGCCATCACCGAGCTCACCCAGATGCGGCTTTCCATGATCGAAAACCACCAGAAGGACATCCTGGAAATGGTCTTTCTCATCACGGAGAAGATCATCCACCGCAGCATCCAGGCCTCTCCGGACATTGTGCTGGATACGGTCCGGGCTGCGGGCAGACATCTCATGGAAACCGACGAGATCCATCTCCGTCTCCATCCGTCCGACTTCGAGTACATCCGTGAAATCGAGGCCGTGCTCTCTGGCAAGCTCTCGGGCAAAAAGGGTTTTCACATCATTGAAGACAGCGCGATCGAGCGCGGAGGCGTCATCATCGAGACGGAATTCGGCGAGATCGACGCCACCATCAGGTCCCAGATCGAGCGCATGAAGGAAGCGGTTTCCGACCATGATTGACCTGGCCAAGCATATCTCCCTGCTCAAAGACACCGACCCTATCCAGGTCCGCGGCAGGGTCACCAACATCATGGGCCTGGTGGTGGAGGGCCACGGCCCGGGAAGCTGCATGGGAGGCATGTGCGAGATCTATTCACGCGCGGTGGACAGCTCGATCATGGCGGAAGTGGTGGGCTTCAGGGACAAGCGGGTCCTGCTGATGCCCCTGGGGGATCTGGAGGGAATCGGACCCGGGAGCACTATTATCGCAAGAAAGTCCAATCCCCTGGTCAAGGTGGGGAACGATCTTCTGGGGAGGGTGATCGACGGCATGGGTTGTCCTCTGGACAGGAAAGGCCTTCTCGCCCTGGACCAGGAAATGCCGCTCTACGGACGGACCATCAATCCTCTGAAAAGAAAGCGGATCACCGAGCCGCTCGACCTGGGCATTGCAGCGATCAACGGGGTCCTGACCATCGGAAAGGGGCAGCGCATGGCCATCATGGCAGGCTCCGGAGTGGGGAAAAGCGTGCTCATGGGCATGATGGCGCGCCATACCAAGGCCGATGTCAACGTGATCGCGCTGATCGGCGAGCGCGGCAGAGAGGTCAGGGAATTCATTGAAAGAGATCTGGGAAGCGAGGGGCTCAAACGTTCGGTGATAGTCGCGGCCATCTCGGACCAGCCCGCCCTGATCCGCATTCGCGGCGCATACCTTGCCACCGCCATTGCCGAGTATTTCCGGGACCAGGGTCTCGATGTGCTCCTCATGATGGACTCTGTAACCCGTTACGCCCTGTCCATGCGGGAAATCGGTCTTGCCGTGGGCGAGCCCCCCACCACCAAGGGATATACCCCTTCGTGCTTCGCCAGACTGCCCAAGCTGCTGGAGAGGGCCGGAAACACCTCTTCACGGGGAAGCATCACCGGCCTCTACACCGTGCTCGTGGAAGGCGACGATTTCTCGGAACCGGTCGCGGACAGCGTCCGATCCATTGTTGACGGCCATATCGTGCTCTCCCGCGAGCTCGCCTCGAGAAACCACTACCCTGCCATCGATATCCTCAACAGCGTGAGCAGGGTCATGAACGACATCGTGGGCAAGGACCACCTGAAGGCTGCCCGCAAGATGGTCGAATACAAGGCCGTCTATGAGGAGGCGCGAGACCTCATCAACATCGGGGCCTATGTCTCGGGCAACAATCCCCAGATCGATTCAGCCATCGCGCACATCGATGCCATCAATCAATTCCTGCGGCAGGATATCGATGAAAAGGTCTCTCTGGAGGAGTCTGTCGGCCGGATGAAAGAGATTGTCCTGAAATCGGACCAGGCAGGGAGAGACTGAAATGGGGTTCCGTTTCAGATTCGAGACACTGCTCAAGGTCAGGAAGATCCGGGAGGAGCTCGCTCTGCAGGAATTTTCCAAGGCCCAGAGACTCCTGAACGATCTGGAGAACATCAAGGGCATGAAGGTCTCCCGGACAGCGGAAATCAGGATACAGCTCATGGAGCGCATGGATGCAGGCATCAAGCCCTTTGAGGTGGGTTCCTATCACGCCTATCTCACCCGGCTCAAGGCGGAGATCGAGCAGGTGGAAAAGCTCATCGCCCAGGCAGGCAGGCAGCTCGAGACAAAGCGGCAGGAGCTGCTCAAGGCGAAAAAGGAGCTCAAGGCCATCGATCGCCTCAGGGAGATCGACGGCGAACGGTTCAGGCAGCGTGAGCAGAAACTGGATATGCGCTTCATGGACGAGCTCGCTATTCAGCGATACAGGAGCGGACAATGAACAAAAAAAAAGTTCTCCTCGTAGTTTTTTCGATCAACCTCCTGTTTCTGGGCATCTATCTCTTCACCCATCCCATTTCTGCGGCCCAGGACTCCCGACCGCCCGAGGAGGCGCTGACCGGAGAACACCCCATGCAGGACCCCCAAGCCCAGTGGGAAGGGCTGCGGCAGCGTGAAGAGACCCTTGCCTTGAGGCAGCAGGAGCTGGAGAAGCTGGAGAAACAGATCGACGAGAAGATCAAAAAGCTCCGGAAACTGGAAGAGAACATCAAGGCCGAGGTGGCGGCATACCGCCAGATCAGCGACGAGCGGATCAGGCACCTCGTGAAGATCTATTCATCCATGAAGCCTGGCGCGGCGGCGGGCCTCATGAACAATCTGGACACGGACGTGGCGGTCGAGGTGTTCCTCAATATGAAGGGCGAGGTCGCGGGAGGCATCCTCTCCTACATGGACACCACCAAGGCCGCGACCATCACCCAGCGGCTCATGAACTACCGCAACACCCGGCAGAGCATCAGCGGGCAGCCCTGACACTGAGCTATCAGGGACGGGATCATCCGGCACTGGGTCCGGATACAACCGGAGGGCTATGTCCCGCAGACCTGTTGAGCCTCTTGGGCTTCCTGGTCGCGGAACATGTCTTCGCGTATTTTCCGGAAGGTCGCCTCGTTGGCGAGGAATGCGTCCACCACCCCGGGGTCGAAGTGCTTGCCCCGGTCTTCCACGATGATCCCTACAGCCATTTCGTGGGAGTATGCCTCCTTGTACACGCGCTTCGACGTCAGGGCATCGTATACGTCCGCAAGGGCCACGATCCGTGCAGACAACGGAATCTGATCCCCCTGGAGTCCTTTGGGATATCCGGTCCCGTCCCATCTTTCATGGTGGTAATAAGCGATCTCCTTGCCCAGACTCAAAAACGACTGCCCCTCGATCTTTGCCTCCACGGCCTTGAGCGCGTCACCACCCAGCGAGGAATGCCGCTTGACCACCTCGAATTCGTCCCGGGTGAGCCGGCCGGGCTTCAGGAGAATGGAATCCGGGATGCCTACCTTGCCGATGTCGTGAAGAATGGATGAGTTGTAGATATCCTCGATGTATTCATAGGTGATATACCCTGCATACTTGGAATCCTTGGCAAGGTGCTTGGCCAGAATCTTTGCGTATTCCCTGATCCGCTCCAGATGCGCGCCCGTATCGGCGTCCCGGTACTCGGCCAGCTTGGCCAGCCCGAGGATGGTTGCGCTCCTGGCGCTCTGAACCTTTTTGTAGGAATCGAGCAGGTCCTTCTCCAGCTTTTTCCTGACCGTGATGTCTCTGATCACCATCTGGAAGCCCACGAGGGTGGTTTCCTTGTAAATGCATTTGGCATTGCACTCCACATCAATGGTGCTGCCCATGTGGTTGACGATGCGAAACTGGAAGTCCTTGACGGTCTGCTCCGTGGGCAGGCGGTCGATCATTCTCTCCACCAGGGTGATGTCATCCTTTTTCACCAGCCTCATGAAGTTCAGATCGGGCTTTTGGGCCTCAGGAACACCGATGATGTCATAAAACCGGGGATTCGCCATGAGGATCTTCGAGTTTCTGTTCACCAGGATAACGATATCGATGATATTCTCATAGAGTTCCCGGTAGCGCAGCTCGGATTCCTCGAGCTCCCTCATCCGTTTCTCGACCTCGGTCTCCAGGTTGTGGGCATAATACGAGAGGCGTTCTGCAAGGACATCCATCTCGGACCTGAGCTTGTACTCCCGCTTCCTTGCCCGCGCCTCTTCAAACGACTGCAGGACCGTGATCACGATGAAGAAGATGAAGAAAAAGCTGTTGCTGAAAAAAATCTTCAGGCTCTCAAGCGTTGGTTCGGTCAGGAGAATGATGGGTAGGGCGTAGAGGAGATAGATCATGATTCCGTACATGGCTGTCTGGAAGGTACTTAAGGGCAGAATGACCACCGTGACAAGGACCATGATCACCCCCACATAGTAAAAAGAGGAGTAACCTCCCATCTTTACGCACATCATGGAGATGGTGGATGCGGCGATGATATAGGCGATCGTTACCAGGCCATAGGCGTGATTCTTGCCGAACGGCGTGAAGTAGATGAGCAGAAGAACGAGCAGCAAGGCGGAGCAGGCGATCCGGTAGAGGGAAAACAGGACGAAGTGCTCTCTGACCACCACGTAGTCCAGAACACTGAAGAACGGGATGAGTATGATCCCCACCAGCAGGACGGCAAGGACCCTCTGATAGAGAAGGACCCTGGTTTCGTCCAGGAACCTCTGCTCATAATCGTCCATAATTGATAGCATATCACTGATAATTATCGGCACGGGAAAAGATAATATTTAATGAATCCCTGCGCCGGCCCGGTTTTAAAGGAGCATGTGCTTAAGCTTTCAGAGAATACGGCGTTTATCTCCGAAAGGAATCTCTGACTGAAAGTCCGGGGTATAGACGGAAGAGGCATCCAGGCCCTGGGCGAAAATCGTGGAGAACTCCAGATCCGCGGCCCTCTCCAGCACCACCTCGTATTCATCGGGCAAGAGTGCCCTTTTCATCTCAGGCAAGTCCCCGGTGTAGGTGCGCGGGTTGTACTGAGACATGATGCTCACCGGGATCTCCAAAGAGAGCCCGGCCAGAAACTCCAGAACCGCAAAGGGATTCGACCGCATGCCGGGGAGTACGAGATGCCGCACGACCAGCCCTGAAACCGCCCTTCCCTCTCCATCGAGACAAAGCGGGCCAACGGTCTTCCAGAGATGGGCAACGGCCTCTTGCGCGCGGTCCCAGTAGTCGTTCACCTGGCTGAACATCCTGCCGGCCTCGTTGTCACCGTACTTGAGGTCCATCAGATAGAGGTGGGCCCTGCCTGCCCAGCAGGTCAGGGACTCGATGCTTTCGTACCCGCTCGAATTGAGCATCACGGGCAGATCAAGTCCTTTTGCCCGCGCCAGATCCAGGGCAGGAATGATCCGCAGAGCAAAGTGGGTCGGGCTCACCAGGTTGATGTTCGAACACCCGCGTTCCTGAAGGAGAAGCAGGTATCCTGCCAGTTCCTCTTCCGAGAGGATCTCCCCTGCGGCCCCGTGGCTTATCTGCCTGTTCTGGCAGTATACGCACTTGAGCGGACAGCCGGAGAAGAACACGGCCCCGGACCCGGCCCCTTTCACCAGCGGGGGCTCCTCCCCCCGGTGGATGACAATGGCGCCGACCATGAGCTCCTCGCCTACGCCGCACGCCCCGGGGGCCCCGGCCCGGTCGATTCCACAGCGCCTCGGGCAGAGGCCGCACCCGGTCATTGCGCGCTCTCTATCCTCTCGATCAGGGCCTTGCCGCTGTCGTCCCGGGGTATCACGGAGACGAACTCGACCTTGCGGGGGGTCTTGTATGATGCGAGCAGCCTGCGGGCCAGCTTCTTCACGTCGTTCTCGGTCAGTGTGCGATCGTCGGCCACCACATAGGCCTTGATGATGGCGCCCCTCATGAGATCGGGCATGCCCGTGATGGCGGAGTCCTTTATCCCGGGGATCGAGTTCAGGACATTCTCCACCTCTTTGTTATACACGTTGAAGCCCGAGGTGATGACCATCTCCTTCTTATATCCGGTGATATAGATATATCCGTCTTTATCCACATAGCCCAGATCGCCGGTATGGAGCCACCCGTCTTTGATGATCTCCCTCGTCTCTTTTTCCCGTTTGTAGTATCCCTTCATGATATTGGGGCCGCGAAAGAGGATCTCGCCCTGCTCATGGGGCTTGAGGATCCCGCCCTGCTCGTCGATGATCCGGACCTGCACATCGGGCACGGGCTGTCCTATGGATTCGGGCTTCAGAGGGTGCCGGGGATCGTTGAACGCGCACACCGGCGATGCCTCGGTTATGCCGTACCCCTGCCGGATATCGGCATGGAACCGCTCCTTGAATGCTGTGTAGATTTCCATGGAAAGCGCGGAGCCTCCGGCTATGAGAACCCGCATGCGCGTGTAATCGACATCCTGGAGGTCGGGATGATGGACCAGCCCGTAGAACAGCGTAGGCACCGCGCATATGGCAGTGATGGCCCCCTGCATGAGGACACTCTGCAGCTCCTTGAAATCCAGACCCTGCATCAGGTACGCGGTGCCGCCGTACCGGAGCATGGAGAGCATGTTGACACTGGCGCTGAACGAATGGAAGCACGGGATCAGGGTCAGCGTGCTGTCTGTATCGTCCGCATCGGCGCACCGGCGCATCAGGTCCGAGTTGTGATCAAGGTTCCTCTGGGTGAGCATGGCGCCCATGGGATACCCGGTGAGGCCGGAGGAGTAGATCATGGAGGCTGTGTCGTCCGGCTCCATATCCTCGATGATGCCCTTGTCCGGACCGCTCGTCCACTGGGAGAAGTTTCCCTCCTCGCCTGTGGAAATGACGATGTCAAGGGGATGCCGGTTGAGGATATCCGCATAGGTGCTTATCCGGTTCGCTTCCATGACGACCGCCTTGGAGTCCGAGTCCGTGAGCACATGGGCCAGCTCCCTGGGCGTGAACGACGGGTTCACGGGCACTGCCACGGCCCCTATTCCCACAGCCGCCATATAGGTGATGACGAACTCCGGGGTATTGGGAAGAACAATGGTCACATGATCCCCCCGGCCGACGCCCGCATTCCGCAAAGCGGTCCCGAGCCTGCCGGTCAGCGAGAACAGCTCGGCATACGAGACCTCCGTGCCGCGATATCGGAGGGCGGCCTTATCTGGCCTGGTCTTGGCGTGATCCTTTAACCACGAATATAGATTCATTAAAACCTCCTGCTCTTTACCGGCGTGGACTGATCCTGATCCGGCTGCATTTCCCCTCCGCCAAGGGGCGCCGCTTTCCGCGGGCTGTCCACCCATGTCTGCCTTTGTTTTTCATGCCGGTTGCCGGGTTGTTTTCAGTCATTATTTTCCACGGACACCTTGCCGCCGTCAAGCACTGAACGGCACCAGGGACCCGGCGATCTTTCTGATCTGGTAGGGTTCCACCACGCCCGTCTCCAGCACGATTCCGGTGATGAACTTCGGCGCGGTCCGGTCGAAAAAGAGGTTGAAAACCTCAACCCCCGGAGGCGGATCGCTCCACACCTCCTGGGGGGCGTATGTTTCGAGGCTCACGTGCTGCCGGTCGATGCATATCTTCCTGACCTCTCCGACAAAGTACACCTTGATCCCCCGCACAGAGGCCGCCATGGAGATCAGGGAGGAGCCGGCCTTGTTGATCACGGAGCCGTCCTGTTCGATGCTGTCCGCGCCCATGAGCACAATATCGACGCGCTGGAGCCCATGCCCTGCGCAGGCGTCGGTGATGAGCGTGACCTTGAGTCCCATGTCCGCAGCCACCTGGGCTGTCACCCTTCCCTCGAACCCCGGACGCGACTCAGTGACCACCAGGGCGCACTTTTTTCTCCGCAGCAGGGGCAGCGCGTGAATCAGGGAGGAGCTGTACGAGTGGAGCAGCACGGTGGCATGCTCGGGGATGATCCTGTCGAGATGACCGAGAGCCGCATCCATTGCCGCAGCCATGTCCTTCATATGCCGTTTGATGATCCCCGCCACCTGGGCAACGATTTCCCGGATGTCGAGGTCCTGGGCGCTCACGTACTTAAGATCATGAAACAGGAGATCAAAGGTCGTGGGTATGATGGCCATGGATGGCCGGGTTTCGCTGATCTCATCGCAGGCATACTGGAGGTCGTCCATGAGAACGGCCCAGGAGGCCGCGTTGGACGATCCGACCATCTTTTCCAGAAAATCAAGGCTCTTGAACGCCAGCTGGCGGGCCCCGCTGTCCCGGTCGTTCCGGATACTGTCGGTAAACAGGGCGACCTGCTCTTCCAGTGAAGACCTGGATACCCGCTCATACGCGTCCCAGAGCCCTGGAACAGTCTCCATGCGCCTTATCTCTTCGGGCTTGAGCCACCGGTATTCCGTGTTCTCCCGGTCAAGGGTGATCCGGGATGGATCGTGGACCTCGCAGAGGTACGGATGGACGAACCAGATACAGGAGTGCTCCTGGTCGGTGATGACGAGCTGCCTCCCCTGACGCACCAGGGTGTACTCGTAGGGGGTGAGCGCGGTCTCCTCCTGGATCTCCACCGCGAAGTGGTCCCGGGGATCGCCCTGAAGGTATCCGCTGATACCCGACCACCGCCCCTGATAGGTCCTCACCTCGCTGCTGCGCTTCACCAGGCAGATCTTTCCCTGGTGGGCAAGGAAGGCCGTGACCACATGTATCTCCTTCGGGCCTCCGGCCTTTGCCTTTGGATGAAACCGGTAGCAGTCGAAGGGTTCGTCACCCTCCTGCTGGAGATGCCGGTTGGTCTCACAGAACACCTCCAAGTCGGGATCATGCTCGTGCACGCACTTTTCGCAAAAGGCCCGTGGATCGAGGGAAATATCCTCGCCGAGCTCGTACTTCCGGTATCGCGGACACTCAATGCAGGCTTGAAGCGGCCCTTTTTTCACGGCGCACCAGTTGCAGTGGGTATCCCTGAAATCCATGGCGCCTACCATACTGTGAGTCGAGTCAAAGGGCAAGTATTTTGAAGGCCGGCAGAAGCGGGCCTGCCGGGAGCGGGCGGGTCCGGGCCCTGGTCCGTCACCTTGCCTTTGGATCCGGGATTTTTCTGTCCCAGAGCGACTTCAGCACAGACCATACCCACGGGGTATTTTCTTCCGATACCTCCTGGGGCTCGGTGCCGCGGATATAGGGGATGCTCACGCCCTTGCCGTCCGACCAGAAACCCGCGAGCTTGCCGTTGGACGGATCCACGGAGCAGATCACCACGTCCTGGGGGACCGGCCAGGTGACCGCGGGGCTGAGCCGGGAGAGAATCATGGAGGCAATGGGCATGGCCCCTGATGAGCCGGTGTGCCCGATGGAGCGATATTCGTCCGATCCGAGCCAGACGGTGACGATGAGATCAGGGGTGAACCCCACGAACCAGGAATCCCGCAGGTCATCCGAGGTTCCCGTCTTTCCGCACACCCCTTGCGGCATGCCGTAGAGCCGGGAATTCTTGGCTGTTCCGCTGGTGATAACCTCCTGGAGCACGGTATTGATGAGATATACCACTGCAGGGTCGAGCGCCTTGCCGGTCCGGAACTCTGCTGTCTCTTCCACGACTGTGCCGCGCTCGTTACAGATTCCGAGTACGGACCTGGTCTCCACCTGGCTTCCGTTGTTGGCAAAGGCGCTGTAGATGATGGAAACCTCAAGAGGTGAATAGCTCAGCGCACCCAGGAGCGCCGATGGATTGGGCTTCTGGACGTCCGCGGGCACGATCCTTCCGACCTCGGCCAGGATATCCGCCACCCCCAGATCCATCCCGATCTTCACGGTGGCGAGATTGTAGGAATTGACAAGCGCGTCCTTGAGCAGGATGCGGCCGTGAGTGGTCTTGTCAAAGTTTGCCGGGGTCCACTGTGAGCCGTCGTCCAGGCGGACCGTGATGGGCTCGTCGTCCACGAACGAGGACAGCGTATATCCTCTGCGCAGGGCGGTATAGTACACGATGGGCTTGACGAGCGAGCCGATGTGCCGCCGGATCTTCACGGCCCGGTTGAACTGGGAATCGGCATACCTCTTTCCGCCGACCATGGCCAGAATGTCTCCCGAGTGGGGGTCCATGATCACGACCGCGCCGTCGATGTCCTTGTCCTTGTCCGCCAGGCCATGCTCCAGAACGGTCTCGGCCGTGATCTGCATGTGCATGTCAAGGGTGGTGTAGATCTGATAGCCTCCCTTCTCCAGGTCATTCTGGGGATAGCTGTCCCGGATTTCGCTCAGCACGTGGTCCACAAAGTAGGGGGCGTGCCGTTTCTTCGGGACAAGGGGGATCACACAGAGAGATTCCCTCCTCGCCTGCTCGAACAGCTCTGGCGTAATGATCCCCTCGGCCTCCATCAGCTTCAGGACCGTGTTGCGCCGCGCCAGGGCCTTTGCCGGGCTGGAATAGGGAGAATAGGCATTGGGGGCCTTGATCATCCCGGCCAGAAGAGCGGCCTCGGGCAGGCTGATCTCAGAGACGCTCTTGTCAAAGAACATCCGGGATGCCTTTCCGATGCCGCAGATACCGGAGTGCCAGTAGCTGCCCATGTATACTTCATTGATATACATGTGAAGGATCTCTTGCTTGGAATAGATGCGTTCCATGATCAGGGCCATCCACATCTCCCTGATCTTGCGAGACAGGGTGCGTTCGCTCGTGAGGAAGAGGTTTTTGATGAGCTGCTGGGTGATGGTGGAGCCGCCCTCTTCGATGCCCCCGTGGACGAGGTTGGTGAGTCCCGCGCGCAGCAGGGAACGGAAATCGACGCCCCGGTGATCATAGAACCGCTTGTCTTCGGTGGCGATGATCGCATCGAGCAGGTGTCCGGGACAATCATCGAGATCTACGATGGTCCGGTCCTCATAGAGGCTGTCAAAGATTTCTGTAATGCACTCCGGCTCCAGAAGAACGCTCTCGACTTCTTCGCTCCGGTCGATCCGCACGATACGGGTGATCTGCCCGTCATGGAGCGAGAGCCTCACCAGGACCGCGTCATATTTCTTTCCCAGGACCTGGAACGTGCGGATGAACACCGTGATGCTCTGTGCATCGCGCGAGAACTCGCCTGGTGCCGAGACATCCGCGACCTCGCGGTATCTGAGCCGGGCAAGACGTTCAAGGAGCCCTGAGCGCTCTGTATCCATGCCCTGGACCATGACCAGCTCGCTGCTGTAGACGCGCGAGGGCAGCCGCCAGATGGAGTCCACGCGCAGCCTCTTCAACTCCCGGTAGGTGGAGAGACCGGCCAGGAGAAAATACGCGCTGATAATGAGGATGCCGAGTATGCCGAAAATCCAGATGCCCTTGCGAAAGATACCCTTCACGATAGGCAACTATAGCCACGTGTTTCCC
>Ga0208694_1000626_pt1 | contig 50789 bp, 45 predicted proteins | sample AD_UKC078_MetaG_FD_184442 | JGI IMG/M metagenome (GOLD analysis project Ga0208694, IMG submission 184442) | Active sludge microbial communities of municipal wastewater-treating anaerobic digesters from USA - AD_UKC078_MetaG (SPAdes) (version 2) | ecosystem: Engineered > Bioreactor > Anaerobic >...
TTCCCTTGAGGTAGAGGTACTGCTCCCGATCGAGGTATCCGAGATCCCCGGTCTTGAGGTATCCCGCCTCATCGAAGAGGGCGGCGGTGTTCTCCCGGTCCTTGTAGTATCCGGCGCTCACGTTGGGGCCCTTGACGCAGATCTCGCCGATGCCGTGTTCATCAGGGTCGGCGATGATCATATCCACGAGGGGAAAGACCTTTCCAACCGACTCGATCTTGAACTTGGAGACGGGGTTGAGGGTAAGGATCGGGCTCGTCTCGGTCAGGCCATACCCTTGGATGAAGTCGAGGCCCAGCTGTTGGTACTGCTTGAAGACCTTCGGTGAGAGCGGACCGGCCCCACAGATGAGGATGTGGTTGTGATCGAGGCCGACCTTGTTGAGCAAGAGCTTGTTGAAGAGCGGACGGAAGGGATTTACATGGAGGTACTTCTTGGCGACCCCGTTGAGGGCCATCATGGTGCGGATGAGGGCGTTGGCGACCACTCCTTTCTTCTTCACCTGCTTCAACAGGCCGGCGAGGAGCTTGTTGTAGAGCAGCGGGATGCCCATGAAGATGGTGACCTGGGCGCGGGTAAGGTCTCCGATCATCCGGCTGACGGCGATGTCTTGGCCGAAGACACACTCAGCTCCGTGCTTGATCGCCTCCAGAAGGACGGCGGTGCAACAGTAGGAGTGGTGGAGCGGCAACAGCGCATAGAGTACATCGGTCTCATCGAGGGAGAGAAACATCCCGTCACACGCCTGGTAGACGTCACTGACGATGTTGGCATGGGTGAGCATCGCCCCCTTCTCCGCCCCGGTGGTGCCGCTGGTGAAGAGAATCGCCGCCAATGCATCTTCATCGAGGGGTACGTGGTCGATCTCTCTCTTCGCCGCCATTCCCCCGATGGGGGCAATATCGTCGCTGGCTCCCAATAAGGTGGCGCATCCCTTCAGCCTTTGGTACCACGCTTGGGTTTGGTCAAGCGCTTCAATGATGTTCTTGTCGGCGAAGAGGTAGGAGGCCTCGACGAATGCAGAGAGGCTCTCCATGCGGCTGCACGGCATCTGGTTGTCCAGGGGGACGACGACCGCGCCGATCCACAGTGTGGCGAGGTAGGCGATCGCCCACTCAGGGCTGTTCTTGCCGTTGATGACCACCCGGTCGCCTCTCTCTACCCCGGCCTCAGCGAGGGCCGAGCCGACGCGACGCACGTTGTCCACCACCTCGGTGAAGGTGAGGGTGACCCGTTCAGGGGTAAAGACGGTGAAGGCGGGGCGGTGGCCGAACGTGGATTCGGTGATGAGGAGCATGTCGATGATCGAGGGCCATTGGCCACAGAAATACGCTCCTCTATACTGATCAAGTTCGTCCCATGAGTGTTCCATACCAGCCCTCGTCTCCATGATAGATTCATACTATTGTCGAGGTAATTGTCACCGAACACTGGTGATTAGTCAATAAATGGTAGTACGAAGATACTAATTTGATGAAAATAGGCGATTATCGTCGAGTAATGCACTGATGTTTGGGTAGACGATGTCGCTGTGGCGTTCCAGGCGCCGTGCGTCGTTGCTGCCGGAGAGCACCCCGATACGGTAGCCGGCGCCTGCCTTGCGGGCAAAGAGCATATCGGTGAGGGTGTCACCGACCATCGCCACCTGGCAAGGGGTGAGGGAGAACCGTGTACAGAACTCAAAGAAGGCCTGGGGGTGGGGCTTCCGCTTGTAGTGGCTCTCCCTGCTGGCGACGAAGTCGATGTACTGCTGAAGGCCCATGAGGGAGAGAAAGAGGGCGGTTGAAGAGTCACTGTCGTTGGTGATGATGCCGATGTGATACCCCGCGTCCTTGAGGGAGGAGAAGAGATGCTGTTGCATCGAGAAGTCCATGGTGGCCAGCTTGGCGGAGAGCAGGCGCTCGCTATGGGCGAGGCTCAGATGGTAGGCGCGCAACGCCTTGATGGCATTGACTCGCCACCGGATGCAGTAGGTCAAGAAGCGACGGAAGATCTGGACTCTGCGGTGGGTGAAGACGAGGCCTGAAGGAAGGCAGTTTCCCTCTTCGTCGATGCCCATCAGGCGCAGCAACGCCTCCTTGGCACGGAGCCGGTCATGCTTCCCCATCACCGTGAAGGCGTTTTCGATGGACGCGATGAGCACGCTCTCCCAGACCTCGGCATACTCGAAGAGTGTCCCGTCCTTGTCGAAGATGATCGCCTTGAGTTTGTCCGCCGTTTGTGCCATGTTGGGGTATCATACGGCAAGCGGGCACACCTGCCTAGGGGAGGGGTGATGAACCGAATCATCGAACGGACCAAGCAATTCTCAGCACAGTTGGAGCGCCTGAACTTCAGCATCGATTGTTATATCTACAACCCGCTGGAGTATGCCTGGCAGATGCATGAGGCGTACCTCTCCCGCTTTGTGAGCCAGCCTACCCGTACCCTGCTTTTGGGGATGAACCCGGGCCCGTTCGGCATGGCCCAGAACGGGGTCCCCTTCGGGGAGATCGCGGCGGTGAAGGGCTTTCTCCAGTTGGATGCGCCGATCGGGCGGCCGGTCATCGAACACCCCAAGCGACCGATCCTCGGTCTTGCGACCACGCGCAGCGAGGTCAGTGGCCGCCGTCTCTGGGGACTGCTGGAGGAGCATTATCACGATAGTGAGGCGATGAAGGGGGAGATGACGGTGGTCAACTACTGCCCGTTGGTCTTCGTTGACCGGGGAGCGACCGGGAGAAACATCACCCCGGACAAGCTGGTCAAGGTGGAACGCCTCGCCTTGGAGGCGGTCTGTGACCGCTACCTTCTGGATGTCCTCGCCCTGGTGCAGCCGACCTACGCCATCGGTGTGGGAAAGTACGCCTACCAGAAGCTGAGCAATGTGGCAGAACCGGGAGGCGATCTGGTCATCGGCGAGGTCCTGCACCCCAGCCCGGCAAGCCCCGCGGCGAACCGTGGGTGGGCTGAGCGGGCACGCGATACATTCGAATCCTTAGGTGTTTGGTAGTCAATGAGATACCGAGCGTACAAGGGGTTTGAATAGGAGGGGAATGTCGCAATCATGCAAGACCTTGTCGAGGTATTGCTAGACAACCATGGTGAGCTTTGATAGGCTGTAAGCGATGATAACCGCCCCTGCACATGCCAAGATCAACCTGCATCTTGCTGTCGGTCCGCTCCGCAGCGATGGTTTTCATGCCATCCAATCGCTCTTTGTGCGCCTCGCTCTTGCCGACACGCTCCATATCCACATCGAGGAGGGGGCGTTCTCCATTTCGGTGGGGGGCATCGAAGAGTACTGCGCTCCCGGCACCGATACGCTGAGCAGGGCGGCGCGGCTCTGGCACGAGGAGACCGGCTGTGATGTGAAGATCTCGGTTGCCGTGGAGAAGCATATCCCGGTGCAGTCGGGCCTCGGTGGCCCCTCAAGCGATGCAGCCGCCCTTTTGACGGTGCTCAACACCATCTCCCCGTTGGAAACGGAGCGCCTGCTCCTCCTCGGATCCCAGGTGGGCAGTGATGTCCCCTTCTTTCTCTTTGGAGGTGGTGCGGCGATTGTCGAGGGGCGGGGGGAAGTAGTGGAGCCGATCGCACCCCGGCCCCTGCCCGTACTGTTGGTCATGCCCTCATCTCTGTCGGTCTCCACTGCCCGCGCGTATGAGACGCTCGACACTCTGCGGGCGGGAAAGGTACCACCCTTTGGAGAGAAAGATGCTATTGTCGCACGGTACAACAATCGTTGTTCTCTCTGGAGAGATTCGTTGTATAATGATTTCTACGCGACCATCACCGATGAGCCGATGTACGCAGCGCTCGATGCGCTTTGCGCTGATTTGGATGGCTATGCGATGATCAGCGGCAGTGGCTCGTGTTGGTACTTTGTCAGTGAGGATGAGGATTGTATCGCAGAGGCACGGGAGCGGGTACGACAGAGCATGGGTGATCGGGTTGTGTGGTGGCAGAGCCACTTGATATCTCAGTGATGCGGATTGGAGGATAGTGTGGACATCTCAGAAGTACGTGTACGCAGGGTCAATCAAGCGGGGAAATTGAAGGCGTATGTGACCGTGACGTTCGATAACCAGTTTGTGGTACACAACATCAAGGTGATAGAGGGCCGTGACGGCGATTTCATCGCGATGCCCAGTCGCCAACTCGCCAATGGTGAGTTCAAGGATGTTGCCCATCCGATCAGCAGTGAGTTTCGTGACCACTTGCAGAAGGTGGTGATGGAAGCATACGCGTCCAATGTCGAAGAGGATGGCCAAGCATCCAAAGAGTAGGGTGGTACTGCTGGACAAACCCCAGTATTTCCGATAGCCTCATACCCGTTGTTGGGAAGTCGCCAAGTGGTTAAGGCTCTGGTTTTTGGTGCCGGCATCGGGGGTTCGAATCCCTCCTTCCCAGGAAGGCAATCCATGGTGGTGGGTTGCCTCTTTTTATATGGGGTACTTGTTCTTGTCACACAAAACACCGTATAATCCCACGCTAGTGGTATATGGATACCCCAATGTCATGGTAATTGGGCACAGCGTGCACCAATGAGAGTACAAGGAGTTCACAATGAGTGACAAACGAAGTTTGACGGCAGTCGAGCGGACTGAGGATTTCGGGAGCGCTGGATCGCGCAGATTGTTGCGCAGCGGTCGGATCCCGGCAGTCATCTACGGCAAGGAAGAGCATCTGCACATCACCCTCGACGCCCATGAGTTTACCTACAAGATGCGCCACTTCACCGAGACGGCGCTGCTCCAGATCATGGTCGGCAAGAAGAAGCATGAGTGCTTGATGAAGTCGTACCAAGAGGATTTGATCCGTGGTCAGATCAAGCACGTTGATTTCTATGAAGTGACCCGTGGCCAGACCCTGCGCACGATGGTCTCCATCACGCTGGTCGGCACCCCGATCGGAACCCGTGAGGGGGGCGTACTCGAGCAGGTCCTCTACGAGACCGAGATCGAATGTCTGCCCCAGAACCTTCCCGAGACCCTCCAGGTCGATGTCTCAGCTCTTGGGGTCAACCACAGCCTCCCCCTCAGTGAGGTCGCCATACCCGCAGGCGTCAAGCTGCTCGACGATATGAACAAGACCGTCGCTTCAGTGAAGACGGTGCGTGTTGAAGTGGAGGAAGAGGAAGAGACCGAGACAGAGGAAGTGGCCGAAGAGGCCGAGAGCGAGGAGTAAGCCATGGTGCTTGTCCTTGGGCTGGGAAACCCTGGGACCAAGTATGAGCATACCCGTCACAATGTCGGCGCTCTCGCATTGGAGTCGTGTGCAGCGTTTTTTCAACTCCGTTTGAAAAAACGCTGTTTTCGTCTCTACCGCCGCGCGACGGTGGATGACCGGGCGCTCTTGGTCCAAAGCCTGACCTACATGAACAAGAGCGGAGCGGTGCTCAGGTACTTTCCCGCGCTCCCCCTGGTGGTCCTCTGTGACCAGATGGATCTGCCGGCGGGGAAGATTCGCCTCAGACGGGGAGGATCGTCGGCGGGACACCGCGGCCTCTCCTCGGTGATGGAACAGAAGGGCGATGGGGATTTCATCCGCATCTACATCGGCATCGGGCGTCCGAAGGAAGGAGAGACGGTCATCGACCACGTGCTGGGAACCATCGATGACGATGCGATATGGGCCGGCATCGCCCGTGCGGGATTGGCCCTCGCCTCCCTGATCGAGGGAAAGAGCTTTGAGGAGGTGGCCAATGAATACAATTGACATAGATTTGCTCGGGTTCCTCGACCTGTACTTCAGTGAGGAGGAGATTGACCGCCGCTGTCCGATGGCCGTCGCCTTCTCCGGCGGCAGCGATTCGCTCGCGCTCCTCCATGCCCTTCCCGGGATCATCGGGCAAGAGTCGATCGATGCCTTCTATGTGAACCACCACCTCCGCCCCGAGGAGGAGCTGGAGAGCGAGATCGCCCGCAACCGGGAGAACTGCCGCATCATCGGTGTGCGGTTCACCGTCCTCGACCTCAAGGCGGGGCGTGTAGTCGATGAGGCGAGGCGGCGCGGACGGGGCATCGAGGAGGCGGCCCGGTTGCTCCGCTACGAGGCGCTGGCCGAGGCGTGCCGTGAGCGGGAGATCCCCTATCTGCTCACCGCCCACAACAGCGACGACCAGCTGGAGACGCTCTTGATGCGCATTGGCCAAGGGTCCAGCCTCAGTGCGCTGGGCGGGATCCGCCGGAGGCGTGACCTGGGCGGCGTCGAACTGCTCAGGCCGCTGCTCGAGGTGAGCCACGGTGAGTTGGAGGCGTATGTGGCGGGCAAGGGACTTGTGTGGTCACAGGATTCGACGAACCAGGAGGGGCGCTTCCTGCGCAATGCGCTGCGCCACGAGGTGAAGAAACCGCTGCTCACCCTCTTCCCGAACGCCCGCTGGGCGGCCCATGTCCTCACCACCCGGTTCACGAAGGTCTCGCGCCTCTTGGAGAGGCTGACCGACGAGGCCATGGAGAAGGAGGTGGGACTCTTCGACGATGTCGTCGCCTTCTCGCTTCGCTGGTACTACGATTTGGACGCGGCGCTCCAGGAGCTGGTCATCTATCGGATGGTCGCCCACTTGCTCAAAGGAGGGGAGCGGATATCCCGCAACACCTACTTGAGGATCGCCTATGCCCTGGACGATTTCATCTGGGGGAGGCGGACCGTCTATGTGTGTGATGATCTGCAGATGAAGTACAAGATGGGAACGGTGTTTATTACGGTGATCGAGCCTACGTGGTCGTTCTGTACCCGCCTGGTCGATCCTACCTCGGTACGCGCCATTCCCATCTCAGAGGGTATCGAGATCGTCATAGGCAAGATCACGAAACGGTCGGTCTATCCCAAGGCGCTGCAGATCGATGCGTCCTCACTGAAAAACCCGGTCATCCGCAGTGTCATCGCCAGTGACGAAATCGCCCTGGAGGGCGGCACGGTGCGGGTGGGAAAGCTGCTCTCGTCGATGGGCATCACCCGTCATCAACGTCCCTCGGTGCCGGTTTTGGTCGACCAAAGCGGTGTCGTAGCGGTGTTTGGGGCTGCGTTTGGAGGGCGTGACCGCCTCGCGGTACGCTTCAAAGCTCCTCTTGCCCATGGGTTTACAAATATATATAGTAGTAGCAGAAGGGATGTATATTGTGAAGATGAGTAATGAGAGCCAAGAGGGCGACAAGAAGTCCCCCAACGAGGACCCTAGACAGTTTTGGCAGGGGCCGTCCAAAGATGGGGGCAAACCATCGTTCAAACCGCCGAAGAATCGCGTGGCACTGGTGGTGTTCGTCACCTTGGCAATCCTTTTTGCCTATATGTTTTTCGATTCCGCCGGTGGGCGGAGCGAGCAATCGGTTCCGTATACGACCTTCATCAGCTATGTCGAAGCAAACCAGGTCAGCCAGGTGGAGATCAAGGAGCAGTCACAGGTTCGGTTTGTCCTGAAGAACGGCATCGCCGCCCAGACCCGGATCCCGTACTTTGACGAAACGCTGCTGTCGACACTGAAGGAGAAGGGGGTCTCCGTCACCGGGACGGTGGCTGAGATCTCGGTCCTGCAGGTCGTGTTGCAGCTCTTGCCGTGGATCATCTTCATCGGCTTCACCATCATGCTCTACCGCCAGTCCAGTGGCCTCAACGGAAAGATGATGTCCACGTTGGGCAAGAGTCGGGCCAAGGAGTACATGGAGGGCGATACCAAGATCACCTTCGCCGATGTCGCCGGCCAGGTAGAGGCCAAGTATGAGCTGGAGGAGGTCGTGGAATTCCTCAAACGTCCCGACCAATTCACCAAAATTGGGGCGAAGATTCCCCGTGGCGTGATGCTCGTCGGCCCTCCGGGAACCGGAAAGACCCTCTTGGCCAAGGCGGTCGCCGGCGAGAGCGGGGTCTCCTTCTTCCACACCAGTGGCTCGGACTTCGTCGAGATGTTCGTCGGCATGGGGGCGGCACGGGTACGCGACCTCTTTGAACAGGCGCGCAAGAATGCGCCCTGCATCCTCTTCATCGATGAACTCGATGCAGTGGGACGCACCCGCGGCGGTGGACTGGGTGGTGGAAACGATGAGCGGGAACAGACGCTCAACCAAATCCTCGTCGAGATGGACGGGTTCTCCACCACCGCAGGCGTCATTGTCATGGCGGCGACCAACCGACCCGATATCCTTGACCCCGCGTTGCTGAGACCGGGGCGCTTCGACCGTCAGGTCGTCGTCGACCTGCCGGACATCGTCGAACGTGAGGCGATTCTGAAGATTCATACCCGCAAGATCAAGCTCGACGATGACGTGGACCTCAAGCGGCTCGCCCGTGGCTCGGCGGGCACCAGTGGCGCCGACCTCGCCAACCTCGTCAACGAGGCGGCGCTCTTCGCCGCCCGACGGAGCAAAACGGTGGTGAGCATGGCCGAGATGGAGGATGCACGCGACAAGATCCTGCTCGGTGTCGCCCGCAAGAGCCGGGTGATGAGTGAGGATGAGAAACGCGCCACCGCCTACCATGAAGCGGGGCATGCGCTGCTCCACTACCACCTGAAGAACCTCGACCCACTGCACAAGGTGACGATCATTCCGCATGGGCGGGCGCTGGGCTTGACGGTGAGTCTGCCCGAGCGTGACGCCTATACGAAGACCCGGTCCATGCTCCAAGATTGGATCAAGGTGACGATGGGCGGGTATGTGGCGGAGGACCTCGTCTATGGTGAGACGACCACCGGCACGAGCAACGATATCAAGCAGGCGACGAACCTCGCCAGGCGGATGGTCACCGAGTGGGGGATGAGCGAGCTTGGCTTCATCAACCTCGGCGACGAGGACGAACCGCTCTTCTTGGGTCGGGAGATCACCCAGCACAAACACTACAGTGAGGAGACGGCGCGGCGCATCGACAGCGAGATCCACAAGATCCTCGACTCAGCGATGGCCGATACCCGCTCCATCCTGACTGAGCACCGCGACCAATTGGACCGCCTGACCGAAGCGTTGATCGAGCGGGAGACGCTCGAGGACCGCGATGTCCGCCTTCTCTTGGGCTTTGCCCCGATCGAAGAAGAAACACAGAAGGACAAAGGCGAGCCTACTACTTAGGAGTACTATGGGTACCGATATTTCATTGACGCGCAACTTCTGCATTATTGCGCATATCGACCATGGCAAGTCCACGCTTGCCGACCGCTTCATCGAGAAGGCCCAGCTCGCCACCAACAGGGGAGGCGAGCAAGCCCAGATTCTCGATGGGATGGACATCGAGCGCGAGCGGGGCATCACCATCAAGAGCCAGGCGGTCACCATCCCGTACACCGCCAAGGATGGGAAAACGTATGAGTTGAATCTCGTCGACACGCCCGGTCACGTGGACTTCTCCTATGAGGTCAGCCGGGCGATCAGCAGCTGCGAGGGTGCGCTCTTGCTCATCGATGCCGCCCAAGGGGTCGAGGCGCAGACGCTGGCCAACCTCTATATGGCGATGGAACACGATCTCTCCATCATCCCCGTGATCAACAAAGTCGATCTGATCTCAGCCGACATCGAGGCGTGTCTGCATCAGATCGACCACGACCTCGGCTTGGACAGCGACCTCGCCGTCCAGGTCAGCGCAAAGACCGGGTTCGGGGTCGATGCGCTCTTCGAGGCGATCGTCGAGCAGATCGAAGCGCCTACGGGCAAAGACCGCGACCCCCTTCGTGCCCTGATCTTCGACTCCCACTACGACCCGTACCGCGGTGTCATCGTCCACTGCCGGGTCTTCGACGGGGTGATGAAGACGGGCAGTGAGATCCGCTTCATGCATACCGGCGGGGTCTACAAGGTGGAGGAGGTCGGGATCTTCCAGCTCGACCTCATCAAGGGCAAGGAGCTGGGAGCCGGTGATGTCGGCTACGTCATCACGGGGGTGAAGACCATCAGCGACGTGCGCGTCGGCGATACCATCACCACCGTCACCGGGGGGGCCACAAGCCCGCTGCCCGGCTTCAAGGACGTCAAACCGGTGGTCTTCAGCTCAATCTATCCAATCGATACCAACGACTACGAGGAGCTGGTCAACGCGATGGAGCGCCTGAAGCTCAACGACGCCTCCCTCGTCTATGAGAAGGACAGCTCGGCGGCCCTTGGCTTCGGCTTCCGCTGTGGGTTCTTGGGCATGCTCCACCTGGAGGTCGTGCAGGAGCGCATCGAGCGTGAATTCGGCCTCTCGATCATCTTCACCAGCCCGTCGGTCAAGTACAATGTCCACCTCAAGGGGGGCAAGATCGTCGAGATCGACAACCCGCTTGAGTACCCCGATCCGATGCGCGTTGAGTTCGCCGAGGAGCCATACATCCAGGCGGCCATCATCACCCCCACCACCTATGTGGGGCCGATCATCAACCTCTGCATCGAGAAGCGCGGGGTGCAGACGGCGATGAACTACCTCGATGAGAAGCGGGTCGAGCTCGTCTACGAGATGCCGCTTGCGGAGGTGCTTTTCGAGTTCTACGACCGACTCAAGTCGATCAGCCGAGGGTACGCATCCTTCGACTACCAGGTCATCGGCTACAAGAAAACGGACTTGGTGCGCCTCGATATCCTGGTAAATGGCGAGCCGGTCGATGCGCTGAGCCAGCTGGTCTTCCGAGCAAACAGCCAGAGCCGGGGCCGGCAGGTCTGTGAACGCCTCAAGGGGGAGATTCCCCGCCAACAGTATAAGATCGCCATCCAAGGCGCCATCGGAGGGACCATCGTGAGCCGGGAGACGATCAGTGCGTTCCGCAAGGACGTCACCGCCAAGTGTTATGGTGGTGACATCAGCCGGAAGCGCAAGCTGTTGGAGAAGCAGAAAGAGGGCAAGAAGCGCATGAAGATGGTCGGCAACGTCGAGATTCCTCAGAGCGCGTTCCTTGCCGTCCTCAAGAGCGATGAGGCCAACAAGTAGGAGTTTCTTGCCCGCCCTTGACGGGACGTGTATACTCGTATGATAAGGAGAGGCAATGATTGACGTACAACGGGTGGCGAAGACCGCACAGGGAGATGATATTCTCCTTCTGACACTGCAGAACAATGGGATCGTCGTGCAGTTGCTCAGTCTTGGGGCGATTGTGAAGACGATCAAGACAGCCGATCGGAACGGAGAGGTGCGCGACATCGTCCTGGGCTTTGACAACCCGCTGGACAACCTGACGTCCACCGCCTACTTCGGACAGGTTGTGGGTCGGTATGCAAACCGCATCGGCGGCGCATCCTTCACCTTGGACGGGGAAGCGTACACTTTGTCGGACAACGATGGGGGGAACACCCTGCACAGCGGGCCCTCGAACTGGGGGTGGCAGAACTGGTGCACCGAGACATTCATGTATGAAGAGAACCCCGGGGTCGTCATGAGCCTCTACAGCCCGGCCGGGCAGGGTGGGTTTCCCCATGCGGTGAACTGCACCGTCACCTATCTGCTCAACAGTGAGGGGGAGCTGGTCGTCGTCTATGAGGCCACCTCGGACGGCCCGACCCCGATCAACTTGACCAACCACAGCTACTTCAACCTCGCGGGCGCGGCAAGCGGCACCATCCTCGACTGTGAGCTCACCCTCGCCTGCGACCGCTACCTTGCCGTCGACGAGGCGCTCATCCCCACCGGTGAAATCATCGCGGTGGCCGGCACTCCCTTCGATTTCACCACCGCCAAGCCGATGGGGAGGGACATCGCGGCAGCCGGCGGCTACGACCACTGCTTCATCCTTGCCGATGAGAGTGAGGATTTGAAACCGGTTGCGACCGTCTATGAACCGAAGAGCGGTCGGGTGCTGGAAGTCTCGACGACCATGCCTGCGGTGCAGTTCTATAGCGGCAACTTCCTCGACGGCAGCGCGGTAGGGAAGGGCGGGGCGGCGTATCCTCGGCACGGTGGGTTCTGCCTGGAGACGCAGTACTACCCCGACAGCCCCAACCAGAGCTCCTTCCCGTCGACGATATTCTCCAAGGAGCGGCCGTACAAGCATACGACGGTTTTCAAATTTTCCACCAGGGGGTAGATGATGCGTGAGGTAAAGATCATCGGCATCACCGGAGGTTCGGGTTCGGGCAAATCCACGATCGTGCGAAAGATCAGCGAGGTCTGTTCCGATTTCGTCTTTATCCCCCAGGACAACTACTACAAGAGCGCCTCGTACATCAGCAATGAGAACATCACCGCCTTCAACTTCGACCATCCCGACGCCTTCGACATGGAGCTGCTCGAGGAGCACTTGAGCAGACTCAAGGCGTATGAGCCCATCGAGATGCCGCTCTACGACTTCGTCCACCATCGCAGGATGGATGATACGGTGACCGTCCAGCCCCGACCGCTGGTGATCATCGAGGGGTTGATGGTCCTCCACTCGGTCAAGATCCGGGATCTGCTGGATCTGAAGCTCTATGTCGACACCCCTGATGATATCCGCTTCATCCGACGCCTGAAGCGCGATATCGCCGAGCGGGGTCGGACGGTGGAGAGCGTGTGCAACCAGTACCTTGAGGTCGTGCGTCCCGGCCACTTCAACTTCATCGAGCCGACGAAAATCTACGCGGACCTGATCATCCCCGAGGGGGGATACAACGAGAATGCGCTGAGCGTCCTCATCCCCTTCGTCAAGGAGCTTTCCGGCTGATCAGCGCTTCTTGAAGACCGTGTATCCATCCTTGATCGCCTTCCATGACCACGTCTGGGGAACGGGGTCATTTCCCCCCATATACCAACGGCTGCAGCGAAAGATCCTGGCCAATCCCATCACGGACCCCTTGAAGATCCCATGTCGATTCACCGCCTCGACCATGTAGGTCGAGCAGGAGGGGTGGTAGTGGCAGGAAGAGCCGAAGAAGGGGGAGAGCAACCCCTTATAGAGGTAGACGGGGATGAGGAAGAGCTGGCGCAGATACCACACAGGTGATTTCATGGATGTAGTGTACCGAGGGAGAAACGGCGAGGCAACACATCCTCATTTTTTTGGTGAAGGGTTTGACTAGAATTGCCCATGTGGGTATAGTTATTGCCATTGAGTCAATAGTATGGAGGGATACCGATATGGCAGGTAACGTATCAAAGAACGCCCGTCGTGAGGGCACAAGGGCAATGATGAGCCGCTGGGGCGGACCCATCAAGATGCGCTCAGTCTTCGAGAACGGCAAGTTGCGCCACATGGCGTACTGTGAGAAATCCGGCAATACCGCCCGCAAGCCGAAAGATTTGATGTAAGGGCTGGATTCGACAATAAAGGCACCTGTATCCACATGGAGACAGGGCCTTTTTCCTACTGGTACCCTCAAACATTCTCCTGAAAAGGGGAGGAGATGGACAGCGGCCTCTCATAATTGCAGGAAAACTGGTGGCCGGGGCCTTCTTGGAGGTGGGAACGGTTTGGCCACAAAATGTGAAATAGCAGAGACAATTTGGCTAAAGGATCGCTTTTCCCTCTTCCACATGGCTGTAAACGTATCCTTTTACTGCATTTTTACAGTATCCGATTTCGACAGTCTGTGTTATAGTGTTTGTGAGTACGTAAACAACGACACATGAGAACGTCATTAGGAGGAAACACGTGAAACGTTTTTCAAGAACTATTTTGACAGCAATGCTGGTAGCACTGTTGGCATTTTCCCTTGTAGGGTGTAAGACCACCATCAAGGAAGGGGAAATCCCACCAGCGCCCTATTTTGAACCCGCACCTGTCACTGAAGAAGCACTCCCTGTGGTAGAACCGGTACTCGCACCGGCCCCCGCAGTGGTTGAGCCTGCTCCAGAGCCTGCTCCAGAGCCTGCTCCCGCAGTGGTTGAACCCGTGGTCATTCCGGCCCCGGTCGCCGCTCCTGCAGTCTTCGAGCTGGTTGGAGAAGACCTGCCCTATGGCGGGAAGCAGACCGTGAAGAACGCTGACGGGGCGAAGACCTTCGACCTGTTCATCGTGCACACCAACGACCTCAACGGCGACATCTACGGGGAAGCCGGTGGTCTTGGCCTCGCGAAGTTCTCCACAGCGTTGCAGGCCGGCAAGATGATCACCGACAACTGGTTGCTGCTCAACAGCGGCAGCGTCGGGGAAGTGCCCGCCGATGCGGCCATGACGGCAGCGGCCGTGATTGACCTGTTGGGCTACGACGCCTACACTCCCCAGGCGATCCAGCTGGCCACCGGGATCACCGGTACCGAGCATGCCGCGGCGCTGAGCGTGAACGCGCTCGACAGCGAAGGCTACTTCGTGACGCAGCCGTACGCGGTGTACGACTTCAACGGCTTCAAGGTCGGCGTGGCGGGCCTGACGGCTCCCAAGCAGATCCAGGGAGTGAGTTTCGACAGCGACCTGATCTACGACAACGCGCAGTATGCGGTGGACCTTGCCAATGACTACGTCGATTACCTGGTGGTCCTCACCGACCTTGGCAGTGACGGTGCCATCACCAGCGAGCTGGTGGCGGCGAACGTTGACGGCATCGACCTGATCGTCGACGGCAACGGCGGCGTGATGGCCAAGGAGGTCAACGGTACCCTGATCGTCCGTGCGGACGAGAAGCTGAAGAGCGTCGGTGCCGTGCAGCTCTCCGTGGTTGACGGGAAGCTTGCGGGCGAGTGGGCCATGTACCTTCCGGCCGCTGACATAGCGGAGCCGTACAAGAGCGCCATCGCGGCCGAGTACGAGCCGTATGCCAACGCGATGGGCTACACGCTCCAGGTGACGGTCCCCGATGACCCGGCCATTACGGCCTTGATCGGCGCACCCGTGGTCGTTGCGGCAGCTCCCGCACCGGCCCCCGCAGTGGTTGAGCCTGCTCCGGCTCCGGCTCCCGCAGTGGTTGAGCCCGTGGTCATTCCGGCCCCGGTCGCCGCTCCTGCAGTCTTCGAGCTGGTTGGAGAAGACCTGCCCTATGGCGGGAAGCAGACCGTGAAGAACGCTGACGGGGCGAAGACCTTCGACCTGTTCATCGTGCACACCAACGACCTCAACGGCGACATCTACGGGGAAGCCGGTGGTCTTGGCCTCGCGAAGTTCTCCACAGCGTTGCAGGCCGGCAAGATGATCACCGACAACTGGTTGCTGCTCAACAGCGGCAGCGTCGGGGAAGTGCCCGCCGATGCGGCCATGACGGCAGCGGCCGTGATTGACCTGTTGGGCTACGACGCCTACACTCCCCAGGCGATCCAGCTGGCCACCGGGATCACCGGTACCGAGCATGCCGCGGCGCTGAGCGTGAACGCGCTCGACAGCGAAGGCTACTTCGTGACGCAGCCGTACGCGGTGTACGACTTCAACGGCTTCAAGGTCGGCGTGGCGGGCCTGACGGCTCCCAAGCAGATCCAGGGAGTGAGTTTCGACAGCGACCTGATCTACGACAACGCGCAGTATGCGGTGGACCTTGCCAATGACTACGTCGATTACCTGGTGGTCCTCACCGACCTTGGCAGTGACGGTGCCATCACCAGCGAGCTGGTGGCGGCGAACGTTGACGGCATCGACCTGATCGTCGACGGCAACGGCGGCGTGATGGCCAAGGAGGTCAACGGTACCCTGATCGTCCGTGCGGACGAGAAGCTGAAGAGCGTCGGTGCCGTGCAGCTCTCCGTGGTTGACGGGAAGCTTGCGGGCGAGTGGGCCATGTACCTTCCGGCCGCTGACATAGCGGAGCCGTACAAGAGCGCCATCGCGGCCGAGTACGAGCCGTATGCCAACGCGATGGGCTACACGCTCCAGGTGACGGTCCCCGATGACCCGGCCATTACGGCCTTGATCGGCGCACCCGTGGTCGTTGCGGCAGCTCCCGCACCGGCCCCCGCAGTGGTTGAGCCTGCTCCGGCTCCGGCTCCGGCTCCCGCAGTGGTTGAACCCGTGGTCATTCCGGCCCCGGTCGCCGCTCCAGTAGTCGTTGCACGAACACCGGCTGAATACCCGCTTGGAGTTACCGAGATCATTAAAAGCGATGCCGCATTTGATGAGTTCGACCTCTTCGTGGTACACACCAACGACGTGCACGCACGCATCGTCCCCGCCGATGGCGGCATGGGCTATTCCAAGCTCGCCACCATGGTCAAGGCCGGTCGTGCCATCACCGACAACATCCTGCTGTTGGATGCCGGGGACGTAACCCACGGTACCAACTTGGCAAACATGTTCGAGGGTGAGACCGTCGGTGTGTTGCTGGATATGATCGGATATGACGCGGTCGCTCCTGGCAACCACGACTTCAACTACGGCACCGATCGGTTGCTTGAGGCTGCCGACCTTGCCGAGAAGTACACCGATATCAAGGTTCTCAGCGCGAACGTCCTGGATAGTGAAGGCTACCTGCTCTTCCAGCCGTATCAAGTCTATGACTTCAACGGCTTCAAGATCGCAGTGGTTGGCCTGACCACCCCGGACACCGCCACCAAGACCCACCCGAACAACGTCAAGGGCGTCTACTTCGCCAACGACGAGATCTTCGAGATTGGGCAGGAGGCCATCGACATGGCTCGCCAGTATGTCGACTACATCATCGTCCTGGGCCACATCGGCCTCGATCCGGACGGTGAGAGTGGGCTTACCAGCGACCAGATCGTCAGTCGCATCAAGGGAATCGATCTCTTTATCGATGGGCATAGCCACACCACCCTCAAGGAGGGCATGAAGGTTGGCGATACCCTGATCGTCTCCACCGGCGAGTATCTGAAGAACCTTGGACTTGTCCAGATCCATGTCAAGAACAACAAGGTCACGGCAACGTACCCGATGTTGATTCCGGCAGCGGATGTGTTGGATCCCCAGGATTCCATGCTTGCCAAGGAGTGGGGCATCACTGAGGTTCCCAACGATGATGAAGTCGATGAGTACATTGGCTACATGAACGCCCAGCTTGTTGATAAGCTCGGTGAGGTCATAGCCTATGTGCCGGAGAAGCTCGACGGTGAGCGTGGCAATGTGCGCACGAAGCCGACCAACCTCTCCCGCCTTATCACTCGGGCAATGACCGAGGAGAGTGGTGCTGACTTCACCATCACCAACGGCGGTGGCATCCGTGCCTCGATGAATGCTGGCAACGTAACGATTGGAGACGTGATCAACGTCCTGCCGTTCACCAACATCATCACCGTCGCTGAAATCACCGGTGCCGATGTCTATGCTGCCCTTGAGCATGGGTATCGAATGCTCCCCGGTGAGAATGGAGGATTCGCACAGTCCGATCTGCAGGTGGTCTACAACCGCTATGCAGAACCCGGAAAGAGGATCCTACGTGTCCTGCTCAACGGCAAGGTAATCGATAAGAACGCCACCTACAAGGTCGCGACGAACGATTTCATGGCCGCTGGCGGCGATGGATACACGATGTTCGGCCGAGTCCTCACCGAGGGTTCGCTGCTCAGCGATGTCTTCATCGATTTCTTGAAGAAGAACTACCCCGTCAAGTAGGAAGAGAGTACTCTGAATCGACGGCCACCTTCGGGTGGCCGTCTTCATCAGAGCGCGAAATTTGTTCAGGACTGCTTGACACAAGCGCCTCTATCGGGTACTGTTCCTATCGTTCGCAAGAGCATTCGCCTATAGCTCAGTCGGTAGAGCAGGTGGCTGTTAACCACCCTGTCGGGGGTTCAAATCCCTCTGGGCGAGCTGAAGAAAAGAGAGACAATCCAAATGGGTTGTCTCTCTTTTTCATCAGCAGCTGGCAACGGTCATGACTTCATGATCAGGTTGCTTCCTTGGGCTTCGTAGACGCGCCAGGTCGTCTCGATGATTGAATCGACGGAGGAGTACTGGGCCTTCCAGCCGAGGGCTTTGTGGGCGAGTTTGCTCGAGGCCACGAGCTTGGCAGGATCTCCCGGCCTCCGCCCCACGTACTCGACGTTGATCTCCCGTCCGGTGATGGCACGGGCGCTCTCGATGATTTGGCCGACCGAAAGACCTTCTTCACTGCCGAGGTTGACCACCAGGTTGCCTTTTCCCGCTGCAAGGTGCTCAGCGGCGAGGACGTGTCCTTTCGCGAGGTCGGTGACGTGGACGTAGTCCCGTACCCCGGTCCCGTCGTGGGTGTCGTAGTCGGTTCCGAAGACCAAGAGGTTCGGCCTGATGCCTGCGGCGACCTCCATAACGACCGGAATGAGGTTTGCTGGGTTGTTCTCCAAGCCGAGCATTCTGAGCTCGGGATCATAACCGGCTGCGTTGAAGTAGCGCAGCGAGACGTAGTTGAGCTTCTTCAGCTCACTGTACCAGGCGAGATTCTCCTCGATGGCCAGCTTGGTGTAGCCGTAGTAGTTGGTCGGCTTGGTCGGATGTTGTTCGTCCACCGGCAGGTACTGCGGCTCACCATAGACGGCGGCGGATGAGGAAAGGATGAAGTTCTTCACCTCGGTCTCGATGCACGCGGTGATGAGGTTCAAGGAACCGGTGATATTGTTCTCTGAATACTTGATGGGCGATACCATCGACTCGCCGGCCGCCTTGAAGGCCGCCAGATGGATGACTATGTCCCACCCATCCTCAAGAGCCGCTACAACCTGGGCCTTGGTACGGATATCTCCCTCGTACAAGATTGAACGGCTATCGACGTTGGAGCGAAGCCCACTGGAGAAGTTGTCGAAGATGCCCACTACATCACCACGTTCAAGAAATTCCAAGGCTACGTGGGTACCGATATAGCCGGCCCCTCCGAAGAGCAATACTTTCATGGTTGACTCCTATTTGAAACTCTGTATCACAGCGGAGAGCTCGTTGACTTTCTCCTCGAGCTCCGTCTGAGATTGTGCCTCGACGACGAGGCGGAGATATGGTTCGGTGTTGGATTTGCGTACATTGAACCACCAAGAGGGGAACTCAATGCGGTAGCCATCGAAATCCATGACTGTAGTGGGCTTTGCCTCAGTGACATAGCGCCGATGGAGCTCCGCCATCGCCGCATCCTTCTCCTCGAGCTTGAAGTTGATCTCCCCGCTGTTTGCCCAAGTGACGACCGAGTCGATGAAGGATGCGATGCTGATGCCCTTCCGCTTCAGCTCGGCGGTGACGGAGAGGACGATCATGGCGGCATAGAAGCCGCTGTCGCAGTTGAAGAAGTCACGGAAGTAGTAGTGTCCAGCGAGCTCCCCGCCAAAGATTGCCCCCAGTTCACGCATCTTGTTCTTTGCAAATGCATGGCCCACCTTCCACGTATGGACTTCAGCCCCGTTCTGCAGCAGGTACTCACTGGTGGAGCGGCTGGTACGGATATCGATGAGGACGCGCCCCTTCTCCCGGCTCAAATAGTAGTGGCCGATCACCGCCGTCACATAGTCGGGCTGGAGGAACCGACCGTTCTCATCAAGGAACATCACCCGGTCGGCATCGCCATCGAAGATGACGCCGATGTCGCTCTTGTTGGCGATGACCGCCCTCTTGAGATCCTCGCAGTTCTCCACCTCAAGCGGGTTGGGCTCGTGGGCGGGGAAGGTACCGTCGAAGTGGTCCCAGAGATAGTGGTGCTCATCTCCGAAGAGCTCCTTGACCAGGAGGTTCGCCATGCCATGGGAGCAGTCGATGGAGAGGTTCAGTCCCTCGAGGTCGAGGTCGAACTTTTTGAGGAAGGCGAGGTAGGGACTCTTGCCATCCTTCTCGATGATGGCCCCCCGCTTCTGTGCGACGACGATCGCCCCCTCTTTCACCATCTGCTCCAGTTCCTTGAGCCCGCTGTCCGAGCCGACGGGGATGGCACCGCTGCGGCTGACCTTCAGCCCGTTGTAGATGGCGGGGTTGTGGCTCGCCGTGATCTGCACCGAGGCGCCGACGTGGAAATGGACGGTGCAATAGTAGACCATCGGCGTGGTGGCGAGACCGATGTCCCAGACATCGGCGCCGCTATCGTTGATCCCTTGCGCAAGGGCGGTGAAGATCTCGTTGCTGGTTGTCCGCACGTCGCGGCCGACCAACACCACATCGCTCTTCAGGAGTGTGGGAAGGAAATACCCGATCCGATACACCGTATCCTTGTTGAAATCCTTGTTGTAGATGCCTCTGATATCATATGCCTTGAAAGCACTCATCGCTTACTCCTTGTCTATGCTGTTGAGCACGGAGAGGAACTCTTTGCGGTTCATCAATTCGAAGAAGTGGATCGTACCGTCAGAGAGGACGACCATCTCGACCATCTGGCGGAACACCTTGTCAAAGAAGGTTACCTCGCGGATCTTCTCGGTTATTTTCTTGGTGTCAATGTTCCGGTGGGCAACGCTCTTGGGGACTTGGCGGGTGAGTACCACGTCGGAGGACGCAAAGGAGCCTTCGTATCTGACGAACGGTTTTTTGGGTGTTTTTGACTTGACCGCAATTCCCAGGATCGAAGGGGTGCGCTCGAAATCCTCGAAATAAAACCTTCCTTCACACCAATAGAAAAAGACACCATACTCGCGGAAGACCCCCTGGTTGTTTCCATACCAGGTGGCATACGTCCTCCAATTTATAGGACCGCCATGGCGCGCTTCCAGTTCTGCCAAAAAGACTTGTGCATCATCATCCATGCGTACGACCTCTGCTCACTAGCTTTTTTTTATCTTAGCATATACACTGCGTTGCAGAAAGAGCAGACTGATGATTGCAGAGTATGTGCTGAAAGATTTTGGAAAAATACTGAAAAAGCATGGCCTTCAGATGCGTCGCTTGATGCTCCAAAGCGACACTGATTGCATGCGGGTCTACGACCGAAACCTGGAGGACATCCAAGTGACGGTCGACCTGTATGGACCGTATGCACGGGTCACGGATTTCAGTGAGGAGGAATTGGAAGAGGATGAGAGAGCGGCCGTGAGCGATGTCGTGGGACGAATGCTCTACGTGGAGGCCGACAATGTAGTATTCCACCGAAGAATGAAAAGAGTGGGACGAGAGCAGCATGATGTGGTGGCACAAGAGTCGCTGCTCACGAAGGTACGGGAGAATGGTCTGACCTTCACAGTCGACCTGACGAGGCGCATCGATACCGGCCTCTTCCTCGACCATATGCCTACCAGGCAGTTGGTCGAAGAGATGAGCCGCTCGATGAGAGTGCTCAATCTCTTCTCCTATACCGGCTCCTTCTCCGTCTATGCAGCACGGGGAGGGGCGATGACCGTGGAATCGGTGGACCTATCGGCAACCTATAGCCGATGGGCAGAGGAGAACCTGCAAGAGAATGGGTTCAGTGGCCAGACGTATCGGTGCATCACCAGTGATGCCCGGACGTACCTGGCAGAGGCAGAGAGAGAGGGGAGGATGTACGACCTGGTCATCCTAGATCCCCCGAGTTTTTCGAACAGCAGAAAGATGGAGCATGACTTTGATGTGCAGCGCGATTATCTGTCCATGATGGCGATGATCCACCCGTTGCTCACACAGGATGGGAATCTGCTCTTCTCAACAAACTTACAGACATTCAGGATGGAGAGAGCCGCACTGGTCGGCTACGATGTGGTTGAGATAACCAAAGAGGTCCTTGCCCCTGGATTCAGCACCAAGCGGGCATCAGTGAGGACCTGGATATTGACGAAACGGGAAGGAAGATATCGATACCCCGTGATAATGAAGACCGGCAGAGACCGGCGAAGAGAGTATGTTTCTATGAAAACAAAGAATGATGAGATTACTGAAGACGTCGCAGAAGACGTCAAAGAAGAAGTTGTACAGGATATCGCAGTTGAGACTGTGGAAGATGTTGTAGCTGACATTGAAGATGACATCGAGGATGACATCGAGGATGACACGGAAGATGACACGGAAGATGACACGGAAGATGACATCGAGGAGGCGGAAGCCAACGAAGTTGAAGACGATTTGTTGATCCTCAACTGGGAGGACGAGTCCATCGAGGTGGCCACAGAAGCGCTCCCTCAGCGTCGACCTCGCCCCAGAGATGATGAACGCCCCTCGTACAAGAAGGATGACGACCGTCGTCCCCCACGCCGTGATCGTGATGATCATCGCGCTCCCCGCGGAGGCCGGGATGACCGGAGACCGGAATACCGTGACCGTGATGGGGGCAGACCCGCGTATCGCGACCGTGATGATCGCCCGTCCTATCGAGATGGGGGCAGGCCGTCGTACCGCGACCGCGATGATCGCCCGTCCAACCGTGATGGGGGCAGGCCGTCGTACCGCGACCGCGATGATCGCCCGTCCTATCGAGATGGCGGCAGGCCGTCGTACCGCGACCGTGATGATCGCCCGTCCTATCGAGATGGGGGCAGGCCGTCGTACCGCGACCGCGATGATCGTCCGTCCTATCGAGATGACCGCAGGCCGTCGTACCGCGACCGTGATGATCGCCCGTCTTATCGAGATGGGGGCAGGCCGTCGTACCGAGACCGCGATGATCGCCCGTCTTATCGAGATGATCGCAGGCCGTCGTACCGCGACCGTGATGATCGCCCGTCCTACCATGATGGGGGCAGGCCGTCGTACCGCGACCGTGATGATCGCCCGTCCTATCGAGATGATCGTAAGCCATCGTACCGCGACCGCGATGATCGCCCGTCCAACCGTGATGGGGGCAGGCCGTCGTACCGCGACCGCGATGATCGCCCATCCTACCGAGATGACCGCAGGCCGTCGTACCGCGACCGTGATGATCGCCAGCCGTCTCGTGACCGTGACGGGGGCAGGCCGTCGTACCGCGGCGATCGTGATGATCGGTCAGCCGATCGTCCCAAGCGCGATCGTCAATTCTCACCGAAGCCCTACGGGTATGACCGTGAGGATCGGGGACCTCGCCGCGAGCGCAAGCCCGATCGCGATCCGTTCCTGCCGCGTGAGGATGAGTAATAGAGAGCGGTGATTATTGGGCGGCTCCTACAGGTGAGCCGCCTAATTGGTTGAGGGGAAGCTCTTTTCTTTGACCAGGTGATAGATTCGCCTGATTTCAGTCGCCACCTCCGGGTGGCGATAGTTGTTTCGATAGACGATGTTGAGTTCGCGTATCATCCGAGACGATCCTTCAAGGGGGACGGCGACGAGCTTGCCGGTGAGCTGTTCGATGAGGCAGGCGTTGTGGCTCATGATGGTCACGCCTTGGTTGTCATGGACCAGGTCCTTGATGATCGGCACGTTGTTGATCTCGATGACCACGTTGTAGTTGGAGATGGTCTCCCCGTTCTGGTTGAGGAAGAGCTCGAACTGTCGTCGTGTGGCGGTGATGTTCGGCCTGAGGATCAAGCGCTCTTTCTTCAACTCCTGGAGGCTCACCATCGAGCTCTTGGCAAGCGGGTTCTCGGGGGAGACGACGAGGTTGAGGTAGTCGGTGTCGATCTTGACGGTGGTGAACTCGTCATCGGCGATGTTGCCGCCGACGATGGCCATGTCGATCTCATAGGTTTGCAGGTAGGTTCTCAGACTCTCCAGCGTCCCCGTCTCGATGCGGATCTTGGTCTTGCCGTGGATATTGCAGTATTCGGCGATGACCTGTGGCAGGAGGTTCTCCTCTGCGGTGGCGGTCATGCCGATATTGAGACGCTTGATATTGTGGCGCGAATCCTCCAAGGCATGGATGGCTGCTTCCTCGATGGCGACGGCACGTTGGGCGTATTTATAGAGAATCTCTCCTTCTGCGGTCAGTTTGAGGCTCTTTCCGGAACGGATGAAGATGGTGACCCCGTACTCCTTCTCCAACAGCCTGACTTGATGGCTCACCGCGGGTTGGGTGATGAAGAGGATTTCAGCGGTTTTCGTGAATGATTCGGTCTCAACCAGTGATAAGAATGTTTTGATTTTCATGTCCAGCATGGGCGTTCCTCTTTGTTATACACCGGAGCAATCAAAATAATTTATAGGTCCATAAATATTTATAATTTGCCTAAAACAGGCTCTACTGTGTATCATTACAATACTATTCTTCTTTTTATTATATCTCAAATGCCCACAACAATCCATAAGGAGGACTGCTGATGGAGCTTCTTAGCCATTTTATCTCTATAAATGGGAACACCAGGTCCATACTTCTCCTTACGTTGATCCTTACCGCAGGGTTTCTCATGACGCGTGTCACTAAATTGGCGAAGATGCCCCATGTGACCGGCTATATCTTTGCCGGTATCCTGATCGGTCCAAGCCTCCTGGGGTGGGTCACTCCCGAAACGGTACAAAACCTCGACTTCATGACCGACATCGCCCTGGCGATCATCGCGTTCTCCGTGGGCAAGTACTTCAAACTCAGTGAGCTGAAGTCGAACGGCATGAAGGCGGTGGGCCTCACGCTCTTTGAAGCGCTCGGCGCCCTCATCGCCGTGATGCTCCTCATGCGCCTGCTCTTCTCCCTCCCGTGGCCGTTTTGCCTGCTCTTGGGGGTCATCGGATCGACCACCTCGTCAGCCAGCACCCTGATGACCATCCGTCAGTACAACGCCAAGGGCACCTTCGTCGATACGATTCTCCAGGTCTCGGCCCTGGACAACGCCTTCGCCTTGATCGCCTTCAACGTCTGTGCTGCGTTTTTGCAAGCCATCGACACGGGCCATTTCAGCCTCTTCCTCCTGGTCCTGCCGTTGGTGAAGAACTTCATCGCCATCGCGCTCGGGTTCGGTTCCGCCTTTGTGCTCAAATACCTCATCGCCAAGCGCAACAGCGATGACCATCGCCTCGTGGTGATGATGATCGCCATTGTCGGCATCGCCGGTGTCTGTTCGGCCCTCAGCGTCTCGCCCCTGCTTGCCTGTATGGTCCTGGGGGGTACGTACCGCAACATCAGTGACGACGAGCAGCTCTTCCGCCTCCTGAACTTCTTCTCCCCCCCAGTGCTCCTCATCTTCTTCGTCGTCAGCGGCATGAAGCTGGATCTGCAGATGATCCGCGTAACCGGACTCATGGGAATAGCCTATTTCTTCATCCGGTTCATCGGCAAGTACCTCGGCGCATTCACCGGAGCGACGGTCCTCAAGCTGGAGACTCCGGTGAGGAACTACCTGGGTCTGGCGTTGACTCCCCAAGCCGGTGTATCGATCGGCCTCGCCGCCCTTGGCCAGCGCCTGCTGCCTCCTGATTCTGCCGCGCTGCTCAACTCCATCATCCTCTCCAGCGCTGTGCTCTATGAGATGACCGGCCCCGGTCTGGCCAAGGCATCACTCTATTTGAGTGGGGCGGTGACCAAGGATAGTGTGCCGACAAAGGGGTCCAGCGCCTCCTGACCCCCGCACCCATGGTGATGTTGACCGCCCCACTGACCGGGCGGTTTCTTTTTGCTCCGTATCGGATTGTACCCGGTGGATTTCGTGCTACCGAAGTGACGGTGGGAGTGTAGATTTGCACCGAAGAAGCGCAATGGGCGGGTTCCCTGGTGACGACAGGGAGACAATCAAAATAATTTATACTCCTATTAATATATCTAATTTGATTTACTAGAAAGAATTGTGTACTATTCCATTGTCCAGTTCAAGTTTGTAATCCTCGCTCAATTACTATTCCAGAAGGAGGCCAGCCCATGGAGTACATCTCTCAATTCATCTCGATCCCTGATAGCGCCCATACGATTTTGCTGCTCACGCTTATCCTTGGAGTCGGCTTCCTCATGACGCGGGTCACCAAGCTCTTCAAGATGCCGCACGTGACCGGCTATCTGCTCGCCGGCATCCTCATCGGACCGAGCGTCCTCAAGTGGGTGGACGTCGAGACGGTGCAGCGCCTCGACTTCGTCACCGACATCGCTCTGGCCATCATCGCGTTCTCGGTTGGTAAGTTCTTCAAGATCAGCGAATTGAAGTCAAATGGGGTCAAGGCGGTGGTGCTCACCATCGCAGAGGCGTCAGGAGCCCTGATCATCGTCACGCTCTCGATGCACTACCTCTTCGGCCTTCCGTGGCCCTTCTGCGTCCTCTTGGGGGTCATCGGGTCGGCCACCGCTCCCGCGAGCACGATGATGACCATCCGCCAATACAACGCAAAGGGCCCATTCGTCGACACGATCCTCCAGGTCACCGCCCTCGACGATGCCTTTGCCCTGATCGCGTTCAGCGTCAGCGCCGCCTTCCTGCAAGCCATCGAGACGGGGCATCTGAGTCTCTCCACGCTTCTCTTGCCCCTCTTCAAGAACGGACTCTCCATCGCCCTGGGATTCGGTACCGCCTTTGGCCTCAAGTACCTCATCGCCAAGCGCAACAGCGATGACCATCGCCTCGTCGTCCTGATGATCGCCATCCTCGGTCTCTCGGGGGTCTGCTCGGTGCTCAGTGTCTCGCCGTTGCTCTCCTGTATGGTCCTCGGAGGAACCTATCGCAACATCAGTGACGACGAGCAGCTCTTCCGCCTCCTGAACTTCTTCGCCCCCCCGGTGCTCCTCATCTTCTTCGTCGTCAGCGGCATGAAGTTGGACCTCTCCATGCTGCGAACCGCCGGCCTCATGGGCGTCTTCTACTTCTTCATCCGCATCGTCGGCAAATACATCGGCTCCTATGCCGGGGCATCATTGTTGAAGATGGACAAGGAGATCCGCAACTACCTCGGTATGGCGCTCACCCCACAAGCCGGGGTGTCCATCGGGTTGGCCGCCCTTGGCCAACGCCTCCTGCCCGCCGACATGGCGACGCTGCTCAACACCATCATTTTGTCGAGTGCGGTGCTCTACGAGATGACTGGCCCGACACTGGCGAAGGCGTCGCTCTTTCTCAGTGGATCCATCGCGAAGTCGGAGACGGAGAGCTCTGGGAAACGGGGATGATGCCTCAATCGGTCTTGTTTTGCCCGTATAATTGTTGACACCTAATTCCTAACAGTCTATCATACTAATGATATTTGATATCATTTAGGAAGTAACATGAGCGGAAAACGACAAACGATACAGAAAGGCTTGGTGTGGGATGCGGTGAGCTCCGTGGACAACCACCCCAATGCGGAGGAAATCTATGAGAGCATCGCGGCCCTGCACCCGTCCATCAGCCGGGCGACGGTGTACCGGAACCTCAATATGCTCGTCGATGAAGGGCGGGTGCGGCGAATAAAGGTGCTCGGTGGACCTGATCACTTCGATCACTGCCTCGGCAAGCACTATCATATTCAGTGTACAGACTGTCGCAGGGTAGGGGACGTCAATCTCTACGATGAGATCAACCTGGAAGCACGGCCGATGGATACCCATGGCTATGAGCTGTCCTCCTATGAAATCGTGTTCAACGGGATTTGTCCCGATTGTCAAATTAAGCGCGCTGCCCAAGAGCAGTGAAGGAGTAAAGAATGGAACTGAAAGGATCGAAGACGGAAGCAAACTTGAATGAAGCGTTCGCCGGTGAGTCGATGGCGCGGAACAAGTACACCTATTTTGCCTCCAAGGCTCGCAAAGAGGGGTATGTACAGATTGCCAAACTCTTTGAGGAGACTGCGTTCAACGAGCAAGAGCACGCAAAGATCTGGTTCAAGCTCCTGCAGGAGGGTGGTGAGATTCAGGATACCGCCAGCAACCTCAAGGCAGCAGCAGAGGGTGAGCACTACGAGTGGACCGAGATGTACGTCAACTTCGCCAAGGACGCCCGTGAAGAGGGCTTCAACAAGATCGCTACCCTCTTTGAAATGGTCGCAGCCATCGAGAAGCACCACGAGGAGCGGTACCTCAACCTCCTGAAGAACGTGGAGGATGGGTTGGTGTTCAGCCGCGATGGAGACCAGATCTGGGTCTGCTCCAACTGTGGCCACATCGTCGTCGGCAAGAAGGCCCCCGGCATCTGCCCCGTCTGTGCACATCCGCAGGCGTACTTCGAGATCGCAGCGAAGAACTACTAAACAATGGTGAACGTAGTGAGGGACGGCAGGCATACGCCTGCCGTTCATCATTGCATGCCCATGTACCGCATCGGATTGGTGTGCACGATGCGGTGGACATCCTCGTCGTCGAAGGGGGATGTTTCGAAGAGACGATAGTAGGAGGTATAGGATTCAACCTTCATCAAATTGACCGAAAAGTCCGTGCCGAAGAGGATGCGGTCGCTGATGGCCTGGCGCACCTCACCGTCGAGGCTCTCCAAAAAGTTTGAGAGCTCGTTGTAGAAACTGATGTTTGACCCACTGAAAGAGACGTCGGCGTAGATATTCGGATAGCTCTTCATCAGTTCGATGATCTGGTAGAACCATGAGGAGTCGGGCACCTTGTTGGCCAGGCCGGTGAGCACGGTGATCGGATTCTTCTGGAGCGGGGTGTACTGCCACCCGAAATGGGCGAAGTCGATGGCCAGCATCGGGAACTGGGCCAAGACCGGCCGCCAGGCGTCGGGCTCGCTGACCCGCCATGCCTCCTTTGCCGTCAGGCCGCGGAAGCCCTGGTCATCGCAGTGGGTCATGATGGGAATCGAGTGTTCGGTGCAGAACTCGTAGATGGCTATGACTTTCGCCCGCTCCTCCTTGTCGCTGGGCCACGGGTCGTACCCAAGTGGCGGGTAGACCTTGATGCCATAGAAGCGGCGCTTGTCCCGTGCCTTCTTTTTGCCGGTCACCACGTAGGTGGAGAGGATCTCCTTGATGAAGGAGAGGGAGTGCATCGGCGGATTGATGCCGACGAAGGGGAAGAACTCGAACAGTCCGTCAGGATGATGGGAACGGTAGTGCTCAAAGCCCACGAGCGTATCGTCGATGTAGGTGAGGATCTTCTCTTTCTTGGGGGTGGGGTAGTAGAGCGATTGCCCGCTGGTGGGGGAGGCGGAGAAGTCCATCAACATCGGGCACAGCGCCACCTTGTCGTAGCTGCGGTTGCGGAAGTGGAGCTTGCCCTCACGGATGTACGGGTTTTCGGGGTAGAGCGCCTCCTCGTCGTGGGAGGTGTAGGCGCCCGAGAGATCGTCTTCCATCATGAGGAGGGTGACTCCGATGGGCTGGGCGAAGGTCGTAAGCGTGTTGGTGATGCGCGACAGCAGGGTGTGGGTCCTGCGCGTCTTTGGGGTAAGGATGTAGGAGGGAAGCAAGGCTCCGCTGGTGAAGAGCTCGGCCACCCCGCTCTCGATCGAGCCGAAGAAGCTGATGAGGTTGGGGTGAGAGATATCCATCAGGTGAAAGTGCTGGTCGAAGAAGTAGTCCATTGCTCCTCCATGAAAGATGGGGGACGCACCGTCCCCCGTAGCTCACAATCCCATCTTCTGCTTCATCTTGGCCCAGGAGTCGCGCAACGTCACAGTGCGGTTGTAGACCCGTTTGCCCTGCTCCCAGCTCTTGCTGTCCAGGCAGAAGTAGCCGTTTCGGATGAACTGCAGGTAGTCTCCCACCTGAGCCTTGAGGATCTCCACCTCCGCCTTTGCGTTGGTGAGGATGACGTGCGATCCTTCGCTCAGGTCGTCAAGGTAGTTGCCGGTGGCCTGACCGGGGTATTCGCTCTCGAAGAGCTTGTCGTAGAGGTGTACCTCGATCTCGACGCCCTCGCTGGCGCTGACCCAGTGGCTGGTTCCCCGCACCCGTCGCTCATCAGCGGTCGTACCGCCCCGTGATTCGCTGTCGTAGGTGCAGTGCACCGCGACGATCTTCCCGTCCTCATCCTGCTCGACCGAGGTGGCGGTGACGTAGTAGGCGTATTTGAGCCGTACCTCGTTGCCGATGTAGAGGCGGTGATACCCCTTCGGCGGGTTGAGGGAGAAGTCCTCGCTCTCGATGTAGAGCTCGCGGGTAAACGGGATCTGGTGGGTCGGGCTTTCAGGATCTTCGGGGTTGTCCACCGCCTCGAAGTACTCGACCTTCTCTTCTGGATAGTTGTCGATGATGAGTTTGATCGGGTCGAGGACGGCCATGAGGCGCTTGGCCCTCTTGTTGAGGTCCTCCCGGACACAGAACTCAAGCAGCGAGTAGTCGACCACGCTCTCGGATTTGGCGACGCCGACGCGGGAGACGAAGTCCTTCATCGACTCGGGCGAATAGCCACGGCGGCGGATGCCGCTGATGGTGGGCATGCGCGGGTCATCCCATCCGTCGACGATGCCCAGCTTCACCAAATTGAGGAGACGGCGCTTGCTCATCACCATATAGGTGATGTTCAGCCGGGCGAACTCATACTGGTGGGGCGCGTGCTCGATGCCGTCGATCTCGGTCGCCCAGTCGTAGGCGGGGCGGTGGTCCTCGAACTCAAGGGTGCAGATCGAGTGGGTGATGCCCTCGATGGCGTCGCTGATGGGGTGGGTGAAGTCGTACATCGGGTAGATGCACCACTCATCCCCGGTGCGCACATGATGGGCGAACTTGATCCGGTAGAGGGTGGGGTCACGCAGGTTCATGTTGGGGCTGGCCATGTCGATCTTGGCCCGAAGGACCATCGAACCCTCCGCGTGCTTGCCTTGGCGCATCTCTTCGAAGAGGGCGAGGTTTTCCGCGATGGGACGGTCCCGCCAGGGGCTGTTCTTGCCGGGCTCGGTGAGGGTGCCGCGATACTCCTTCAGCTCCTCGGCGCTGAGTTCATCGACGAAGGCCTTTCCCTCCTCGATGAGGCGCACGGCGATCTGGTGAAGCTGGCCGTAGTAGTCGGAGGCGTAGTACTCATGTTCCCCCCAATCGAAGCCGAGCCAATGAATGTCTCGTTTGATGGACTCGATGTACTCGAGCTCCTCCTTCTCGGGGTTGGTATCGTCGTAGCGCAGATTACAGCGCCCTTGGTACTTCTCAGCCAGACCGAAGTTCAGGCAGATCGACTTGATGTGGCCGATGTGCAGATATCCGTTCGGTTCCGGGGGAAACCGGGTGATGATCATATTGTTCGGGACCCTGCCGGCGGCAAGGTCATCCTCGATGATTCGCTCTAAGAAGTTTGACGGGGCTTTCACCTCGACTGTCTCGTCCATCTCTCAATCCTGCCTTATGCCCTTCCAAAGGGGCTTTTTCTTTGATTGCATAGTAGCACAAGCACCTCGCTTGTGCGAGGGCTCATCACACTCGTCTTCGATACGAGAACGCCTCGACCACCGCCTTCACCGCATTTTCGCCCGGGTTGGAGAAGTAGGGACCGAAGCTGATGGAATTCGCTGTTCCCGGCAGGGTGAAACACCCAAGCCATTGTGTATTGTCATCGGCGTCGAGGCGGTAGCCGATGGAGACGCCCTCTGCGCTCCGCGTCATCGACCAGATGACACGTTCGGTGGAAGCGACGGTGTCCCGTACCCGCCATCGATTGGACCACCCCATGACGCTTGCGGTGATGAGCAGCTCCCCGTCTGCGAGACCGATGGCGATGAAGGTGCGGTCGGTATGGTAGAGGACCAGGCCGGCTTCACCGCCGTCTTCGCATCTCACGGTCAGCTCACAGTCGAAGTACTCGTCGCTGACGGCCACCAGCAGGGGAGCGTGGGGAGGCGGCGCGGTGGCGCCTGGGAGGACCATCTCCACGTGCAGGCGGTTGCGCGTACAAAAGATCGGCTCTCGGATCCAGATGAAATCGGGCAGTGTGATGCGTTTCATGGTGAGAGTATAGGGGTTTGAGGAACTTTTATCCACATCCGGCTTTATAGAGTTGCGCTTGTGGTGTACCCTATGCACAGAGCAAGGAGGCGCAAGGGATGATCGGGATCATGGGAGAGGCGTTGATCGATTTCATCGCCAAGGCAGGCGGGAACGGGGTGAGCTTCGATTCGTTTGTGGGGGGGTGTGGGCTCAATGCGGCGACCGCGGCGGCGCAGCAGGATGCGTCGGTCGGTTTCATCGGCAAGATTTCAGCGGATATGTTCGGCAGCCGGATCCTTGAGCACCTTGTTGACAAGCGGGTGATGTTCGATCCGCAGCTCTGCAATGCAGCGGAGCCTTCGCTGTTGGCCTTCGCCTCCCTCGATGCGAAGGGGAGCGCCACCTACGCCTTCTTTCTCGACGGCAGCGCCCCCCTCAGTGTGACCAAGGATGAGCTGATCGCCGTCATGAGTGAGCACACCGACCTCCGCGTCGTCCACATCGGGTCGTTGGTGTTGACGTTGGAGCCCAGCTCCTCCTCGATTCTGGCCGCCCTCGGCGCCTTCCAGCCGCGCCCGGTGGTCTTCCTCGACCCCAATGTGCGCCCGGCCGTCATCAGCGACGCTGAAGCGTTTCGGTCCCGGATGGATGAGGCGATGGCCATCGCCTCGATCATGAAGCTCAGTGACGAAGATCTCTCCTACCTCTATCCTCACGTTGATGTCCACACCAAGGCCGCGTCCCTGGCCCAAGAGAGAGGCCTGCACGTCATCCTCACCCTCGGGCGTGACGGGGCGGTGTGGTACACACCGGAGGGCACCGCTCACCGACAGGGCATCATCGACCTGCCGGTGATCGATACCGTCGGCGCCGGCGATACCTTCAGCGGCTCGATTCTCACCTATCTGCATGACCGCGGCTCCTTCGGTCGTGACGGGGAGGAGCCGGCGATGCACGCGCTCTCCCCCACGGTCATCGAGGAGGCGCTTTTATGGGCGAGCGCCGCCAGTGCCATCAACTGCAGCCGCAAGGGGTGCGACCCACCGACCAAGGAGGAAGTCGCCTCGCTCCTCGCTTCGCTGTAGTTGCCTCATCTGTCCAGTTGGAAGTACACTATCATCAATGGTCAGACACAAGCCAAACCGTACGCTCACCCTCATCCTCCTGCTGCTCGCAACGCTCGTCATCATCGTCGCGATCCTCTTCCTCGGCCGTTGGACCCGCTTCATCAGCGAGGAGAAGCAGAAGCGAGAGCTCAGTGAAGCGCTGAAGAGCATCGTCAAACAGCAGGGGGTGGAGGCGGTGCTCTCCCTCTCCGGGGTGCAGTTGGCGGATATCTTCTACGGTGAAGAGGGGCTTACCATCCTGAGTGGGGACGATTCGACGTGGCGATACAGCTCCTCGGAGGTGCTCAACATCACGATCTACGAGCGGGTGAACAAGAGTGTGGTGCACATCACCACCGCCGAGCCCTCACTGGGCATGTCCGTCGATACCCAAGGCAGCGGCAGCGGCATCATCCTCTCATCTGACGGCTACATCCTCACCAACGCCCACGTGGTGGAGAAGGCCACCAGCCTCCGCGTCGGTCTCTACTCCGGCGAGGTCTATACCGGCAAGCTCATCGGGCTGGACAGCGTCGATGACCTGGCCGTCGTCAAGATCGATGTGCCCAAGACGGTCAGTCTCACGCCAGTGAAGCTGGGCGACAGCGATGCGCTGCGCGTCGGGCAGAAGGTCATCGCCATCGGGAATCCGTTCGGCTACGACCGTACGATGACGGTGGGCATCGTCAGCGGGCTGAACCGTCCGGTGAAGTCGTCCGACGGGAAGATCATCATGAACGCCATCCAGACCGATGCGACCATCAATCCAGGCAACAGCGGGGGACCGTTGCTCAACGGCCGCGGCGAGGTGGTGGGCATCAACACCTCGATCTATTCGACCACCGGCAGCTCCCAAGGGCTCGGCTTCGCCATCCCGATCGCCACCGCGCTCACCGTGGTCCCCGATTTGATCACCAGCGGCAAGGTCAGCCGTGGATGGCTCGATGTGGCGGCGGTCCAGCTCTCCGCCCAGCTGGTCAGCTACGCAAAGCTGTCGGTCGACGAGGGGGTGCTGGTCAGCCAGGTTGCCCCAGGCGGCTGGGCCGAGAAGGCGGGGATCCAAGGGGGGACGCAGGCTGTCCAATACGGCTCGTCGCTGCTCTACCTCGGCGGAGACATCATTACGAAAATCGGCAGCGTAAAGATCAGTGACCTCAACGACTTCTATCTCGCCCTGCTGCCGATGCGCAGCGGCCAGAAGGTGGAGGTCGAGGTGAATCGCAAGGGTGAGACGAAGCGGTTCACCGTGCAACTCATAGAGAGGACGGCGCAGCACGTCGGCGCCTTGGTGCGATAGGGATGAGCGATATCACGGTTGACCAGCGATGGGGCGGAGAAGCCATCACCAACATCCATGGCGATGTCCCCTACCTTGAGAGGAAATTCAAGGTGGAGGCCCCCTTCGAGCCCTCGGGCGACCAGGCGCAGGCGATCGAGCGCCTTTCCGATGGGGTCGTCAGGGGGGATCGCTACCAGACGCTCAAGGGGGTGACCGGCAGCGGCAAGACCTACACGATGGCCAAGATCATCGAAGCGGTACAGCGCCCGACCTTGGTGCTCAGCCACAACAAGACGCTGGCCGCCCAGCTCTACCGGGAGTTCAAATCATTCTTCCCCAACAATGCGGTGGAGTACTTCGTCTCGACCTACGACTACTACCAGCCCGAGGCATATGTGCCGGGCAAGGACCTCTACATCGAGAAGGAGACCGACATCAACCAGGAGATCGACCGCCTGCGCCTCAGTGCGACCTTCTCCCTGATGGAACGGCGGGATATCATCGTCGTGGCAACGGTCTCCTGTATCTTCGGCTTGGCGAACCCCGTCTCGGTGCGCGATATGGTCTACACCTTCCGCCGGGGCACTCCCTTCAACCACAAGGAGATCCTGGGGCAGCTGGTGCGGATGCAGTATGAACGCAACGATGCGATCCTCAAGCGCGGCGCCTTCCGCGTCAAAGGCGATACCATCGAGATCTGTCCCTCCTACTTGGAGAATGCGGTGCGCATCAGCGTCGACTGGGACGAGATCGCCCAGATTCAGTGGTTCGATCCGGTCAGCGGGGAGAAGCAGGAGAGCGTGGAGAGCTACACGCTCTATCCCGCCAAGCAGTTCGTCATGCCCCCCGAGCAGGTCCAGGCGGCCATCAGCCGGATCCGCGGTGAGATGGAGGAGCAGATCGAGTACTTCGAGTCGATGGGGAAGCCGCTGGAGGCTGAGCGCATCAAGACGCGGGTCGAGTACGACCTGGAGATGCTGGAGGAGATCGGGTACTGCTCCGGCATCGAGAACTACAGCCGACCGCTCTCCAACCGCAAGGTGGGCGAGCGCCCCGCGGTGCTGCTCGACTACTTCCCCCCGGACTTCATCACCTTCATCGACGAGTCCCATGTGACGCTTCCCCAGGTCGGCGCGATGTACGAGGGGGACCGCTCCCGGAAGCTCAACCTGGTCAACTACGGCTTCCGCCTCCCGTCGGCGCTGGACAACCGGCCGCTCAAATACGCGGAGTTCGTCAATGTCATCGGCCAGCGCCTCTATGTCAGCGCCACCCCGGGCAAGACGGAGCTCAGTGAGAGCAGCCAGGTGGTGGAGCAGATGATCAGGCCCACCGGCCTGCTCGACCCCAAGATCGACGTACGGTCGACCGAGGGCCAGATGGAGGACCTCTACGGCGAGATCCGCAAGACGGTGGCCAAGAAGCAGCGTGTCCTGGTCACCACGCTGACCAAGAAGATGAGTGAGGAGCTCACCGACTACTTTGCCTCCTTGGGCCTGAAGGTCCGCTATCTGCACAGCGAGATCGAGACCATCGAGCGGGTGGAGCTGCTCAGGGACCTGCGCCTCGGCGTCTTCGATGTGTTGGTGGGCATCAACCTGCTCAGAGAGGGACTGGACCTGCCCGAGGTCTCCCTCATCGCCATCCTCGATGCCGACAAGATCGGCTTCTTGCGCTCCACCACCAGCCTGGTCCAGATCATCGGGCGGGCGGCGAGGAACGCGGAGGGGAGGGTCATCATGTACGCCGACCGGATGAGCAGTGCCATGGAGGAGGCCATCGGGGAGACGGAGCGGCGTCGCGCCGTCCAGATGGCCTACAACGAAGAGCACGGCATCACGCCCACCACGATCATCAAGGCGGTGCAGGACATCATCGAGCGGGAGAAGGAGGATACCCGCGAGGTCCAACAGCAGGACATCTCCATCCTCAAGGGCGGCTACAACCTCTTCTCCGCCTCCGACCGCAAGAAGTACGTCAAGGCGCTGGAGAAGGAGATGCTCGAGGCCGCCAAGAACCTGGAGTTCGAGCGAGCCGCGGTGATCCGAGACGAGATCGTCGCGGTACGCGACGGACAGTTCATCACTTGACCAGCACGAGGTCCAACGGACCTCCACTGATGTGGGGATGCTGGTACCAGAGGCTGAACTCGCTGCTGGTGGGGATGTGCTGGTGCGAGAGGATATACCCATAGAGCCAGTCGCTGCTGATGAATGGCCGTCTGAGGGCCAAGCGCCGGCCTGTACACTCCCATCCCAACCCCTCCAAGAGGGCCGCGGTGAAGTAGCCGTGGGTATGGCTCCCGGCAAGTGGTTCACCGCTGGTGTGGTCGCAGCTGGTCGCACTGAGCACAAACACCCCCGGCCCATATGATGCATCGCTGAAGTAGCATCGGTATGCGTCTTCGAAGATCTCCCTCTCTTCGACAATCGAGACTGAAGAGTCACCATCGCGGACGAAATTTCCGCTGTAGCAGCTGTCGAGGATCAAGAACACCGTCGCCCGGCTCTGCGCCAAGAGGCTGAAGAGCTCATCCACAGCCAAGAGCAACGATGCATCCACCGTCCCCGCCTCCAAGAAGATCGTCCCCTCATCAGTGGGCGCCAATACCAACGACCCGTCCTCCAGGCCATGGCCACTATAGCTGATGATGAGCAGGTCAGCGGCTTCCAGCGTGGTGATCCAATGCTCCAGACGTCCAAGGACCCGCTCCTTGGTGGGGATGGAGGGGGACGAACTGCCTTCATAGACCCACACCCCCTGCTCATCGAGCACGCCGCGCTGCACCAACAGCTCGGTGGAGAACGCCCGCTTGTCAAAGAGCTCGGTGAAGGCCAGGGAGAGCTCCACCGCATCATTGATGGTGGCCGGCAGCACCTGCACATCACAACCACGATACGAGAGACCGATGCCCACGTGGACGATTCTCCCTTCATCGCTGGGAAAAAGTTCGCATGAGCAGAGCACCGTCACCACCAGAAGGGAAGAGAGCAACAAACGCTTCATATGTACTAAGGGAGCAGAGGGAGTGGTTTGCTTCAGAAGGTGAAGAGGGTCATATCAAGGGCACCGCCGCTGACCATGGGGTGTTGGATATCACCAAACGGTTTGAACAACGATTTCTTTGTTTTGAGAGTTTGGTGCGCCTTGATATAGGAGAGTAGGCCATCGACGGTGAGTCGGCCTCTTTTTGCTGCAGGGGGAATCGCAGTGGACATCGTACCGGTATCAACATTCCATCCGAGGGCTTTGAGGAGGGCATAGGTGAAGACTCCATGGCGCTTTCCATTAAAAATATCTTCATAGGAGTCGGTATTGGCACTGGAGGTCAACACGAAGAGATCGCTCTTGACTGACCGTTCTCCGTTGAAGTACTTGCTGTACCAAGTGGAAATGGAGTTTTCCAAGAGAGTTGAGGAGCTTGCCGGGTCACTCGGGACCCCATAGCCGGTCTCACAGGCATCGAGGATGATGAGCTTGCGGCCCTTGACGGAGGAGAAGAGGTCGAGTAATCGAGATACCTCATACGTTTCAATGACAGAACCACTTTTTGGTGCGAGTGCGATGTTGCCACCCTTTGCATGACCGCTGAAGGTGAAGAGTATCAGGTCCTCTTCGGTTGTGATGGATTTGAGGGCGGTTATGGCAGCCTCGATGTTGTCGGGTGACGGGTAGGCGTTGATGGTCTTTCCATCAATGGTATGGGTAGTACTGTTTTCTACAGAATCTCCCTCTTGGATGAACAGATACCCTTCGTACTTCTCATCGCCAGCAAGGGCGGCAAAGGCCTTGTGCTGTTCCTTGGCATCGGGGATGGTGCCGTCAAGATGGTTGCGATTATCGGTTAAATGTTTATAATCCAACGCCACCAAGATGGCATACACCTTCCCCGCCTGTGGTTCCTCCATGAAGAGCTCGCAGCTGAAGAGGAGGAGGGAGAGCAGGATGATGGCCAATGGGAGGAATGCGTTCTTCATCATCGTCCATCCCTGGTGGAAAAGTACTGGTAGCGGAGGCCGACCGCCGTCTGGATCGCCGTGATCTCCTTTCTGAGGTGGAGGGTGATCGGGACGGTGAGGCTGAGGCGATGGAATGAATTTTCGACCAGGAGGAATTCAGCTCCCAGCGCAGTGGAGAAAGAGGCGAATGCGCTGTCGACCCCTCGGTAAAAGTTGATCTCCGTGCCCACCGTGGCAAAGAGCGCGATTTGCTCCTTCAGTTGGTAGGCGAAGCGCAGGTCGGAGCCGAGGGAGTCGAAGCCTCGGGCTCGGTAGAAGCCGTGGGGAATCGAGGCGGTGGTGCCACGGTAGCGGAGCTCAAGACTGAAGTCGTAGTGGCTCTTTCGAAAGCCCAGCGCCCCGATGGAGGCTTCTCCTCCCCCTGCCGTACGCATCGGGATGTCGTCCGCGTAGTGGGGGATGGAGAGGTAGGGGAAGATCGAGAGGGAGAGGGTGTAGTAATAGCCCTCATGGGCGGCCAGGGGGGAGAGTACACAGAGCAGGGCGATGATGAAGGCCACTCGTTTCATGGCAATAGTATAGCCCTCCCCCCTGGTCTGTGTATTCCCCTGTCGGGGTATGTTTCAGACGTTTCCGTCCTCGAAGTAGAGAAGATCCTTCTTCCTGACCGTGAGGTTGATGCTCTTGCCCTTCGGTCTGCGCTCACTGTAGCAGATGATGGGGTAGCCCTGCCAGCGGGTATGGAGGCGGTAGCGTCCCCCTTGGAACTCACAGCTCTCCACCGTCGCCTCGTTGAAGGCGAGGTGGGGGAGGTGCTCCCCGGGGACGGTGATCTGGACCGTCGCCTCCTCGGGGCGGAAGAAGATCACGCCGCTTCGCTCCTCCTCACCGTCGGCGAAGAGGTGGGCCGGCAACGTATTGCCATCGCCGATGAAGGTGGCGACGAAGAGGGAGTTTGGTGCATGGTAGACCTCTTCGGCCTTGCCGCTCTGCATGACCGTCCCATCCCGCATGACGATGATCCGGTCGGCGATGGAGAGCGCCTCCTCCTGGTCGTGGGTGACATAGAGGGTGGTGATGCCCGTCTCGTCATGGATGCGCCGGATCTCCTCGCGCAGGTGCTTTCTCAGCTTCGCATCGAGGGCGGAGAGCGGTTCGTCGAGCAAGAGCAGCTGGGGGTCGCTCGCCAATGCCCTGGCCAGTGCGACGCGCTGTTTCTCTCCCCCTGAGAGCTCATCGCTCTTGCGCTTCTCATATCCCTCGAGGGAGACGAGGGTGAGCAAATCAGCGACCCGTTTGGTCCGTTCTGACTTCTTGAGGTGCCTGAGCTTGAGGGGATAGGCGATGTTAGATGCCACACTCATGTGGGGAAAGAGGGCGTACTCCTGAAAGACCATGGCGATCTGGCGATGGTGGACGGGCACGGAGGTGAGGTCGTTGCCGTGGAGCGTGATGCTCCCCTCCGTGAGCGGGAGCAGGCCGGCGATGAGTTGCAAGGTGGTGGATTTGCCACACCCCGATGGTCCGATGATGCAGGCGAGCTCCCCCTCCTCTATGGCAAATTCGGCGTTGAGGGTGAACTCATCATACGATGCATTGAGGGTGCAGGCGAGGCCACTGTTATGCATGGTGTGTTCCTTTGGCGGTGCCGGTGGCGATGAAGACCACCGCGCTGACGGCGATCAAGATGGTGCCCAGCGCACAGGCACCTTGGTAGTTATAGGAACCGATGAGCCGGTACATGACGATCGGGAGGGTGATGATGGTCGAGGAGGAGAGGGTCAATGTTGCGTTGAACTCCCCCATCGAGATGGCGAAGGCAAAGATGGCGGCGCTGACCATCGCCGATTTGAGCAATGGTAGCTCGACGGAGAAGAAGGCATGGCCCGGGGTGCTGCCCAGTGTCCAGGCGCTGTGGGCATAGGAGAGCGGGATCTTGCGATACTCAGGCAGCATGACGCGCAGCACAAAGGGGAGGGCGATGACCAGATGGGCCAGGACCACCAGGGTATAGCTGAGGCTCGCATTGCCGCGGAGGCGGGAGGAGATGAGGAAGTACCCCAGGCCGATGATCACTGAGCTCACGGTCATGCTGAGCATACCCAAGAGCTCCAAGGCGCCACGTGATTTCTTGCGTCGCTCTATGGAGGCGGCCAAGCCGGTACCCAAGATGACGGCGAGGAGAGAGACGGCGAGGGCGATGAGGAGGCTGTTGGTCAAGGCAGTGAGCGCCGAACCCATGTGGGAGGTGGCGCGTTCGAGGTTGAGGAGCTGGCGGTACCACTTCAGCGTGAAGCCGGTGGAGGAGGAGTACACCGAGCGCACGATGACCGAGATGATCGGGGCGAGGACGAAGAGGAGGGAGATGATGGTGTACAGGACGGCCAGGACCCGTCCCACCAAGCCGGCGGGACGTTTCTCCAAGGAGAGTGGTTCACGGTACGCCTCGCTCTTGGAGAGGCGGCGCTGGCTTCGGTTGTAGGCGACCAGCAGGAGGCTGGTCACCGCGATGGAGAAGAGGGAGAGGGCCGCGGCCGCCCCGGTATTGCCCATCATCCGTGCTTGGCGGTAGATCTCCACCTCCATGGTGGTGTAGCGTGGTCCCCCGCCGAGGACGAGGATGATGGCGAAGCTGCTGAAGCAGAAGAGGAAGACCAGGCTCGAGGCGCTGATGATGGCCGGCAGCAAGCGGGGCAGGGTGACGGAGAAGAAGGTCTTGGCCTTGGAGGCGCCGAGGGTGTAGGAGACCGCCTCGAGGCGGCGGTCCAGGTGCATGGCGTAGGTGGCGACCAGGTTCATGATGATCGGGAAGTTGTAGAAGGTATGGGCGAGGATGATGGCCTTGTACGAGTAGAGGATGCGGATCGGGGGCTCGGAGAGGGAGAAGATGTTCATCAGGGCGGTGTTGAGAAAGCCGTTGTTGCCGAAGAAGATCACGAAGCCCAGTACCACCAGGATCGAGGGAATGACGAAGGGGACGGCGCTGAGGGCGAGGATGAGGCGCTTGAAGCGGAAGGAGTAGGCAAAGAGGAGGTAGGCTCCGGCGAGGGCGACCACCAGCGAGGCGAGCGTGGAGATGGCGGCTTGGATGAGGGTGAAGCGCATGATGCGGTGAATGTACGGGTTGGAGAAGACGGAGATGATGGGAGCGAGGGAGAGTGCGCCTCCTTCGTCGATGAAGGCCGAGGAGAGGGTGATGAGGAGCGGCACCAAGAAGAAGAGGGTGATGACCACCAGCGCCGGCAGTGCCAGGCGCTGATAGAAGCCACTCCTCTCCATCTCGGCTCGCGATCTCATCGACTCATTACCTCTGTCCATTCAGTAAGCCATCGTTCGAGGTTTTTTTCAAGCCTTGTCCGGTCCGTGGAGAGCGAACGAGGCGGTTTGGGCGCCCAATCGAAGGCGGCCGGCAGCGCGGTCGAGGCGTTGGCCGGATACATCGAATTGGCGATGGCGATGTTCTCTTGGGCATCGGAGAGAAGGAAGTCGACGAAGCGCTGGGCTTCCTCCTGTTTCGTGCTCGAGGCCAGGATTCCCACCCCCTCGATCGTGGCTTGGTGGCCGGAGGGGAAGATCAGGGCCTGGTAGCGGGTACTCTCATCGTTGAGCACGTGGTAGACGGGGCTGGTGGTATAGCTGATGACCAGCGGCGCCTCACCCTCGGTGAAGAGGCCATAGGCACTCGACCAGCCGTCGGTGATGGTCAACACGTTCGCCTTGACCGCCTCCCACCAGGTGAGCCAGCCGTCGCCGAACTCCTCGATCGTCCAGAGCATGAGCCCCAGGCCCACCGATGAGGTGCGCGGGTCGATGAGGATGATCTTGTTCTTGTAACGGCTGTCCGTCAGGTCAGCAAGTGAGGTCGGCCAGAGCAACCGCTCCAACTTCTCACTGTCGACGACGAAGCCGTAGTTGCCGTAGTCGAAGGGGAGGAGGCGGTGGCTCTCGTCGAAGTGCAGGAAGGCGGGGATCTCACCCAAAAGCGGGCTCTGGTAGGGGGTGAGGAGGTTGGAGTCCAGAATCCGGCTCGCCATGTCGTCGGTGATGCCGATCACCACGTCGGCGGGGGTCGACTTCCCTTCGGCGATCAGGCGGTTCATCATGGAGACCGCGTCGCCGCTGCCCACCAGCTTGATCGTGGTGTGGTACCGCTCCTCATACTCCGCTACCAGCTCAGGGCCGGGGCCCCAATCGCCGGTGAACGTATCGTAGGCGTACACTACCAAAGGTTCTTGCCGCTCTGTCTTCCCCTGTGCATACAGGGGGAAGATCAGAAGGATGATGGCAACCATTACACATAAGGCTCGATGCTGTTTCATACTGCACCTCCCAATGATGATAGTCTGCCATGGGGATTGAATGATTAGTGACTGTCTCCCTCCGCTGGCATTATCCAGATCAGGTTAACGGGTGTAATCTCAGGCTTGTGGCCACCCCAGGACAACATCAGGGTATAGAGGAGGGGTGGGGCTGTCAAGGGGCCTCGCTTGGTTGAAAACTCTCAATCTCTGGTCTACAGTAGGTGCATGAGACCAATCGTCACAGCCGCTGCAATCGCAGACGTTGATATCCGTGCCCAGGAAGAAGCCCAGATCCCAGCCCTCCTCTTGATGGAGAGCGCCGGCCTCCAAGCGTGGCAGTGCCTCAAGGGCCGTCTTGCCGACACCGATGCATCGCTGCTCTTCCTCGCCGGGGCGGGAAACAACGGCGGCGATGCCTTGGTGGTCAGCCGCTACGCCTACAACGATGGCTACACCAACCAGACCATCTGCCTCCTCGACGGAAGGATTTCCCCCTCATCGGCGGTGCAACGCCGGATCATCGAAGGGTACGGCATTGTGATGATCGAGGGAAAAGACGTGGATCAAGCGCTGACGCACGCCGACTGGATCATCGATGGCATCGCCGGCACCGGACTGAAGGGGCCGCTGCGCCCTGAGGCGAGCAATCTGGTCTCTCTGGTGAACCGAAGCGGTGTGCCAGTCTTCAGCATCGACATCCCTTCCGGCCTCGGCGATTCGGTCGCCATCGACGCTCCCTCGATCACCGCCACCCTCACGGTGACGATGGGGGCGCTCAAGAGTGCGATGTTCCACCCCAAGACCCATGGCCGCTGTGGCGAGATCGTCGTCGTGAACCCAAGCTTTCCTCCCCCCATGATCGAAGGGTTGCCCACCGTGGCGCAGATCGACGACGAGGCTCTGTCGCTCCCTCCCCTGAAGGCTGACGACTACAAGAACAGTCGGGGCCATGTGGCGATCTTCGGCGGCAGCCGCGCCTACAGCGGTGCACTGCGTCTTGCAGGCCGCTCTGCGTTCGCCTCGCGAGCCGGCCTGGTGACGCTCTGCTGCGATGAGGAGATCATGGAGATCGCCGCATCTGAGGCACCGTCGGTGATGGTGCGCTCATCTCATGCCGTCGACCCATCCCCCTTTGATGTGCTCCTGGTCGGGCCGGGGTGGGGGAGCGGGAGACGAGCGCTCCTGCGGGAGCTCTTCCTCTCGAAGAAGCCGATGGTCCTCGATGCCGACGGCATCACCGCCTTGGCTGAGCTCATCGCAGCAGAAGGAGTCCCCGCCCACGGTCCCCTGATCATCACTCCGCACCTCGGCGAGCTGAGGCGCCTAGCCTCTGCCCTTGGCATAGCGGATGACCACACCCCATCAGGCTTCTTTGCCATGATCGAAGAGATGGCCGGCAGCCTCGATGCCCTGTTGGTCGTCAAGAGTTCGCTCGTCCATATCGTGGGCCCCACAGAGGGAATTCTCGTGTATGAGGGATCCAACCCATCACTGGGCGTGGCGGGCAGTGGTGATGTGCTCGGCGCGATCATCGCCGCCCTCTGGGCAACCAGCCGCGATGGCCTCTCTGCAGCCAGAGGCGGTGTACAGGTCCACCAGGAAGCCGGCCGCCGCGCCCATGAAGCGGAGGGCTACTACGACAGCGAGCGCCTCATCGAGTACGTGGCCCGTGTGGTGATGGAGGCGGAGCGATGATGCAGACCTATCTCTTGAGTCTCCTCTACCTGCTCTACGGCTCGGCCTTCCTCCTCGCCGATGTCCACGGAGTGCGCTTTCCGACACTCCTGTCGTTGCGTTATCAGTTCCGCATGAAGAAGGGGGTGCGCCTCATCTTGATCATCCTCGGCTTCGCCATCGCCGCTCTGCTTGCCTTCTTCCCGGTGGAGCCCGGACCGGTGGTACTCGGCGACTTCATTCCGATGGTCAATGTCCTCTCGCTTGCCGTCTACTACCTCTACCTGAGCCTCAAGGGGCAAGAGGAGGAGGATGGAGAGCGAGAGAGCGATTCAGTGTTGCACGCCACCGGACAGTATGTGGAGCACAACCGGCGCAACGTCGGCTATCTGACGCTCTGTGTGTGCATCATCCACTTCTTGATCCCGCACTTCGTGCTCCTCTAGGAGGACGGTGATGGAGAATCGAATCACCACCGCGGGCGTGCTCATCATTGACGGGCGTTTCTTGATCGCAAAGCGTATCGAGAGCGGTTCCATCGGCGGGATGTGGGAGTTCGTCGGCGGTAAGAACCGCTGGGGTGAGAGTGAGGAAGAGACACTGAAGCGCGAGTTCCTCGAGGAGCTTGACCTCGCGATCGAGGTCGAGGGGCTCATCCACTCCCACTTCTTCATCAACAAGGAGACGCGCTACCATCTCAAGGCCTATCTGGTGCATCTCTCTTCACCGTTCAAGCCCCGCCTTACCGTCCACACCGAGCTGCGGTGGGTCTCTCTCAATGAGCTGAAGGAGTATGCGATGGCCCCAAGTGACCAGGAGATTGTCTCGACGCTACGCTCTCTGCTCTCAGATATGGACCGTGATGATTGACCGTGACAGCCATCTGCCGGTGGTGGCCCTCATGATACATCGGACATGAGCGATGACGTGACGGGGATGCAGGACCTGCAGTTGTGCTTGCTCGTGCGTACTCGTCTTACGTAGTTGGCTCGACGAGAAAAGCACAAGAAGTATACTGATACGAGCGGAGAGATGAGGATTCTTGGAAAAGAATCTACGTTGAATACCATAAGTGACATAAGTCACAAGAGCAACCTCTGGCTTTAGTAGTATATGAAGTCCCGTCTCTGATGTATGCTAAAGATATAATATTCCTTTATATAAAGTTTTGCAAGGGGTGTTTTTAAGAATTAGCCATTTCTGTACTGAACAATGAGAGATGTCATATGTGTTGAGTTTCTTGGTTTTTTTTATTTATATTGATTTCATCCAAGTTAAAATAACAAATAATTGGTAAATGTTGACATAAGTCTTGATATGTATATACACATCCCCCCTTGTGTGAAGGGGGGATGTGATGATTGTACGTGCCCTTATTTCAATACTTTGATCGCCTCTCTCAGGATTGGGAGGCCGTCTTTGTAGCGCTTCATGAAGACGTTGAAGCCTTCAATCTCCTCTGCTGTGGCACAGATGGTGGAGACCTGGGCGTCAGCGAATGCCTCGCTGTTCAAGAAGTCGGCGAGCGTTCTTCCCTTGCCGTGCACCAGGTAGCTTGCCAGGAGGGCGATGCCCCATGCTCCGCCCTCACCTGCGGTGGTGAGCGTGCTGATGGGGGTGTGCAGGGCTGCGGCCATCATCTTCTGTCCGACCTCGGCGGTCTTGAAGAAACCGCCGTGGCCGGTGATCGTATCAATCTTTATGCCTTCGTTTTCGAAGAGGATGTCCATGCCGATGCGGATGACACCGAGGGCGGTGAAGAGCTGGGACCGCATGAAGTTGGCGAGCGTGAAATTATTCTTTGTCTCCCGGACGAAGAGCGGGCGTCCCTCATGCATTCCGGTTTTCGTTTCACCAGAGAGATAGTTGTAGACAAGCAGCCCACCGCAATCTGGATCGCCTTCCAGGGCAGCGGAGAGGATCTTATCGTAGAGCTCGCCCTTCTTGGCTGAGAAGCCCATGGTCTCCAGCACCTCGCCGAAGAGACGCATCCAGAGGTCGTACTCACCGGTGCAGTTGTTGCCATGGCTCATGGCCACCAACGAGCCATCGGGGGTGGTGACCAGGTCTATGAACTGGTTGTAGCTCTTGGAGAGTTTATGTTCGAGGACCACCATGGCGAAGACCGAGGTGCCCGCGGAGACGTTTCCGGTACGCGGTGCGATGGAGTTTGTGGCGACCATGCCGGTGCCGGCATCGCCCTCGGGGGGGCAGAGGGGGACGCCCGCTTCCAGGGCCCCGGACGGGTCGAGCAGGCGTGCTCCTTCCTCGGTGAGCTCTCCGGCATGCGCTCCTGCGGGGAGGATGGTGGGCAGGAGCTCCTTCAAGTCCCACGTGAAGGCGTAGGGGGCGACCAGGGCCCTGAAGGAGGAGAGCATGCCCTCATCGTATTGTCCGGTATTGGTGTCGACGGGGAACATGCCGCTGCCGTCGCCGGTGCCGAGTATTTTCTTTCCGGTGAGGCGGAAGTGGACGTAGCCTGCAAGGGTGGTGAGGGAACCGAGGCGGTGTACATGCTCCTCTTTGTTGAGGATCGCCTGGTAGAGGTGACTGATGGACCAGCGCTCGGGCACCGGGTAGTCAAAGAGGTCGCTGAGCTCTTGGGCGGCGGCCTCGGTCATCGTGTTACGCCAGGTTCGGAAGGGGACCAGGAGAGTATCATGCTCGTCAAAGGCGAGGTAGCCGTGCATCATGGCGCTGACGCCGAGCGCCTTGAGGCGGCTGAGGGGAACACCATATCGCTCCTGTACATCGACCTTGAGGGAGGCAAAGCATGCTTGGATTCCCTGCTCAACTTCATCGAGGCCATAGGTCCACACTCCGTCGATGAGGCTGTTCTGCCAGTCGAAGCCGCCTTGGGCGATCGGTTGGTTGTTGCTGTCGATGAGGACCGCCTTGATACGGGTCGAGCCGAGCTCGATGCCGAGAACGGCTTCTCCATTGGCGATCAGTGTCTTGGTGTGTGCTGTATTCATGATTCTCTCCTTCAGTGTTTCAGCTATAAAGGCGGATGGCCTCGATCACCCCATCGGTGTTTTGTGCTCTCGTAACATGGTCAGCGGCCGCTTTCACCTCATCAAGGGCGTTGTTGACGGCGACGCCGATGCCCGCTTCCTGCAGCATCGTCACATCGTTGACATCATCTCCGATGGCAAGGATTCTCGCAAGAGGAATATCCAGGTGTGCGGCGAGTTCTTTCAATCCGTACGCCTTGTCCACGCCTCGTCTCATGATCTCACAAAAGCGTGTTCCGTAGCGGCTGAATGAGAAGGCGTCTTGGAGGGCGTCGAGCTGTGGGTCGATGGCGCTGTGTATCCGCTCATCGTTGTGGTAGAGGATGGCGGCCTTCAAGATTTCCGCCTCCGTCCACTCCTCTTCGGTAGGGATCGCGATGGTATAGCACCGGATGGTCTCTTCAGCACGGGTGACCCAATCGGTTTTTCTCAAGGCGAATGCCTCCCACGCGGTGTAGTAGAGGACGGTCGCCCCGAGACGGTCGGCTTCCTCCATGATGGGGCGGAGCCTCGCCATGCTGAAGGGAGCGGAGGCGATGATCGTGTCTCCTAGAAAGAGGGCCGCGCCATTGAAGGCGACCATCGCCGTCTCGACGCGGAGCGCCTCTGCGATATGCTGCATGAAGATGATCGGTCTGCCTGAGACGAGGGTGAAGCGCTTTTGCCGTCGCAGCAACTCCGCTATGACGGGGAAAATGGATTGTGGCAGCTCTCCATTCGCATCAAGAAGCGTGCCATCTAGGTCGGTGGCTACGAGGTCGATCACAGGAGAGTCCTTCATGTGCGAGTCCTTTTGTGGGTATAAAAAAGGCGGGAAGGGGAGTCCCCTCCCGCCGATCGCTATTACATCACCGTCCCGTTCTTGATGACGGCGTTCTTGTTGATGACGATGATCCCATCATGGATGGAGTACATGGCGAAGTCTCCCTCCTTGCGCGGGATGTCGTCGATGCCGATGCGGCACCCATCACCGATGCGGGCGTTCTGGTCGATGATCGCCCGCCTGATGATCGTGGCCTTGCCGATGCCGATGTTGGGGATGCCGCGTTTGGCGTTCTCCCTCTTCTCCTGCTCGGTCTCATAGAAGGAGGCGCCCATGCAGTAGACCCCATCGAGGGAGGCGCCACTCTCGATGATCGTCCTGACGCCGATGATCGAATTGACGATGTAGGCGTTGGTGATGATCGAGCCTTCGCTGGTCAACGAGTTCGAGATGTTGCAGAAGTTCACCTTCGTCGCCGGGAGGTGGCGGCGGTGGGTGTAGATCGGCATCTGTTCGTCGTAGAAGTTGAACTTCGGGTTGATGGAAGCGAGGTCGAGGTTGGTGTCATAGAACGCCTTGATGGTTCCGATGTCCTCCCAGAAGCCATCGAAGAGGAAGCAGGCGACCTTGCGCTGCTTGATCACATCGGGAATGATCTCCTTGCCGAAGTCGGTCTTGTCGTTGTTGAGCACCTCCTCCATCGTCTTGGAGTTGAAGATGTAGATGCCCATGCTGGCCAGATATTCGTTCTCAGGCCCCACCTTCACGCCCAGGGACTCCTGCATGAAGGCGTCACCGACCTTGTACTCGCTGATGTCGAGGTCCGGGGCGGGTTTCTCATAGAACTTGTTGATGATGCCATCCTGGTCGACCCCCATGATGCCCAGGCCGGTGGCCTGCTCACGGCTGATCGGCTTGGCGGCGATGGTCAGCTCAGCGCCGGCGCTGATGTGGCGGTTGAGCATCTCCTGCAGGTCCATGCGATAGAGTTGGTCGCCGCTGAGGATGATGTAGTAGTCGGCGTTCTGGTCACGGAAGTGACGGAGGTTCTTGCGAACCGCATCGGCGGTTCCCTGGTACCAGGTGTCGGTCTGGTTGGTCTGTTCGGCGGCGAGGATCTCGACGAAGCCGTTGGAGAACGTATCAAAGATATACGTGTTGGAGATGTGGTTGTGCAAAGAGGCTGAATTGAACTGGGTCAGGATGTAAATTTGCTTGAAGTTGCTGTTGATGCAGTTCGAGATCGGGATATCTACGAGGCGATACTTACCGGCAAACGGCACAGCCGGCTTTGCGCGGTCCATCGTCAATGGATACAGTCGAGTTCCCTTCCCCCCGCCCAGTACAATTGCAATAACTCTCTCTTTTGTTCGCATACTCACATTCTCCTTTTGTTGGATGCATAGAGCTCTCGATAGAGGGTAGCAGAGTGATTCCAGCTACTATCCCACTGCATTGCCCGCCGTTGGATCGTTCTCATGATCTCCTCTCCCTGCTCCCACCATGCGATCGCTCGCCCTACCGCTTCCAGTATACCATGGCCGGTGAGTTGGTCAAAGAGGATTCCTGTACCTTCAGTGTTATTCTCGTCGAGATCGATGATCGAGTCGCCCAGGCCGCCGGTGCGGCGAGCCACCGGGATGGTGCCGTAGCGGAGGCTGTAGAGCTGGTTGAGGCCGCACGGCTCGTACCGGCTCGGCATGAGGAAGAAGTCTGATCCGGCCTCCACGAGGTGCGCGAGCTTGTTGGAGAAGAGGATGTTCACCGAGAGGTTGGGGTGACGGCGACCGAGTTCGGTGAGCTGTCGTTCGATGTGTGCGTCCCCGGTGCCGATCACGATCATCTGCATCGGGTGGTCGTCCAGCATCTGTTCAAGGGCCGATGGCGAGCCCTCCAACAGCTCGACGAAGCCCTTCTGGCTCGCCAGGCGGCTGATCATCGAGAAGAGCGGGATCGACGGGTCGACCTTCAGCGAGAAGTACTCCTGGATCTGGGCCTTGGTGCGGATCTTGCCACGAAGGTCGTCGGCTGAGAAGTGGTATTTCATGAAGCCATCGCTCTGGGGGTCCCACTCCTCGTAGTCGATGCCGTTGATGATCCCCACCAAATCGGCGGAGCGCTGGCGGAGCAGTGAATCGAGCCCACAGCCGTACTCGGCGCTCTGGATCTCCTTGGCGTAGGTGGGGCTGACGGTGGAGAGCAGGTCTCCAAACTCAAGGCCGCTCTTGAGCATGTTGGTCCGCTTCGAGGGCGCCGGCCCTCCGAAGAGACGCGGATCGGGCTCGATGTCGCATCCAAGCAGGTCGAGGCGGCTGAACTCCCCTTGGTAGGCGAGGTTGTGGATCGTCATCACACTCTTGGTGGATGACCAGAAGTCATCGCCGCTCGTCTTCATCAGGTAGGGGATGAAGCCGGTCGTCCAGTCGTGGCAGTGCATCACATCCGGCTTCCAGCCGAGCGCTTTGACCAAGGCCATGGCGGCCTTGTCCAAGAGCGTATAGCGGACCAGGTTGTCGTCATAGGGGGCGTGGGCGGTGTCGCCGTAGATGCCGCCTCGCTCGGTGTAGAAGGGGTGGTCGACAAAGTAAAAGATCACCTTGTCGAGGGTGACTGAGCGAAACGCCACCTCCTCCCTCTTGGAGAAGAGGGAGACGGGGACGATGATGTCGAGCTTCTTGAAAGCAGAGGCATCGATGCTGCCATAGAGGGGGAGGATGACCCTGATGTCATCGCCGAGGGCGGCGAGCGCCGTGGAGAGCGCTCCCACTACGTCGGCGAGTCCTCCGGATTTGGAAAACGGGACGCTTTCGCTGGAGACCATGCAAATCTTCATGCCCTATTAGACCATTAAGCCTTGCTCAGCGTCAAGGAAAATCACCTATACGTATGCACGACCCTCAAGCTCGTCGATGTACTCGCTGGCGCAGTGCGCCGCGATGGCCCCGTCGCTGGCAGCGGTGATGAGCTGCCGGAAGACGGTGTCGCGCACATCGCCTGCCGCATAGAGGCCGTCGATGCTGGTCTCCATCCGCTCGTTGGTCTTCACATACTTGTCGGCGGTGAGGATCGTTGCGTCCAGGATGTCGGTCTGGGGGATCATGCCGACGAAGACGAAGACGGCATCGAACTCGCGCTCGTACTGCACGCCCTTCTCCAGGTCATTGAGGACGACGCTGGTGACTTTGTCCCCGTCCCCCTTGATAGCGGCGACGGTGTGCATCATGACACGCTCGATGTGCTTGTTCCGTTCGGTTTGCTTGACGAGGTTGTCTTGGGCACGGAAACGATCCTTGCGGTGGATGATGGTCACCTGATCGGTGAGCTTGGAGAGGAAGAGGGCGTCGGTGAGGGCGGTATCCCCGCCGCCGACGACGAGGATCCGTTTGCCACGGAAGAAGGGACCGTCGCAGGTACCGCAGTAGGAGACGCCCTTGCCGTTGTACTCCTCTT